>FPHP01000029.1_pt1 | contig 32507 bp, 33 predicted proteins | sample 1057371 | NCBI WGS metagenome assembly FPHP01 (sample SAMEA4473311, study PRJEB15554) | hydrothermal vent metagenome | biome: marine basaltic hydrothermal vent biome; feature: marine hydrothermal vent; material: water | place: Pacific Ocean | collected 2011-06-14/2011-07-23 | depth 1155 m
AGATTTGGAAAAACACTTTTTTTATCAACTATCAATTATCTTTTTTCCAATCAAGAAAAAGAGGCACATCTTTTTGAAGAGACTTTTGTTTATGATACTCCTTTTTTTCAAGAACATTTTGGAAAGTATCCTGTTATATCAATTACTTTTAAAGATATCAAAGAAAGAGATTTTCCATTGATGCTACAAAAGATACAAAGTGAGATACAAGAATTATGTGAATTGTATAAACAAGAGATAATACAAAGCAAAAAAAATAGTTTGATAAATATTTTAAATAATAAGGCATCTCAAGCAGAATATGAAAACTCTTTAAAAGCACTGACAGAAGTCCTTACATCTCATTATAAAATTCCGTGTATTGTTCTTATAGATGATTATGATATTCCAATTATGACAGCTTATTTTAAAAATTATCATATACAAGCAACAGATTTTTTTGGAAATATGTTGGGTGCAGTACTTAAAGATAATGATTTAAATATAAAGAAAGCTCTTATTACTGGAACATTTAGAATACTTGGTGGAAATATGTTAAGTGGATTGAATAATGTTAATGTTATAACTATTTTAGAAAATACCCTCTCAAGTAGTTGTGGTTTTACTAATAAAGAGACTTTAAATCTACTTAATTATTACAACATAGAAGATGAATTAAAACAAAAAGTTATGGAATGGTTTGGTGATTATATAATAGCAAACAAAAGAATAGTTAATCCTTTTAGTGTACTCAATTTTGTAAAAAATAGACAATTTAAACTATATTTAATAGATTCTTTTTCAAACAATCTTTTATTTTATTTTCTTCAACACTCACAAGATTTTCTATCAAATTTTGAAAAATTATTACATAATAAACCTATTGATATTGAAATAAATAAACATTTAATATTGAGAAATGAAGAAATAAAATACAAAGACAATCTTTTTTCACTTTTGCTTTTTGGTGGATATTTAAAATGTAAAGAAAAATATATAGTGCAAAATGATAACGGAATGAAGTATCATCACTGCATAGTAATACCTACAAATATAGAATCTCAAATGTTATTTCAAAGAGTTATGAAATTATCTCAAATACAGAGGCTGGATATGGACGAGTAGATATAGTTTTACTTTATAAAAAAGAGAAAAATAAACCTGCCATTGTAATGGAACTTAAAGAGATAGATGAGTTTGAAGAAGAAACAAAAGAAGAAGCTTTGCAAAAAGCAGTGAAACAAATTCAAGAAAAAGAGTATATTTCACTTGCAAAAAAAAGAGGATATAATAACATCTTAGCATTTGGACTTGTATTTGATGGGAAGAGATGCTGGATAAAAGAAATTAATAAAGGATAATTTTGAGACAACAATATAGTTCTTATGAAGAATGTGTATCATTTTTTCAACAAGCACAAAAGGAGTATCCAAATCTCTTTTTTGTTGAGAGTATTGGAAAAACACACGAAGAACGAGATATCATTGCTGTAAGTATTACAAATAATGTTCAAGAACATCATAAAAAACCGGCTCTTTTTTATACAGGAACTATTCATGCACGTGAGTGGATTGGAGTAGAGTTATCTCTTGCATTTGCAAAATACATTATAGAACAAGCAAAATACAATCCAGAACTCAATGCCATTTTAGATAAAACAACATTATATATGGTACCGTGTGCAAATCCAGATGGTTTTGAGTATTCAAGAAATCACTTTGCATTTTGGAGAAAAAATCGTCGTCGAAATAAAGATGGTAGTTTTGGGGTTGATTTAAATCGAAATTTTGAAGTTGGATTTTCTAAAAATAGCAATATGACTTCAAATGTATATTCTGGACCACATCCATTTAGTGAACCAGAAACAAGGGCTTTAAGAGATTTTGTACTTGGGCATAAAAATATTACGATTGCACTTGATTACCATTCGCAAGGAAATGTTTTTTTTCCTGCACATAATTTTATCCACGAAGATGCTATTGATGCGATTGATTTAAATCTTCTTGCTTCAAATATGGCAGAAGAGATACGAAAAGAATCTGGTCGTGAATATGGTGTGCATATGGGAAAACCACCTACAAAACTTATTTCTGGAAGTGGACGGGAGTTTTATTATTCACAAGGAATTTTATCTTTGGTGGTTGAAGTTGGGACACGAAATATTAGTGATTATCAAGAAAATATGAGTGAAAATATCGCAGAAAATATCCCAGCACTTATCTATGCTTTATCAGAAGTAAATAATTATCAAAAAGATAATTTACCAAGAGTAGAAGCATTTCAACCACTCTTGATTACATCACGTGAAGTGGAGTTGAGTTGGGAATATGATGATAATGATTTTATTTATTTTGAAATTTATCGCTCAACCAAATCAAAAGGGTATGCTCAAGTATCAAATCGTATAGGGGTAACAAAATCAAAAACATTTTTAGATAAAAATCTACAACCTGCGACAAATTATTATTATTTTATTCGTGCTATTGATAAGAAAAGTGGTTTAAAATCTCCATTTGCCCAAAAAATTGGATTAAGAACAAATCCAGCGAGTGATATGTTTTCAAAAATTTTATATCCTGTGCCAAGTAAGATAGGGTATGTTGGAGAAAAAACGAAAAAAAATAGTGAACATTTTGGATATAACTCAATGTTTGTTGGAATCTCTGAAGGGAGAGGAGAGTGTTTTGGAGTGTGTGGGTTTTCTTTGCAAACAATTCCTCAACATGCAATCATTACAAGTGCAAAAATCTCTTTTTATCCAATGAATAGAGTTGCTGTGCAGGTTGAGAGTTATGGAGAATGGCGTGTTGGGCAGATGGATGGAAAAAGTATAAAACAAATTGATGATTTTCAAAGCATCAAAGATGCAAAAATGCTTAGTTATATCGATAGACCAACAGGTTCTGCTCAGCTCTCACAAGGGATTTGGCGAACATATCAATTTGCACGTCAAGAGTTAGATGTCTTACAAGAAGCACTCAAACAAAGAGAGGCTTATTTTAGAATGGAAGGTCCATCATCCTTGCCACTCAATCGTGCTTCTCAAATGATGCAGTGGGATATAGGGTATGGTCCATTTAGTGGTGGACTTACATTTCGCCCAAAACTTGATATCTCTTATACATTAGAAGATGCAAAAGTAGAACTTCTATCTTCTGAGGAATATACAGTAACCAAAGAAGATGTGATTGATGCAAAATTATCAGTTGGATATGATAGAAATGGGGAAAAACAGTTTGGGTATATGGAGTTTGACCTTTCTCATTTACCACATAAAGAAGATACAACCATTTCTGTTGCATATATCGATATAGAAGTTCATAAAATAGCTTCTTTAAAAAATATCCGATTTCATATTGAGATGGTTTTACCATTTAAAGAGAAAAATTATGAAAATATAAAAGCACGAGAGGTTATTGAGCGAATAGGGTATGATGTGAGTGTGAGTGAATTAAAAAACAGTACTGTGCATCGTTTTGTTTTTGATAGTTATGCCATCAAAGAGATTTTAAAGTGTGCTTCTACTCTTTCTAAAGCTGTTTTTGTTATTTCTGCATCATCAGAAATCCCTTTTACAAAAAGTCAAGTGGTAGAATTTATAGATGAAAAGAGACTCAAACGACCAAGTTTAGTGATGCAATACATCAAAAAACATCAAGTTCCACCAAAACCGGTAAAAAATTTACGATATTCTATAAGTAAAGGGATGATTAAATTAGAATGGGATAAATCAGATGATATTTCTCATAAAGGGGTGATTGTTGTAAAAAATCCTTTTAAAATCCCATCAACTCCATATGATGGTCAAAAATTATATGGTGGAGGAGATAACTACACTTTTGATAATTTTGGAAGTAAAGATGTGCATAAATATTATGCGGTATTTTCGTATGATGATGTTCCAAATTTTTCTAAGCCAGCTGTTTTGGAGTACAATGGTAGATCATAATAATTGATCTACTATTGGACCTTGAATGGTTGTGATATGTTTTTCTTCTAATTTTTGAAGTTCCTCTTTTTCTTTGACAAAAGAAGCAATAATCACAATTCCAAGTGAGTCTGTAACAACTTGAAGTGCATTCATTAGGTTATCTGATTGGTCAAGAAGATAGGAAGTGTCTGATTTTAAAAAGATTGGATGGAGTTCTTTGAGATAATGAAAATCTTGAGATTCTCCAGTAAAAGAGTTAAGACCAAATTGAAAATTATATTTAGAAAATAGTTTTGTAAAGTTTTTTACCAATGCTAAATTTTTAATCGTAAAAGTATCTGATATTTCAAAACAAAGTTGAAAAGGGATTGTTTTGTGATATTTTTGTAATAACATAGAGAGTTGTTCAAAAGCGTTTGGGTCTTTGATAAATTCACTTGAGAGATTGATAGATATAAGACTCTCTTTTGTATCTTTGTGTGGATTGGTAAAAAGGTCTTGTAATATACTTATATAGATTTCACTTACCATATTAAGATTGATAGCAGGAGCTATAAAATCTCCATAAAGGTATTCTTTTTTATTTTTATCTTGCATTGTAAAAGATAATACTTTGTGTTGAATTTGTTTTGATTGAAAGTTTATTGTTTTTCTAAAAATAAGATGAAAACGATTGTGTTTAATAGCATCTTCAAGTAATTCTCTCCATTCCTCTTTTCCCATTGCACTTTTATTATCTTTTGCTTCAAAGAAATAAGTATTACCATTTTCTTTTGCTATTGCTTTTGCAAGGGCATTGTCTGTATTTGTCATAAGTGAGGCAATAGTATCTGTTGGTTTATAACGATAGATTCCAATATTGATAAAACTATATTCTTGATTGATATTATTATTTTTAGAGAGTTCTTCCCACTTTTTATTTATTTTTTTTGCAATATCATTTGCCACATCACTATCACATTCAGGTAAAATGAGTGTAAAGTCAGTAGCATTGACACGTGCTATGAGTTTTTCTTGAAATTTTTTTGTTACATTATTGAGTTCTTGTGCAAATTGAAGTAAAAAATCGTTTGTTTTTTGGTGTCCTAAATGTTTTGTGAGTTCTTCAATGGAATTGAGTGATACAAACAAGGATGACCCACCAGAAATGCTATTGTTTTGTTGGATAAGGTCTAAAAGTTTGAGCATCAGATATCTACGATTAAAGAGTTTTGTCACAGGGTCTTTGTAGAGAAGTTCTCTATTTTTTTGGATTGCTTCATTTCCTTTGTTAAAGATATCTTCAACTTTTAAGACCATTGCATTCATTCCATTGACAACATCTTTAAATTCTGTTGTAAATGGTAACTCTTTTTGGATAATAAATTCATTTTTCAAAATAGCTTCTGCTTGTTCTTGCACTTTTTTAAGTGGTTTTAAAACAAAATGAAGAATGATATTAATAAGAATTAAACTCCCAGATACAGAAACAATAAAAAGATAAAAAAGTTGTTGAAAGATTTTATATAATCCTTTATAAACAACACCACTATCTCCAATGACACTGACTTTTCCTATGATACTCCATCCAGAAGTAACATCAGCAGAGATAGGTTTGAGCTTGATATTTGTAAATTTTATAAACCACTCAGGGACACCTTCTGGAAGGGAGTCATCGATTTGTTTATAGTTGATAGTATCTGATTGAAATAAAATCATTTTATAGTATCCACTATCAAATGCGGCATCAACAACACTTTGAATCTCTGCTTCTTCACCATCTGTTTGGGCAAGTTTATCAGTGAGTGTTGCGATATTATTGACTGTTGTTTGATAAAGACTTTGTATCATATCTTTTTTTGCATTGTTATAATTAATAATCATAACTGTTGCTAAAACAAGCACAATGATAAATGAGACAACAAGAGCCATTTGTTTAAAGAGGGTCATATTTTTTTCCTTTGCATATTTCTTTCTAATTGTTTCCATTTTTTTGATTTTGCACCAGTATCACCGTTAATCATCTTAATCACTTTTACAATATCTCTTCGTTTTGATGCAGGCAAAATTCTTTGATTGTTATTATCTAAAATAAGGATATCTTTTTTATATTTTGGTCGTGGAACTTTGAGATAGGCTAAGACCATATGTGCTATCTTTTTTCCATATTTATTTTTATAAATAACATAGGTAAATTTCATTCTATGAGGGTCTATTCCAAGTGCTTTGAGTGTATAGTACTTTGCAATAGTATAATCTTCACAATCTCCCATATTATGTCCAACAAATTCATAGAGTGTTGCCCAGTAATCTCGTTTGTGATAGACTCTTTCATCACTTGCATAGGGAAGATAATTAAACCAAATATTTACTACATTGAGTTTTTTAGATATGCTTGCTCTTTTGAGATCTTTTAAAAGAAGTTTATAAATAGCTAAAAATCTTTTTTTTGCCCCTACACCATATTTGTTTGTGGCTCGTATGACAACACTTTTTGTTATGAGTGCTGAGTAAAGATTTTGTGTTAATAGGAACATTATAAAAATTATTAATATTTTTTTCATCACACAAAATGATAGCCCTTTGTGAATTAAGAAAAGGTTAGAGAGATTGTACTTTTTTTGGAAGTGTTTTGAGGTTTTTGAGTTTGTGTATCATACTATCTTGTTTATAGAGTGTTTTTTTAAATTTTTTAAGGATAAAAACAGAAGGAACATCATAAATATTAAATCGTTGGATAAATTGTAAAGAGGTTTTTGTACCACTTCGTAAAAAAGTTGTATTTTTTGTATTTTTTCTTACTTGGTTATAATAATCAATAGCAATGATGGGAAGATGAAGATGTGTGTTTGCTAAGGTATCCATTGCATTTGGATATTTTGAAGAGTAAAAAACAACAAGATATTTTTCCTCTTTAGGGGTAAAAATATCACTTTTTTCATAAAAAACAAAATCTTTAAAATCGATAAATCTATATTCTGAAAATTTGTAGTTAAAGTAAGCAAAGGCACCAGCAATCATCGCGGCACCAAAAAACGAGGCAAAAATAGTGGTAAGAGATAAAAGGCCTTTATTCCTTTTTCTCTCCTCCATTTTGATAAGACTTCTTATAAAAGAGCGTTGATTTTTTCAGTAAATGCTTCTTTTGATTGAGCACCAATAATTTGGTCTACTACTTCACCATTTTTGAAAAACATAATAGTAGGAATAGAGCGGATACCATATTTTACTGCGATATCTTGTTCTTCATCAGTATTTACTTTACAAATATTTGCTTTTCCAGCAAAATCTTCTGCTAATTCTTCGATAACTGGAGCAATCATACGACAAGGTCCACACCAAGGAGCCCAAAAATCTACTACTGAAACACCTTCTGCTACTGTTGTATCAAAGTTTGCACTTGTTAATTCTGTTGGTTTTGCCATTTTTTATCCTTTAATAATTTTAATTTTAGGCATTATACATATCTAAAGTTTAAAATACCTTTATACCATTCATATAGCTAAAATTTGTTAATTTATATTTATTATTACTTTTGAAATGAGTAAAGCAGGGCAATCTCATCTTTCCAAATTGTCTCATCTATTGTTTCTAAAATCAAAGGGATATCATCCATCCTATCATCATTCATAATCATCTTAAATGGTTCAAGTCCAAGTTCCCCTTGTCCTATGGAATGGTGTCTATCTTTTTTAGAACCAAGTGGGGGTTTTGAGTCATTGATATGCATCCCCATAAGGTACTCAAATCCAATGATTTTATCAAATTCATTCCATGTTTTTTCATATGTTTCTTGTGTACGGATATCGTATCCTGCAACAAACATATGACACGTATCGATGCAAACACCAACACGACTTTTATCTTCTACTTTATCGATAATTTGGGCAATTTGCTCAAAAGTATATCCAAGGTTTGTCCCTTGTCCTGCAGTATTTTCTATCACAGCTTTGACATTTTGTGTTTTATCTAAAGCGATATTGATAGATTCTGAAATCACTGCCAAACATTCATCTTCACTCATTTGTTTAAGATGACTCCCCGGATGAAAATTGAGTTTTTCTAATCCAAGCTGGTCACATCTTTGTAACTCATCGATAAAAGCATTTCTACTTTTGAGGAGTTTTTCTTCTTCAGGATGTCCTAAATTGATGAGATAACTATCGTGAGGTAAAACGTGTTTTGGTAAGATACCACTTGCTTCAAGAGCTGTTTTGAATTTATCGATTGTTTTGGTATCTAAAGGTTTTGCTTCCCACCGTTTTTGATTTTTTGTAAAAAGGGCAAATGCTCTTGCTCCTATCTCTTGAGCATATTTTACTGCATTAAAAACACCACCACTTGCTGAACAATGTGCTCCTACAAATTTTTCTCCCATACTGTTTCCTAAAATGGTCTAAAAATAACTAAAGCAACAATAAGAAGCATAAAGAGTGTTGGAACTTCGTTATAGATTCTAAAAAATTTTCCACTTTTTGTGCATCTATTTTCTAAAAGTGCGATGCGGTATTTATTGAGTGAATAAAAATAAACCATAAGTAAAACAACCAAACTAATTTTTGCGTGAAGCCAACCATTTCCTGCAAATCCAATAAGATATGCAAGATATCCACCACTAATAACTGTTGCCCACATTGCTGGGACACCAATATATTTAAAGAGTTTCATCTCTTGAACTTGTGCTACTTCTACAAAACCTTTATTGTCTTTATTTTCTACGTGATAGACAAATAATCTTGGAAGATAAAAAAGTACTGCAAACCACGAAATAAACGAGATGATATGAAACCATAAAACAAAACTATGCATTTTTTTCCTTTTTAAGTAAGAGAGCATAAATAACTTCATATTCAATGAGAAGAGAAGTTATGATATACAAGGCAAAAGTCCGCAGGAGCTACTAGTAGCTTCAAAGATTTTTAACGAAGTAGATCGTAGCTTCTCTTCTCACCCAAAGGGCAACATTTAAAAGATTCATCTTCTTCGTTAAACTTTCATTAACGATGCCTAGCATCGCCAACAAAAGTTCGCCTTGAATCTAAACCCTTTAAATGTTGTTGAGTATGAAGTTATTTATGCTCTCTTACTTATATAAATTGGCAAATATGGTATCAAATAATTGCTTAATAACCATTTTGTTATAATTTTGCAATTAAATATGTGAGGATAATTTAAGTATGATAACTTTTAGTGAGATGCTATTAAAATTACAAGAGTTTTGGATGAAAGAGGGGTGTAATATTGTGCAACCTTACGATATTCCAGCAGGTGCTGGGACATTTCATCCAGCTACATTTTTACGTTCATTGGATTCAACTCCTTGGGCGAGTGCTTATGTTGCTCCATCGCGTCGTCCAACAGATGGTCGTTATGGGGAAAACCCTAATAGACTTGGGAGTTATTATCAATTTCAAGTGCTTATTAAACCATCACCAGATAATATTCAAGAGCTTTATTTAAAATCTTTAGAGTATCTTGGTTTAAATATCAAAGAACACGATATCCGTTTTGTAGAAGATAACTGGGAATCTCCAACACTTGGTGCGTGGGGACTTGGTTGGGAAGTGTGGCTTAATGGAATGGAAGTGACACAGTTTACTTATTTTCAACAAGTTGGTGGGATAGAGTGTAGCCCTGTTGCTGTTGAGATAACTTATGGAACAGAACGCCTTGCGATGTATCTTCAAGGGGTTGATAGTGTTTTTGATATTATTTGGAATGAAAATGAGCATGGAAAAACACTCTATAAAGATGTCCATAAAGAAAGCGAGATAGAGTTTTCAAAATACAATTTTGAAGTTGCTGATACAAAGATGCTTTTTGATGAGTTTAATGCAAAATGTGATGAGTGTTTAAGAACACTTGAAGCTGGTTTGCCTTTACCTGCATATGACCTTTGTATGATGGCATCACATACTTTTAATATCCTTGATGCAAGAAAAGCAATTAGCCAAACAGAGCGTCAAAACTATATGCTCAAAATTCGTGAACTCTCAAAAGGATGTGCAGAACTTTACAAAGCACAAGAGGTTGAAAGACTCAAAAGAGTTCAATCATAACTTTTTATGCAACATACAACACTTATAGGGCAAATAGAAAAAATCCTCTTTGAAGAGGAGGGTTTTTTTGTTGCTGTTTTAAAAACAGGGGAAAAAATAAGTGGTGTGTATTATGAAAGTGATGTTAAACATATCAAAAATGCTGCTATTACTCTCACTGGTTTTTGGGATAATCATAAAAAATATGGAAAAACTTTTAAATTTGTCTCTCTTAAAGTCAATCAAAATGAACTTTTTTTCTTTTTAACTAAAATTGTCAAAGGGTTTACAAAAAAACTTGCAAGTGATTTGATAGAACAATTTGGGCAAGAGGGTTTGGTTGAGGTTTTAGATAATGATATAGAAAAGCTTTTGGAATTTAAAGGGGTCAAAGAAAAACGACTCAAAAAAATCCAAAACTCTTGGAAACAGTTTCGCTCTATGAGACGACTTGGGGAGATGCTTACTCCCTATGATGTCTCTCCTACACTTCTAACAACAATTGCCACGGCGATGAAAGATGTAGAAGAACCGTGTCAAAAAATAAAAGACAATCCTTATATCCTTACAAATATACACTCCATTGGATTTAAAAGAGCAGATGAATTGGCTTTGAAAATGGGGGTAGAAAAAGAAAATGAGCATCGCATTCGTTTTGCTATGGATTATGTTTTACTTGATTTTTGTGAAGCAAATGGTAATAGTTGTATTCAAAAAGAGGTGTTGTTTTCTGGTTTAAATGAGTTGCTTGGTTTTAGTGATAAAGAGCATTTGTATGAAGCAGCACTTATAGAAAGAGTAGCAGAACAAAATATTGTTGTGATGAAAAATGAGAGAGTTTCTCCAGCAAGATTGTATGATGCTGAGAAGTTTTTATATGAAAATATCAAAGAAAGAGCAAAACGTGACCATGGTGGATTTGTAAAAGATTTAGATGCTTTTTTAGCTTCAAGTGATTTGGTGCTTGGAGAGCAACAACGACAAGCTGTTGAGGTGATAAATAGTGGAAAATCTATTTTATTCTTGGTTGGATATGCAGGAACAGGAAAAAGTACCACTTCTAAAACACTTCTAAATCTTATCAATACCCAATATGATACCAATGAGATTATGACGTGTGCTTTGAGTGGGATTGCTTCACAACGCATTGCAGATACCACAGGGTATGAAAGTGCTACGATACAAAGTTTGTTGGTAAAATATGAAAAAGTGGATTATTTTCCTTTTAGCGTGATGCTTATAGATGAAGCTTCGATGATTAATTCTTCCTTGTTTGCTCGTGTGGTTAAAAAGATAAAAAAAGATGCTATTTTAATCATTGTTGGTGATGATGCACAGCTTCCACCCATTGGTGCTGGAAATGTTTTAAGCGATATGTTACAACTCAAACTTGCTCCCATTGTCAAACTTACAAAAATATATAGACAAAGTGAAGACCAAGCTATCACACTCATAGCAAATGAGATTCGAAAAGGGGTTGTTCCAGAGTATAGACAAAAATATGAAGATTTTGAATTTCGTGATATTTCTATTGCTAATTATTATGCTTTAAAACAAACATTATCACAAAATGAACTCAAAGAGTTACGTGAAAAAAATTCTCAAGATATTATCATAGAGATTGTTCACGAGGTACTTGCATCACTCAAAAAAGCAAGATATCGATTACAAAATAAGCAAATTAAAGAGTATTTGAATTATTTTCAAGTGATAACTCCTATGAAAGGGGGAACACTTGGAGCAAATAATCTGAATAAAGTTCTACAAGAGTATTTTAATCCAAATCCAACAAAATGTGTTAAGAGGGGAAATTTGGAGCTTCGATTGATGGATAAGGTGGTACATACCAAAAATGAAAATATGCCAAGTTGGGATAGTGAAGGATTTAAAGCAGGAGAAGACCCAATCCCAAGAAGAATTTTTAATGGGATGAGCGGACTTTTGTTTAAGATAGATGAGGAAGAGGAACAAGTTTTTGTTTTTTATCCCAATGAAGATGTGGTTGTGGTGTATGAATATGAAGAGTTAAAATCGCACCTTATGCTCTCTTATGCACTTACCATCCATAAAGTACAAGGGATGGAGTATGATATTGTGGTAATGCCTATGAGTTTTACTCACTATATTATGCACAATACAAAGCTTATTTATACCGCTATAACAAGAGCAAAACATAGATGTATCATCATTGGTGAGAGTGGAGCATTTGAGAGTGGCTGTAAAAGACAAGAGGTCACATTTAGAGATACTGTTTTGTTGGAGTTGAAGAATTAAATTTTAATTTAATTAAATTAAAATATAATTATTGACAAATTTGTCAATATTTTGATTTTAAAAAGGTAATTTTTATGCTTATAGAGTTTGGTGGTTATAATTTTTTTTCATTTAAAGAGGGATTTAGTATATCTTTACAAAGTAAAAATAAAATTTCATCTGTTTTAGCTATCAAGGGTGCAAATGCTTCTGGTAAAACAAATGTGATAAAGGTTTTATCTTTTTTACATTCATTTGTTACAAATTCTTTTACACTATTACAGCCAGATGAAGAGATACTTGTATTTTCATTTTTTCATAATAGAGATCCAATTTATTTATATGTTATTTTTAAATATCAAGATATTGAATATAAATACGAATTAGAATTAACTCCTCATACAATAATTCGTGAAACTATTTATAAAAAACACAAGCGATGGTCTAAAATAATAGAAAGAAAAGGTAAAAAGCTCACAAAAGTTTCAGAAGATTTTAAAGAGTTAAAAACGATTTCACTTGTAAGAACTAATGCTTCTATTGTTAGTATAGCAAAACAATATGGTCTTAAAGTTATTGAGGAAATATATAATTTATTTCAAAATATTGAGACAAATGTAAATATATTTGGTCGAACACCTAATGAAGATAACTTTCCAGATTATAAAACAGTAACAAATTTATATTATAAAAATAATAACCTTTTAAAATTTGTTATTAATATTTTAAAAAGGGCAGATACTGGTATAGAAAATATTAAAATTAAATCTATTATCAATTCAGAAACAACAAAAGAGGAGTATATTCCTATTTTTGAATATAAAGTAAATAATGAAATGAAAACATTAACATATCATGAGCAGTCAAATGGTGTTAAATCACTTTACTTACAACTTGGATTGTATGCTATTGCATTGGATCTTGGTATGGTTTTAGCTCTTGATGAATTTGATATAGATTTACATCCAGATTTAATTCCAATGTTAGTTGATTTGTTTGAAAACAAAGCATCAAATCAGAATAATGCTCAATTTATATTTACTACTCACCATACAAGTATTATGGATAAACTTGGTAAATATAAAATAGTTTTTGTTAATAAAGATGAAAATGAAAGTTATTTATATCGATTAGATGAAATACCAGGAGATATTTTAAGACCTGATAGATCTATTATTCCTGTATATAAAGCAAATAAAATTGGTGGAAAACCAAGGATAGATTATGGCACGGTATAAAAAGAATAGTAAAAAACAAAATTTTTTAAATTCTATACCTATTATTTCGTTAGAAGATGCAACAAATGATTTAACTCTAAGATGCAAATTTAATTTTTCTTATTTTATAGTTGATAGTGCAGGACAAGATTTTAAAGATTGGTCACAAAATGAATTAAGTAAATTATTTGATAAATTAAAAGAATATTCAAAATTTTCATTAAGTCATTGGGAAAATCAAAAAGTTGGCAATTATCCAGTATTTGTAAAATATGATTATTTTCCAAAAAATACAGATTTTACAAAACCAAAACATGTGCCACATCAAGCAATATGGAGTCGATTTCATATTGAAAATAAAAAAAGATTAATAGGTTTTGTTATTCCTGATGAATATCATGATATGATACATCAAAAAACTTCTAAAAGATTTGATACCAATACATTTTATGTAGTTTTTTTAGATAAAGAACATAAGTTTTATAAGGTATCAAACTAATATATCTTCCTATCTTCTTTTTGATTCCAAATATCAAAGAGTTTTGCATTTTCTTTGTGGTCTATTTGTTGTAAAAGAGTTTCTTGATTTGAAAGAAGTTTATAAAATTTTGCATCATCAAATCCTCCTCTTTGGGCATCTTCTTTGGTTGCACCATAGTAAACTGTTTTTATTCTTGCCCAAAAAATTGCTCCTAAACACATAGGGCAGGGTTGGCATGTTGTATAGAGGATACATCCACTTAAATCAAAAGTATTGAGTTTTTTGGAAGCTTTTCTTATGGCATTTATCTCTGCGTGTGCGGTTGGGTCTTTTTGAAGGAGTACTTCATTGTGTGCAGATGCGATGACTTTATCATCTTTTACAATGACAGCCCCAAAAGGACCACCATCATTTTCAAGCATCCCTTGTGTTGCTTCATTGTAAGCTACTTGCATCCATTTATGCATTAGACACCATCTACTCTTAAGAGTTTTGTTTTTCCAACCATCAAATCCATTGTCATTCCAATTCGTTTAAATACAGATTCTTGTCTGTATTCTAAGTTGTGTTTTTTACAAATCTCTTTTACAACTGGTTGCATTTTTTGATAGAAGCTATTTGGCATATCTGGAAAGAGGTGATGTTCTACTTGATAATTTAAAAAACCATGTAAAAAATCGATAAAATCACTTCCTGTATTGTAGTTTACACTTCCCATAATTTGGCGTAAATAGTATTCACCTTGTGATTTGTGTGGTGTTGAGAATTGGTAGATATCTTCAGCAGAGTGATTTGGAACAATCACTAAAAATGAGTGAAGATTTGCCCATAATTCACTAAATACAATAAAGATAAATGCCCAAAAAACAGCATTCATTCCACCTAATGGATAAAATAAAAATGGTAAAAATACAAATTGAAATAACCCATAAGGGAGGATAGCATCTTTCCATAAAGTTCTTCCATTTTTTGTAAATGGTGTGAGTTCATACTCTTTTGTGAGTGGTTGTTTGTTTTTAATGCGTTCTTTATTTGATAAAATTCTAATTGTATTTGGTGCATAGTATGAAAGCTTCCAGTTTGTTGCAAAAAGGTAGATAAAAGCTTTTTTCATCCACATAGGTATTTTTGCTTCGTGAAGCCATACCATATTTTTTTCAACATTATCTGGGTCATCTTCTTCACCTAAATGGTAATGGTGCATAATGTTATGCTCAAAAGTCCAAGCATCAGGCTTAATCCAATCCAACCAATCAATCCATCTTCTATTTCCTTTTGCAAACCCTTTTTTTGTGTATCGCTCAGGAATATTTGGAACTTTATCATAAGCACCATGTAAGATAGGGTGTGTGACATTTGACCATCTTGCAACATTACCAATTCCAATAGAGATAGAACCCAAAAGCCCAATAATCCAAAATAATACTAATGGAAGGTCATATGAATGGTCTAAAAAAATTGCTAAAGCAATAAGTCCAAATCCACCAAAAGTAAATGCTCTTCCCCATCTTTCTAATTTTAGAAGGTGTTCAAAATCCTCCCATGTTCTTCCATCAATTTGTTCTTTGATGGCATCTATATCCTTTTGAAGCTGTTCTTTATCAACATCTTCATATCTTGCATATGTTTGAGCCAAGATACATCCTTTATTACATTTTATTTGTTTATATTATATATAAAATAAGCTTAAGTTCGAGAAAAATATTAATAAAATATAAATACCATTTTCGCTAAAATACAACAATTTTATATATTTATTGGAGAAAATATGGACGCTGCCAAATATATTTGGATGAATGGAAAATTTGTAAATTGGGATGATGCAAAAGTACATGTATTAACACATACAATTCATTATGGAAATGGTGTAATTGAAGGAACAAAAGCATATAAAACGAAAAAAGGGTATGCTATTTTTCGTTTAGATGATCATACAAAACGATTAAAAGAATCTGCAAAAATGACACTTATTGATATCCCTTATAGTGTTGAAGAGTTAAATAAAGCACAGATTGAACTTATCAAAAAAAATGAATTCACTGGGGATAATGTGTATATTAGACCTTTTGCATTTTTAGGATATGGTGTGATGGGGTTATATCATAAAAATGCTCCAGTTGAAACAGTGCTTGCTGCTTGGGAATGGGGTGCTTATCTTGGTGAAGAGGGACTCAAAAAAGGGATTAAACTCAAAATCGCTTCAATGACTCGCCCTGCAAATACTTCAAGTATGGGAAAAGCAAAAGCAACAGCGAACTATTTAAATTCTCAAATGGCAAAATATGAAGCAATTGATTGTGGATATGATGAGGCACTTCTTTTAGATGACCAAGGATATATTGCAGAAGCAAGTGGAGCTTGTTTTTTTATGGTAAAAGATGGAGAGCTTATTACCCCTCCAAATGACAACTCTTTAGCTTCTATTACACAAAAAATGGTCATAGAAATAGCAGAGGATTTTGGGATTAAAGTGACTCGTCGTCGTATTACACGTGAGGAAGTGTATGTAGCAGATGAAGCATTTTTAACAGGAACAGCAGCAGAGATTACTCCTATTGCACTTATTGATGCAAGAGAGATTGGCTCTGGTTCACGTGGAGTGATGACAGAAAAAATTCAATCAACATATTTTGATATCGTATTTGGAAGAAATCCAAAATATGAGCACTATTTAACATATGTTGATGCACAATAAAAAGGGTGGTATATGGCATCAGATATGAACGATTATTTTAATAAAAAAAGAAGTGAGAGTAGTAATAACTCTCCTTCAAAAGGTCCAGATGTTCCAAACTTTAATATGAGTGGTAAAAAGGCTGGAGTGGTGTATGTTGTTCTTGCTTTGGCACTTCTTTTGGTTGTAGCGAAACCTTTTATGATTATTGAGGAGGGGGAGCGTGGTATTTTAAGTACCAATGGAAAGTATCAAGAACAACCACTTTTACCCGGACTTCATTTTATCATTCCACTTATTCAAAAAGTATATGTAGTTGATACACGTGTAAGACTTATTAATTATACATCGCATGTTGATGCTACAATTGCAAATAGAACAGGAATAAATATCAAACCAGCTATTACTGTGCTTGATAAACGTGGACTTCCTGTTTCTATTGAACTTACAGTGCAATATCGTTTAAATGCAAAATCTGCAGCACGAACAATTTCAAATTGGGGATTTAGTTGGGAAGAAAAAATCATTAATCCTGTTGTACGTGATATTGTTCGTAATGTTATTGGAAAATATGATGCAGAGTCATTGCCTCATATGAGAAGTCAAATAGCAAAAGAGATTGATATGAATATTAGAAATAAAATAGAATCTCTTGAAGATAATCCAGTGACATTAGAATCTATTCAATTACGTAAGATTATTTTACCAGAGAGGGTAAAAAAACAGATAGAAAATGTTCAAGTTGCAAAACAAGAGGTGCAAAAAGCAAGACAACAAGTTGAAAAAGCAAAACAAGAAGCATTAAAACATGAAGCAGAAGCACAAGGGATTGCACAAAAAAAACGTATTGAAGCACAAGGGATGGCAGATGCAACAATGATTGAAGCACAAGCCAAAGCAAAAGCAAATGCTTTGATTGCAAAATCTTTAACCAAAGAGTTATTAGAGTTAGAACAAATCAAAGTACAAGGGAAATTTAATGAAGCATTACGTGAAAACAAAGATGCAAAAATTTTCTTAACGCCGGGTGGTTCAACACCAAACATTTGGGTAGATACAAAAGATATCAAAAAACAAACAGTGGCAAAATAATGGAAAATATAATAAATAAAATTGATTGGCAAAAGATAGACCTTTTGCCTGTTATTGTGCAAGATAATGAAAATAATGAAGTATTGATGATGGCTTATATGGATAAAGAGGCTTTAAAGCTTTCTTTAGAAACAAAACAAGCACATTATTTTTCTCGTTCAAAACAACGACTTTGGAAAAAGGGTGAAACAAGTGGACATATCCAAACAATTCACTCTTTTTTACTTGATTGTGATAATGATACATTGCTTATTAAAGTGACACAAGAAGGAGTTGCTTGTCATACAGGAAGACCTTCTTGTTTTTTTACAGAGTTAGAGAGTGGGGAAGTTGTTCGTGATGTAGAAGTTGCTACAAAAGATGTATATGGTGTGATAGATACATTATATCATACAATTCAAGAGCGAAAAAATAGTGACCCATCCACTTCTTGGACGGCAAAACTCTTTAGTAAAGGGGAAAATACTATCTTAAAAAAAGTAGTAGAAGAAGCTGGTGAATACTGTTTTGCACATAAAGATGATGATGAAGATGAGATGATTTATGAAGCAGCAGATTTGACATATCATATGCTTGTTGCACTTGCATCAAAAAATATATCTCCAGATAGAATCAAACAAGAACTTGCTCGCCGATTTGGTATGAGTGGTATTGCTGAGAAAAATTCAAGAAAAGATTAGATGAAACAAAAACTTATCGCCTTTATCCATAGTCTTACAGTGTATGATTATTTGATATTTGGTGGTTCGTTAATTGTTTTTTTATTGTTTTTGCTTTTAGCTGTGATACTTCGCAAAAGAGTTGGACTTGCTCTTTTTTTTGTTTTTTTTGGAATGGGAGTTTTATTTTTAGGTCCAACACTTGGGCGGGGTATAATATATGATTATATGTATAAAAAATCTATAAAGTTACTCTCTTATAAACGACTCCATTTTAATGATGCTTTAATTGTAAAAGGAGTTTTGAAAAATGAATCAAAACGCTATTTTAAAAAGTGTCAAATTGATGTTATCATTACTAAAACAAGCCACAATAAACTCAAAAATTATATTTATCAATGGAAAGTTTTACAAAAAGATTCCTCTTTTGAATACGATATAGCACCAAATCAAACACGGAAATTAAAAATGATTGTTGAACCTTTTATATATCAAAAAGATTACAATGTATCATTGGAGGCAGATTGTAGATGATGGCTTTAAATTATTGGCATTTTATCTCGTTTGGTGTGATATTTATTATATTTGGGCTTGGTATCTTTGCATCGATAAAACAAAAAGATTTTACAATAGCAGTGCAGATGATAATCTCTGTAAGTATTGTTTCTATTTTTTTAGTGATTATCTCTATTTTTATGGTAGATAAATATACAAAAAAAGCAAAAGTATATAAACTGACTTCAAAAAGAATTTTAGTACAAGAAAAAGTTGAATACAGTGGACGGGTAAAAAATGTGGGAGATTTTCCTATTGGAAAAGTAACATTAACCATTAAGCTTATCAATCAAGGTCATGTTATTGGGAGGATTAATGGAGGAAATATTTTTAAGACAAGTAATTTTTTTGATCTTTTTTCAAGTGGAGAAAATATTTTATACAATAATAAACCCCAAACAATTGAGAGAGAGTTTGTTATTGCTAGAAATTTACAACCTAAAGTCTCAACATCTTTTCATGTTCGTTTTGATTTTCCACCTTATTTTAGTAATGTTTCTGTTATTACTAAGGTAACAGCACATTAAGTTTTTCTTCTGCTTCTTTTTTTAACTCTTCATTTTGTGTGTTGTTTTTTATCTCTTTTAACCAAAAGATGACAAGTTTTTTATATCCGTATAAAGAAGCTTGATGAAGTATCTTTTCTCTTGTTTTATCATTAAGTTTTGTTTTTATGAGTGATGCCATAAGAAATTGAGATATTGGTTTTTTTGTTTTTATGATTGTATCTTGAGCTTTAAGAAAATCTTTTTGTAAAAGATATGTGGCATATAAGTGGTATTGTTTTGGTAAGAGATGAATCTCTTTTTTTTGAAAAGAGAGATTGATAAAATCATCATAAGCATTGAGTTGTTTATTGTGAATGAGTGGGGCAATTTTTTTATATTTTTGACATTTGTCTTGTTGTCCAACTATTTTGTGTAAAGCACATTCTCCAAGATATATTGTTCCAAGTTGTGTGAGATTTGCACTTTGTTTTGCATGTTGTATGGCAAGTTTTAAATCATAAAATGCAAGAATATCATTACCCATAAGAAAGTTTTTTTCATAAGAGTTAAAAGCTTTTGTACTTTGGTATTGCCATTGATTTTTGGGAGTTTTAAAAGAACAACCTACAAAAAATACAAAAATTCCACTCAGTAATGCTATTTTTTTCATGGGAGTTTCACTTCACTATTTTTATTATCTTGTAAGATGGTATCAATTCTATCCATAATTTGATTTGATTTTTCTAAAGTGATAGAGATTTGTTTTTTGAAGTGGATAATATCTTTTTTTGGAAGTGTTTTGAGTTTTGATTGGATATCTTTTAAAATGATTTGGATTTGATGGATAGATGATGTGATAGGATTGATGATTGTATCATCAAGTGATGCAGTTGTTTTTTTGACATCATTTGTAATAGTTTTTATATTGTTGAGAATATTATTTGTTGTTTTTATGGATGTGATGAGGTCTTTTGTGATATTTTTATCTCCTGTAAATGTTGTTAGCAGAGAATCATTTTGTACCAATTTTTGACTAAAGAGATTGATATTTTTTAATGTTTGCATCATATCAGAGTTTTTCCCTGCTAATTTTGTTGTAATGACATCGATATTATCAATAATATTGATAAGTTTATCAACCACAGGTTCTAATTTACTAATCATATCATTGATATCATCACTCATAAAAATTTTAAGTGTTGCACCAGCTGGGAGAGGTTCATTACCAACAATAGAGTGCACTTCTATGTGTGCTGAGCCAATGAGAGGTTTTTTAATCGTTAGTGTTGTACCTTTTGCTATCCATTTTCTATTTTCTTCACTAACTGAAAAAATCATATGCACTTCACCATTATTTTCTAATGCAATATTATCTATCACTCCAATTTTAAAACCAGAAAATTTTAAAGGCATTCCAACATTAAAAGAAGCAGCACTTTTGGTATAAAAATTATAACTATATCGTTTTTGAAAGGTTCCTTTTTCTTTTAAAATAAAAAAAACAGTTGCAAAAATAATGGTTAAAAGTAAAAGGACAAATATACCAACGGCTATTTTGATTTTATCATATTGCATAGACAATCCTTATAATGGAGCATATTGTTTTGTGTATCTAAAATAATAATCTTTTTTTTTGATTGGTTGAGTTTTTCTAAATGGAGGGAGATAGTTTTTATCTCACGTAAACTCTCTAAAAGTACATAGGGAGTTTCTATAATGATAGTTGGTTCATTAGTTACTAATGCCCGAATAAACATCACATAAAATATTTCAAGTGGTGTACATTGTACTTTTCTATAAAAACTAATATGTCCTAAATGTATCGTATCAAGATATTGTTGTGCTATTTGTTGTGCTTTTTTTATTGACATATATTGATGAACTTCTAAAATCAAAGCAATATTTTCAACCATATTAAGATTGGAAATAAGGGGTGTATTTTTAGATATATAAGCAAAATCTTTTTGTTGTTGTAGAAACTTCTCTATCTCATCATATTGAGAAAAAAGTTTTAAAGTAATTGAATAATTAATGATAACACCTCAATAAAAAAAATAGCGATAAAAAGTTGTACCATTCCATCTAAAACAGAAATCGGAATAGCAGTATAACTGTTATTTGTTTTTAAACCACTATAAATTGGGATAAGCATTGTCACAAAACCAAAAGCTATACTTTTTACTAACATAATAACAATATCTTTTATCTCAATAGCATCAAGCAAAAGATAGGTATAAGTATGAAGGTCTATATTCATATAAAAAAGGGTAAACATAAATCCACTACTAAGCATTATGATACTAAAAAGGATAGCAAGAGAGGTAACACTAATAATACCACTAATAATACGTGGAATAAAAAGATAATCTATTAAATTGATTTTATACACTTTGAGTGTATTTAACTCTTTATTTACATTCATCACTGCTATTTCTGTATTGACTGCTGTTCCTGAGCGTAAAGAGACAAGCAAAGCTGTAAAAAATGGAGAAAATTCATCAAGAGTAAAGATAGTGATGATAGAACCTATTTTATCTTGTAGTCCATATTCAAGTGATAAAGAAACAATCACCCCAATAATCACAGAACCAAATAAAAAAGCCAATAGGATAAAAAGAGGTAAAAGTGTAACAGCTGTGAAATAGATTTGTTTTGTTAAAACCATTCGCATTGCTGGATTGTAACTCTTTGGTTTTAGCATATGTAAAACACAAAGAGCTACAAAAGTAAAAAATTCACGGAGTGATGAGAATGTTTTGAGTGTTTTATCACCTATATATTCAAATATTCTCATCATTATTTTATTACCAGCTAATTCCTAATTTTACCATATATCGTCTATCACTAATTGTTGTTGTTGTATCACCAACTTGTTCTTCATATGTTGCAAGATTGAGTCTAAAGACAAGCAAACGCATATCTAAACCAGCAGTATAACTTCCTTGATATAAACCAGTCATTAATGTTGTTTCAAACCATTTATTATCCACAAAATTCATTCTCATACCAAGATTAAAATGTTTAATTCCTGCAGAAGTATCATAGTCTGTATAATCAACTTTTTCTCTATAGTTATAAATACGAAGTTTGTTTGCATTAAAAAGGTCAACATAATCAGCAGCGAGAGTAAATTCGTTGATATATTTTATTTTTGGTTGGATTGCAACACCAAGATTAACAGTGAGTGGTTGATGGCCATATTCACCATCTAAATCCATTGAACCAATATTTAAAACACTCAAACCAAATGACGGGTGTAAATCGTGATTTTTGATTTTAAAACTTGATTTATAAATAGCACCAAGATTTACACCAAAAGCAGAGTATTCGTTTTCATATCTTGCACGAAGTTTATCTCCTACTGATTGATTGTCATTATCATCATCTCGTAATTCAGAAATACCAAGAATCCCTTCATAGGATTTTCCTTTCATATATTGAAAACTCATACCAACATTGAGATTTCCTATCTCTGTATTGTATTCTTTTGCTATACCAGCAATAACATTTGCATAACCACGTGCATTGACTTCTGCTATTTTAGGAGTATTTGCATGGAGCATAATGTTTGAATCTTGTGCTGATAATACCCCAATACTCCAAGCAAAATTTTCTGAATTTTTTGCAAGGGCAAGATAACTTGTTGTATCAGTATGAAAATGTTCTCCAGAGTATTTTTTTGCAAGGTCAACTTCTGCTTTTGTTCTTTCATTATCATCATCAATATCTTCTGTTGTGATAAGATCATTTACAAAACTTTTCGTATTTGTACTTCCACTTGCACCAATGTTAAATATATCAACAACAAATCCATCTGATTTTTTAATATTGATAAGACCAGCTGGATTTGTAAAAACAGCACTTGAGTAAGAACCAACAGCAATATTTGCACCACCCATTCCCATAATGCGAGGGTCTTTATAAAGATAAGCATTTTCTGCATACATTGCCATTAATGAAGTTGTTGTAAAAAGGCTAATACCAAGAATTTTTTTCTTCATTTTTAATCCTTACTTCTGCTATTGATATAAGAGATAACTTCCTCTTCTGTAATCTCTCTTTGGTTAAAATCAACTGGAGCTGTTTGATTATCTTCAGTAGTTACGATACACTCTTTTGTATCTTTATTATATTCTCCATTAATAACATCACATTTAAATTTAGTAACATCATCTTCTCCAATTTTTTCACCATTATTATCTTCTGGTGCAGCTGTTATAATAGAATCGATATCACCATTGAGTGTATCTGTTAAGACACCAACAGATGTTGTTTCTTCTTGGAGTGGATTTTCATTGATTGGACAAGCATAAAGCCCCTCTTTATAGGTTGGAAATCTTGTAAAATCATCATTGGTACAGTAATCTTTTGTAAGTGCTGTACTTCTTGTATGTGTGAGATTATCCTCTTGAGTGAGTAAGAAATGATAATTATTTGAGAGGTTTTCATCATTTTTTACATGAATAACAAGAGGTCTATAAACTCTATGTGTAAGTGTAAATGTAACATCTTGTGGTGCAACTTGAAATGTACAATCATCTGAAGATGTGACACTTAAGTTATTATCAAATGCAAATTGCATAGCACAAGCTGATGCTTGGAGTTTGTAGTCTGTTGTATTTGATTCATTGTTATTATTGTCAATAGAAAAAGCAGAAACATCATCTGCTAATAAATCCAGCGTTGTAGCTGTTTTTGCAACAGCAGATAATCCTATAAAAAGACATACATCTTTTTGTGCATCATCAAGTGTTGTACCATTTTTTTCTGCTTCATTACAAGTATTTTCCCCAACAACTTTTTTATAATAAAATGCCGCTTTATCAAGGTCATTGATAGAAGAAGCTGGTTTGTCATCTCCTACTAATTGTGTAATGGTATCATTATTATCACTTGCCATATCTTTTCCAACTTCTAAAAGTGAATACCCAGCTTTTCCCATATAAGCTGATGCTAAAGCGATATTATCTTCAACAGATGTAGCTCTTCCTTCTAATTGTTGGATAACTGCATTAAATTCCCCTTTATCCAACATATGTTGAATCTCTAAACGAGATTTTCCGTTGTCATCTTCCCCACATCCAATGAAAAGCAGTGTGGCAGCAACCATAGAGGTTACTAATCCTTTTTTTACCATTGTGTTGTCTCCTTTTTTGTTTGTTGTTTGAGATATTGTACCATATCTTCTTCATCTATTTGTTGAGTTTTTTGTGTAGTTTTTGTTCTTGTTTGATAGATATCGTCTCGAAAATCTTGAATTTGTTGTTTTAGTTTTGTGTCAGTTGTTGTTTGTAGGATTGTTTCTGTGCCTTTATTAAATGAATCTATAATAAAATCTTTTGTTGTGAAATGATCAACATTAACAGTGGTGATATCTTCATTAAGATTGATTGGACAGACATGATAGCTACTTTTATAAGAAGTATCCTCTTTACTATCTACACGTGTTGTATAGTCATCTGTTGCACAATATCCATGTGTTACAATGACCTCTTTTGGATATTTTGTCCCTTTTAGTAAAAATTCATACTCTCTATTGGCTCCATAAGGATACACAGTAATAGACTGATATACTCTATCATTTTGTTGAAAATGGATAAATCCTTTTTCTAAAACACTACATTCAATGGCAGAACCATTAAAAGCATATTGCATAGCACAGGTTGAGGCACGAAGTTTTGAATCTGATGTATTGTTATCATCTCCATTTTTTATATAATTAAGTGTTGTGACTGCTTCCATAGTTTGAGCAAGCCCTTTATAAACACATATATTTTTTTCAAAGTTAGTGAGTTGTTGAGGAGCTGTTGTACATCTATCTCCTATCACTTTCATAAAATATTGTGTGGCTTTATTGAGGTATGAAAGTGGTACATCACATCGTACTTTATCATAATTTGCACTATTTATAAAAGTCATTAAAGAGCTATTATTTCCATCTCCACTTGCATATATTTTTTGGATTACTGTTTGTATATCTAATCCAGAAAGCCCCATATAAGCCTTTCCAAGAGCTGTATAATCATTGTTTGTGAGTGGTTTATTGTGGAGTGTATTAATCACTTCAACATATTGATGATTTTGTAGGAGTTGTTGAATTTTTTGATTTGTGGAACTATTATTGCTTGGATTATAACTACTTTCACCACATCCGCTATAAATTATAATTCCACCGATGAGTGTACTTAAAAGCAGTTTTATCTTCATCATAAGCCCTTTTTAAAATATTAACCTTTTATTATACCATAGTATGTTATAAAGTTGTCAAACTCTTGACTTTAATAATCACTAAATGTTATAATTAACATAAGGATTACTTAAAAAAGTTATTGAGTAATTATAAATTTTAGGAGTATATGTATGGGTGCTAATGAGCAAAAAAAAGGTATTAAGATACCTACACCTTGGAGAATCAAGCGTTATTATATGTACGCATTTGCGACGGTTGTTGCTTTGGTATTGCCTTGGATAACAATCAATGGAAATCACTTTTTTCTTTTAAGTTTTGATAAACTTAAATTACATCTTGCTTTTGTTCAGTACGATATGCAAGAGCTTTATTTGATGCCATTTTTATTGATGTTTATGTTTTTAGGCATTTTTGCAATGACGGTTGTTGGTGGTCGTGTGTTTTGTGGATGGGTTTGTCCTCAAACGGTGTTTCGTGTTATCTATCGTGATTTAATTGAAACAAAGATTTTAAAGCTTCGTAAACGTATCAAAAACAAACAACAAGAACCAGATATGAGTAAGCCAGAAAATAAAACAAAAAAAGTAATTGCTATTGCGATGTGGTCTGTTTTAGCACTTATTGCGGCTTCTGATTTTATGTGGTATTTTGTTCCACCTGAAGATTTTTTCCCTTATATGGCAGATTTTTCAGAGCATTTGGTTTTAGTTGGTGCGGTTGCTGGGATTGCATTATTTTTGATTTATGATATTGTATTTTTAAAAGAAAATTTTTGTATTTATGTTTGTCCATATTCACGTATCCAATCAGTTTTATATGATGAGCATACTGTTATGGCAATTTATGATGTAAATAGAGGTGGACATATCTATAATGACCATAAAGAAAAACAATTTACAAAACAAAAAGACCTCTTATCAGTAGAACCAAATGCTGAATGTACAGCTTGTGAGAGTTGTGTGAGTGTTTGTCCAACAGGAATTGACATTAGAAAAGGATTACAGTTAGAGTGTATTAACTGTTTAGAGTGTGTTGATGCTTGTACAACAGTTATGGGAAAACTTGGCAAACCTTCTCTTGTTACGTGGTCTAGTGAATATGAAATCATTGAGCAAAAAGGGAAAACAAAAATCTTTAGAGGGAAAGTTATAGGATACATTGTTGTACTTATTGGTATTTTAATTGCTCTTGCTGTTATGGGAAGTGAAAAAGAGCATATGCTTTTAAATATCAATAAAGAAACTCGTTTATATTCTATTAAACATTTACCAAATGGAAAATTTCAAGTAGATAATAGTTATGTATTTTTACTCCAAAATACAGAATCAGAGAAAATGAAGTTTTATTTTGATGTTATTCCTCCAAAAGGTATGGAAGGCAAAATCAAAATTGTAAAACCTTCAAAACCATTTACTGCTATTCCTGGGTATAAAAAGAAAAAAATTGTTGTATTAAGAACAACAGATATGCTTGTAAAAAATAATAGAAAAGATACTATTATTCCTATTAAAATTAGAGCATATGCTTTAGGTCATGAAGATAAAGTAGTTGTTTTTAGAGATGCTCGATTTGTTTTCCCAAAACTTAGTGTTTTAAATGCTACAAAATAATAGTTAAACTCCTTTTGGAGTTTGACTCTCTCTTCTTACTTCGCTATAATCAATAAAAAATTCAAGGATATTGATTATGCCATTATTAGATTCTTTCTTAGTTGATCATACTATTATGCCAGCCCCAGCAGTTCGTTTTGCAAAAGGGATGCAAACACCATGTGGAGATGATATTTGTGTTTTTGACCTTCGTTTTGTTAAACCAAATAAAGAGATTCTCTCAGAAAAAGGGATACACACATTAGAACATCTTTTTGCAGGGTTTATGCGTCAGCATCTCAATTCAAAAAAAGTTGAGATTATTGATATTTCTCCAATGGGTTGTCGAACAGGTTTTTATATGTCTGTTATAGGAAAACCAAGTGAAAAAAAAGTGGTAAAAGCTTGGGAAAAATCGATGCAAGATATTTTAAATGTCAAACGAAAAAAAGATATTCCAGAACTTAATAAGTATCAGTGTGGAACCTATAAAATGCACTCTTTAAAAGATGCAAAAAAAATAGCAAAAAAAGTATTAAAAGAAAAAATTGGTATTATGGATAATGAAGCATTGCAACTTGATATGAAAAAGGTAGAGATGCTATGAGATTTTTAATCCCTATGGATTCTCAAGATGTAGAAGAAGCAAAGATTACCAAACTTGAAGATGTAAAAGTTTGGTATCAGGTACTCATTGAAGATGGGAAAGTGCAAAATATAGCATTTGCTAAAGATAGAGAAGATTTTTCAGAATTGAGCGATGGTGTGATTGTGATAGATGATGGGGAGTATGTTTGGCCATTTATTGAGATGTCTATGCTCATTCTTGTTGCTCATACACAACGCTATTTTGATGATATTATTGAGGCTTATATCTTTAAAGAACTTCACGACCTTGCATATTAACGTTTTGTTAACACCTCTAATGCTAAACTAAATTATCTTTTAGTTTGGCATCGCCACACTCTAATCACTGGAGTTTATTAATGAAAAAATTTTTTCTGTTTATAGCAGTATTTGCTGTTATTGGATTTGCTTTTTACAAAAAAGTTTATATCCCAAAACATACATTTGAAGTTGTTGGTGTAAGTGCTGGGGATATGGAAGTAAAAGTAAATGGAATTGGGAATGTAGGTGCAAAAAACATTTATAAAATTGGTTCTTTATATGGTGGTAAAGTGATTCAATTTGCAATAAATGAAGGGGAGTTTATTAAAAAGGGAAGTTTGATTGCTGTTATTGATAGTGTTGATTTAAAAGACCAAATCGCACAAATTCAAGCTAATATTCAAAAACTTACCTATGATAAACTTAGTGCTATTGAAAATTATAAATATCAAAATGAAATTTATAAAAAAAATAAAAAGTTATTTCAAAAACATACTATTTCAGCACTTGATTTTATGAAATATAAAACAAATAAAAAAAGTGCAAAATTAAAAATTGACAGTTTACAATCAGCTATTGTTCAAGCTCAAAAAAATGTAGATGCTTTAAAAGAGCGACTTAAAAGATTTCGTATAGTTGCACCAGTAGATGGGTATGTAACACATAAATACATTGCAAATTATCAAAATATCCAACCAAATCAGCCTATTATTGATATTGTTAATCCAAAAGATGTATGGATAGCTACTTATATAGATACAAGGATTAGTGGTGATGTAAAAGTTGGTTTAAAAGCATTTATAAAATTACAATCATCTCAAAAAATATATAATGGTTATGTAGCAAATATTAAACCACTCAATAATCCAATTACATATGAAAGAGAGATAGATGTAAAATTTGATAATCTTCCTCTTCCATTTTATTTAAATGAACAAGCATCAATTGATATTAAAATCAAAAAACTCCATAATGTTTTACAAATTGATTCAAAAGCCCTAACAATGTATGATGGAAAAAGGGGAGTATGGATTGTAAAAAATAACATTGTTTCTTTTAAAGCAGTAAAAATTCTTAATTTTGGAGAGAAAAAAGTTGCTGTTACAGGGATACAACAAAATGATAAGATAGTTATCCCAAATCTTAAAAATAAACCTTTATCTAATGGTATGAAAATTATCATTAAAGGGTAAAGAGTGATTAATTTAGCATATAAAGATATATCTCACTCTTTAAGTAAATTTCTCATTACTGCTGTGAGTGTTGGTGTTTTACTTGGTATTGTTATCATTATGATAGGTGTATATAGAGGGATGATATTTGATGCAAAAGTTTTAGTAGATGATACTAAAGCAGATATTTGGGTAGTGCAACAAGATACTCTTGGACCATTTGCTCAAACATCAAGAGTGCATGAAGATTTGAAAAATCAAATTGCTTATCAAGATGGTATTGTAGGAGCAGGTGGGATTACATTTCAAACGTTTCAAATGGTTAATCGTGGGTTAGATTTTAAAGTGATGCTTGTAGGGTATGACCCTTTTGGAGATATAGAAGTTATCAATAAGGAAAAACTTATAGCTGGAAGAGTAATTCAAAAACAACACTATGAGATTGTAGTTTCTAAAAAGACAGGGTATAGACTTGGAGATTATATCACTTTAGGAAGAGATAAATTCAAGGTAGTTGGGATAACAAAAAATACTGTTTCAAATGGTGGAGATTATCTTATTTTTACTAGTTTACAAGATGCACAAATTTTACAATTTACATATTCTAATGAAAGAGTAAGAAGTGATGAACAAAGAGGGATAAAAGGTTCAAATCCACACTTAGTCAATGCAATTGTTGCTAAAGTAAAAGATGGATATGACCCAAAAATTGTTGCACAAAATATAGAAGATGCAACACATAAAACAGTTTTTACAAAATCAGAAGAACTTCATCTTTTACTTGAAAAAGTGATTAAAAAATCATCAAAACAAATAGGGATGTTTACAACGATTTTAATTATTGTTTCTATTGTGATTATTGCACTTATTATCTATACAATGACATTAGAAAAAATTAAAGAGATTAGTATTTTAAAACTTATAGGGATTTCAAATTTTACTATTTCAAAAATGGTCATTCAAGAGACTGTTGTTTTAGGTATTTTGGCATTTATTTCTGGAAATGTTTTTGCACGGCTTGTTCAAGGTGGTTTTCCTAAAAGGATTGTATTAGATTTAAGTGATGCTTTTTCTCTTTTTATTGTGATTTTGATTGCTTCTATTTTTGCATCTCTTTTTGGGATTTATAAAGTAGTAAAAACAGACCCATCATCTGCCATAGGAGGTTGATATGTCAGATATTGCAATAAAAATAGAACATCTTTACAAAACATTTGGAAAAGGTGATGCTAAGGTTGAAGTAATAAAGGATGCAAATTTTCTTTTACATAAGGGGGAGTTTGTTGCTCTTGTTGCTCCAAGTGGAGCTGGAAAAACAACTCTGCTTATGATGCTTGGATGTGTTTTAGAGCCAACAAGTGGGAAGATTGTTATTGGTGATGAGGTTGTTTATGATAATAAATGGCTTGTAAAAGATGATAGAGAGTTACGAAGAAAAAAGATAGGGTTTATTTTTCAGGCACATTATCTTATCCCATTTTTAAATATTGAGGAAAATATCACACTTTTACCATACCAAAATAAAGAAGACCCAAAAGTGGTTAAAAAAAGGGTACAAGAGCTTTTATCATATCTTGATATGAGTGAAAAAATCCATAGTATGCCAAGTGAGTTAAGTGGTGGACAAAATCAGCGTATTGCCATTGCAAGGGCTTTGGCAAATGAACCAGATATCATCTTAGCAGATGAGCCAACAGCAGCACTTGATAAAGAAAGATCTATTAGTGTTGTAAAAATGTTAAAAAAAATCACACGGGAAAAAAATGTTACTATCATTATGGTAACACACGATGATAGATTGCTTCCTTATTGTGATAAAGTTTTAACAATTAAAGATAAAAAAATAGAGGTAAAACATAATGTCGGGGATGAAACAATTATCTAAAATAGCAGTAGGAATGCTCATTGTCTCTTATGCAAATGCGGCAAGTTTAAAAGATATCTTAAATAGTGTTGCAAAAAACAATGAACTTCTTCAATCTTCTACTTTGATGACTCAGTCAAAAAATAAAGACTTAGAAAGTGTCTCAAATATTTATGCACCAAATATTATGGTAGGAGATGGTTTTTCAAGGCTTGATGGAGATGTGAGTAATAAGCAAGTAGGAACAACAAATGTTGCATATATAAAAGCTGGGATAACTTTATATGATGGTGGAAAAAACAAAGCAATCAAAAAACAAAAGTTATACCAATATAAGTCAAATTTCTATCAAAAAGAGGAAAGTACAAAAGAGTTGCTCCTTCAAACAGTTACGCTTTTTTTTCAGGCAAAATCAATAGAAGCAAAACTTTTTGCATATGAAGATAAGAGTAAAACACTCAAAGCACAGTATGAAAAAGAACAAATTAAATTTAATAATGGAATGACTACTATAGATTCTATTTTAAAATTAAAATCAGAATATCAAAGTAATCTTTATGTGATAAGTGATTTGAAGTATCAATTAGAAAAAATGTTACAAACATTAACACTTTTAAGCAATAAAAAGATAAAAAAACTTGATGAGAGTCGATTAAAAGATATACAAAATGTTACATTTCAAGATTCTTTTAATGTAAAAAGTTTACAAAATGATATAGAAGCTTCAAAACAAAATATCAATATCATCAAATCAGCAAAAAAAGTACAAGTAAGATTAGAAGATAGTTATAGTTTGTATTATTATGATGATTACAATAAAAGAATCCTCTCAGACCTTCCTGACCAACAAAATAAGTTTCTTTTCAATATTCAATTTAATTTGTATGATACAGTAACAAAGCATAAAAAAGAGTCTCTTTCTTTAGTTCATCAAGCATTAAATGAAAAATTAATGTATCAAAAAAAACAAGATACATTAAATTTTGCTTTAGCAAAAAAAAGATTAGAAACAGAAAAAGAAAAAATCACATCTTCAAAATTAGCTTTGGAAATGGCACAAAGTGTGTATGATATAGTAAGTGATAAATACGAAAATGGGATTGTAGATAACATCACATATCTTGATGCACTCAGTAAAAAAGTCATCAACGAAGCAATCTATAAAGAAGCATTATATGAGTATGAGATAGCAAAAGCAAATTATTATTTTTATAGTGGGATAAACTATCAAGAAATGTTGAAATAAGGAAAGATAAATAATTTTTTCTTTTGAGCCATTTTTAAATTCTATTTTAAGTAAGGGAGTATAATGTTATTTATATTCTCTTACTTATAAGCTACTTGACAAAATCTTTTATTTGCACTACGATTGTATCTACAAAAAATAAATCAAAGGTTTACAATTATGAAACAAGCAGTTAATATTAGATTAGAAAAAGATATTGTACAGACTCTTGA
>FPHP01000008.1_pt1 | contig 30107 bp, 23 predicted proteins | sample 1057371 | NCBI WGS metagenome assembly FPHP01 (sample SAMEA4473311, study PRJEB15554) | hydrothermal vent metagenome | biome: marine basaltic hydrothermal vent biome; feature: marine hydrothermal vent; material: water | place: Pacific Ocean | collected 2011-06-14/2011-07-23 | depth 1155 m
TGGACGGGAATTATAGGAAGATATTGCTTAAAAAACTCTTAAATATAATGGGAAATTTGGATTTTTTTAAATTTATGACAAAAATACACTTCAAAATCAATTTCATATATATAATGATAAACATAATATAATTTTACATTTTTACTTTGATAAACATTTAAGAGCTTTTATAATACAATCACAAATATTTTTATGTGGAGTTCTAAATGACAAAATACATTTTTGTAACTGGTGGGGTTTTAAGTTCTCTTGGCAAAGGAATAACAGCTGCTAGTGTTGGTACATTGCTAAAACATTCTGGGAAAAAAGTTGGTATGCTCAAAATTGATCCTTATATCAATGTTGACCCTGGAACAATGAGTCCTTTAGAACATGGTGAAGTTTTTGTTACAAAAGATGGTGCTGAAACTGATTTAGATATTGGTAACTATGAGAGATTTTTAAATACATCTTACCTTAAATCTTCAAACTTCACAACTGGTCAGGTGTACTCCACTGTTATTGAACGAGAAAGATCTGGTGGTTACTTAGGACAAACAATCCAAGTTGTACCACATATTGTAAGTGAGATTGTTTCAAGAATCAAGGATGCTGGGAAGAATCATGATATTTTGGTAGTAGAACTTGGTGGAACAGTTGGAGATATTGAAGGTCTTCCTTTTATGGAAGCTATTAGACAAATGAAACATGATGATGAAGTTGCTGGAACTTTTTTTATCCATGTAACACTTATCCCTTATATCAAAGCAGCAGGTGAACTTAAATCAAAACCAACACAACATTCAGTACAAGAACTTCGTCGTATTGGTATTACCCCACAAATGATTATTGCAAGAAGTGAAAATCCACTCCCTAAAACATTTAAGAAAAAATTAGCAATGAGTTGTGATGTGCATCCAGAAAGTGTTATAGAGGCAACTGATGCTTCTACTATTTATAGTGTTCCTATCTCATTTTTAAGACAAAATATTTTAAAACCTATTGCTAAAGCTTTAGATCTTGGTGAATTAGAACCAGATATGAGTGAATGGGATTCACTTGTCAAAAAAATAGTACAACCTCAAGGTAAAGTAACAGTTGGCTTTGTTGGAAAATACCTTGAACTCAAAGAGGCATATAAATCTTTAACTGAAGCTCTTCTTCACTGTGGTGCTCACCTTGATACACGTGTCGAAATTGAATGGATTGATTCTGAAGAGATAGAAGAAAAAGGGGCTGAGGCACTTTTAGGAGATTGTGATAGTGTTTTAGTTGCTGGTGGTTTTGGTTCTCGTGGAGTAGAAGGAAAAATAGAAGCTATTAAATATGCAAGAACAAAACAAATACCATATTTAGGAATTTGTTTGGGAATGCAATTAGCTCTTGTTGAATATGCAAGAAATGTATTACATTTAGAAGATGCAAATTCTGCTGAATTTGATGAAAATACTAAAAATCCAATCATCTATCTTATCGATAACTTTTTAGACCAAAGTGGTGGAAAACAGTTTAGAACACACGAATCTCCAATGGGTGGAACACTTCGTTTGGGTGAATATCCTTGTGAGACAAAAGAGGGTTCACTATTAAGACAAGCTTATAATAATCAAGAAATTATTTATGAAAGACACCGTCACCGCTATGAAGCAAACCCTGCCTATCGTGAGGCTTTTGAAAAAGCTGGAATGATTATTACAGGTGAATCAAATGGACTCATAGAAGCAGTAGAAATTAAAGACCATCCGTGGTTTTTAGGTGTACAATTTCATCCAGAATTTACATCACGTCTCCAAACACCAAACCCTTCTATTTTGGCATTTGTAAAAGCAAGTATCTCTGTTTAAGGTTATTATGATAAAATTTTATTCCAAATTTTAACAGAAAGTGGGTGATGTGATATGCCTGGTATTGTATTACGTCCAGATGACAATTTTGATGCAGCTTATAGACGTTTCAAAAAGCAAGTTGATCGTAACTTAATCGTTACTGAAGCTCGTGCAAGACGTTTCCACGAAACAGAAACTGAAAAGCGTAAAAAATTCAAAATTGCATCTCGTAAAAAAATGCTTAAACGTCTTTATATGATGAGACGTTATGAATCACGCCTGTAAAAGTTTAACCCTTTGGGGTTAAGCTTTTTACCTCTACACAATTATCTTTTTTTTCATTACATCATTTCTTCAGCAATTTATTGATACTCTTTCAAATAAAATATAAAAAGGTTTTTCTTTGAAACAAGATCAAGAATTTGAAAATGCAGTACAACTGATGATGCGTTATGTTGGTGAAGACCCAACACGTGAAGGACTTATAAAAACACCACAAAGAGTAAGAAAAGCATATGAATTTATCTATGGTGGATATAAAGAAAATCCTCAAGAAATTTTACAATCAGCACTATTTACAAGTTCAAATGATGAGATGGTTCTTATAAAAGATATCGAATTTTATTCAACATGTGAACACCATCTTCTTCCTATCATTGGACGAGTTCATGTTGCTTATATCCCTGATGGAAAAGTTGTTGGTCTTTCTAAAATACCTAGGGTTGTTGATGTTTTTGCCCGTCGTATGCAAATACAAGAACAACTTACAGAACAAATTGCTGATGCCATTATGGATACAATCAATCCAAAAGGAGTTGGGGTTGTCATTCAAGCAAGACATATGTGTATGGAGATGCGTGGAGTTGAAAAAATCAATTCAACCACAACATCATCTGCCTTAAGAGGGCTTTTTAAAAAAGATACAAAAACAAGAAATGAATTTTTTTCACTCATTAATTCACCATCTGGAACAAGGTACTAAAACAATTTATGCCATTTTCTTCACTTAAAGAAAAATTATCCAAAAAACAACTCTCAGTTCCTTTTGGTGAAGTGATTAAAATTAATGCTAATGTCATTATTGCTAAAGGTTTAAATGTCAGTATCAGTGATATTGTGAGGGTTGTATCACAAGCAACAAACCAAGAAATCATTGGGATGGTTACTGAGATTGATGGAAGTATATTTTATATTACACCTTTTAGTTTTATCGATGGATTTGCCTCTGGAGATAAAGTTTTTATAGACCAAACGGGGATGAATATTCCCGTTGGTAATGCTCTTCTTGGTCGTGTGGTTGATCCTTTTATGCGACCTATTGATGAAAAAGGACCCATCCATTCAGCAAAACTCTCTCCAATCATCAAACAACCAATCCCTGCAATGAAGCGAGGAATGATTAATGAAGTTTTTAGTGTAGGTGTCAAAAGTATCGATGCACTCTTAACCTGTGGAAAAGGGCAAAAACTTGGTATTTTTGCTGGGAGTGGAGTTGGAAAATCAACATTAATGGGGATGATTGTACGAGGAGCTAATGCTCCAATTAAAGTTGTTGCACTTATTGGAGAGAGGGGTCGTGAAATTCCAGAATTTATAGAAAAAAATCTTGGTGGAGATTTAACAAATACAGTTATCATTGTAGCAACCTCTGATGATTCTCCACTTATGAGAAAGTATGGAGCCTTTGCAGCTATGAGTGTTGCAGAATATTTTAAAGATAAAGGGCTTGATGTTTTATTTATTATGGATTCAGTTACCCGTTTTGCAATGGCACAAAGAGAAATAGGACTTGCACTTGGAGAGCCTCCAACCTCAAAAGGGTATCCTCCATCCTCTCTTACCCTTTTACCACAACTTATGGAAAGAGCTGGAAAAGAGGAGGGAAAAGGTTCTATTACTGCTTTTTTTACTGTTTTAATTGAAGGAGATGATATGAGTGATCCTATTGCTGATCAATCTCGTTCTATTTTAGATGGTCACATTGTTCTTTCACGTGAACTTACCGATTTTGGTATTTATCCTCCTATTCATATCTTGAACTCTGCATCACGTGTTATGAATGATATCATTTCCAAAGAACATCTTCAAGCAGTCATAAAGTTTCGAAAACTCTATACATTATTAAAAGAAAATGAAGTACTTATTCGTATTGGTGCATATACACCAGGAAGTGACCCACTCCTTGATGAAGCCATAGCAAAAAAAGAACAAATGGAAACTTTTTTAACACAAGATGCAAATGAGCAAATAGAGTTTCAACAAAGTGTCAATCAACTTATTCACATCGTCTCTTAAGTCCCCTCTAACCAATAGTTTTTTACAATACCACCATCAAATTAAAAGGTTTTTTATGGTTGTTACACGTTTTGCTCCAAGCCCTACGGGGTATCTTCACATTGGTGGTTTAAGAACTGCACTTTTTTCTTATCTTTGGGCAAGAAAAAATAATGGTAAATTTGTACTTCGTATTGAAGATACTGATAAAACAAGAAATTCTCAAGAAGCAACAGAAGCTATTTTAAAAGCATTTGAATGGTTAGGATTAGAACATGATGGTGAGATAGAGTATCAATCAAAACGAACTGAGATTTATCAAAAATATATCCAACAACTTCTTGATGAAGGAAAAGCATACAAATGCTATATGACAAAAGAGGAATTAACACAACTACGTGAATCACAAATTGCAAAAAATGAAAGACCAAAATATAATGGCAAATATCGTGATTTTACAGGCACTCCACCTGCTGGCATTGAACCAGTTATCCGTATAAAAGCTCCATTATCTGGTGAAATTATTGTTCATGATGGAATTAAAGGAGATGTTTCTTTTTTAGCAGAAGATATTTTAGATGATTTTATCATTGCTCGTGCAGATGGAAGTCCAACCTATAATTTTGTTGTGGCTATTGATGATGCTCTTATGGGAATTAATGAAGTGATTCGTGGGGATGATCATCTCTCAAATACACCAAAACAAATTATCATTTATGAAGCTCTTGGATTTGAGATTCCAAAATTTTATCATGTTCCAATGATTCACAATTCACAAGGGAAAAAACTCTCAAAACGTGATGGTGCAACAGATGTCATGGAATATAAAGCAATGGGTTATACTCCTCAAGCACTTTTAAATTTTTTAGTTCGTTTGGGATGGAGCCATGGGGACCAAGAGATTTTTTCTATGGAAGAGATGATACAACTCTTTGACCCAAAAGATATCAACAAATCAGCTTCTATCTATAATATAGAAAAATTAAATTGGCTCTCAGCACACTATATCAAAAATATGCCAAATGAAGAGCTTGTGGAACTTTTGATTGATTTTGATCTTGTCCTTACTTCACACGATAAAAAAGAGATTTTACTTGATGCCTTAAAAGAAAGAGCAAAAACACTTAAAGAGTTAGCAACCCTTGCAAAAGAGATTTTAACCACACCATCATCTTATGATGAAAAAGCACTCAAAAAAGCTTTTAAAGGAGATGCTTTAAATATTTTAAATCAATTTGGTGCAAAACTTAGTAATGCAAAAGATTTACACCTTCCAAGTGATTATCATCATATTATGGAAGAAGTTATTAATGAGATGGAAATTGGCTTTGGAAAACTTGGACAACCTTTACGTGTTGCCCTCCTTGGAAAAATGAGTGGACCGGGACTTGATAGTGTTATGGCAGTGATTGGAAAAGAAGAAACCCTTTTACGTATTGCAAATATGATTACTTTTCAAAAGAACAACCAATAATGTTTTTTATCACTTTATGAAACATTATGATAAGAATGGGTACTTTTTATACATAAAATATAATACCCTTTTATAAAAATTAAGATATACTAAGAGCATATTTGAAATTTTCAGGAGAAATATATGGGAACATTTGTTAACAACACAAAAGAGTTTTTCACTTTTTGTGAAGAAAATGATGTAAAATTTGTAGACTTTAGATTTACAGACATCAAAGGTGCTTGGCATCACATTAGTTATAATATGAGTGCAGTAAGTGAAGAACAATTTGAAAATGGTCTTCCATTTGATGGTTCATCTATTGAAGCATGGCAACCAATTAATCAATCAGATATGCTTTTAAAACCAGATGTTGAAACTGCATTTTTAGATCCTTTTACTGCTGATCCAACTGTTATTGTTATTTGTGATGTTTTTGATATCTATAAAAATCAACCATATGAAAAATGTCCACGTTCTATTGCAAAAGCAACTTTAAAACATGCAGAGTCTCTTGGTATTGCTGATGCGGCATATTTTGGACCTGAAAATGAATTTTTTATGTTTGATTCTGTAACTTTTGTAGATAATATCAACGAAGCAGGATACAAAGTAGATACAGAAGAGGGTGAATGGAATTCAAATAACCCATATCCAGATATGTATAATACAGGTCATAGACCAGGAACAAAAGGTGGATATTTCCCAGTAGCTCCAACTGATAGTGCTGTTGATATTCGTGCTGAAATGATTCAAGTTTTAGAACAAGTTGGTTTAACAGTTGTACTTGGTCACCACGAAGTTGCACAAGGGCAACACGAAATTGGTGTTGTTTTTTCTGATATTGTAGGTGCAGCTGATAATGTTCAAAAATATAAATATGTTATCAAAATGATTGCTCACCTCAATGGAAAAACTGCTACATTTATGCCAAAACCACTTTTTGGTGATAATGGAAATGGTATGCACGTTCACCAATCACTTTGGAAAAATGGGAAAAACCTTTTCTATGAAGAAGGAAGATATGGTAATCTTTCTGAAATGGCTCTTAACTATGCTGGTGGTATTTTTAAACACTCTGCAGCAGTTGCAGCATTTACAAATCCATCAACAAACTCTTATAAAAGATTATTACCAGGATTTGAAGCACCAAGTATCTTAACTTATTCTTCACAAAACCGTTCAGCTGCTTGTCGTATCCCTTATGGAGCTGGTGAAAAAGCAACTCGTATTGAGATGAGATTCCCAGATAGTTCTTCTTGTCCTTATTTAGCATTCTCTGCAATGATGATGGCTGGTCTTGATGGTATCAAAAATAAAGAAATTCCAGTTGGTCCAATGGATGAAGATTTATTTGAATTATCACTTGATGAAATTCGTCAAAAAGGTATTCCACAAATGCCACATACACTTCGTGAATCACTTGAAGGACTCATTGGTGACCATGATTTCCTTAAACCTGTATTTACAGAAGAATTTATCCAAACATATCAACACTATAGATTTGAGCGTGATGTATGGCCAGATGAAGGTCGTCCAACTGCTTATGAGTTTAAAACAACTTATATGTGTTAGTATGTTATTCCCACATCTTGTGGGAATAAAAAAATTATTTTAATTTACCATTTCCATAATTTTTATAAAGATACTCAACAATTACTTTTGCATCTTTATCTGCAATAGGTGCATGAAAAGCATTTCTCATCTTTTGTACTTTTTCTTCCCAAAATTTATGAGATTGTAATCCTTGATTTAAAATATAACCAAATGAATGACACATAGAACAATTTGCTTGAAATGTTTCAAACCCTTTTGCTTGTTTCATTGCATAATGTATCTCTGGTACTTCTATCTTACTCTCAACTTGAGCAAATAAAGAACCTGCCATAATCATAGTAAATACTACTGTTTTTTTCATTTTATTTCCTCCTAAACTACTTTTGCTGTTACTACATCAATACCATTATATTTGTATCCACCATGATTCCAAGGGATATCTTTTGCAAATCGTTGCTCATTTCCTAAACGATCTACTGCTTTTGACATAATTGTAAGTTTTCCACGTTGTGTTGGTTTAAAGCTATATCTAAATTCTGTAAAGGCATAACGATCCTCTCCGTGTTTTAATAATGCTTTTTCCCAAGTTTTTCCATTATCAACAGAAACAAAAACATCTTTAATTCCATGCCCACCATCAAAAGCAACACCACGTACAACTACTTGAGAATTGAGTGCAAGTTTTGTATCATTTTGTGGATATCCTATGATAGATTTTACATTCATAAATGTAATTGGTTTTGTTGGTTTAAAATGATGTTCTGGTGTTTCACTCTCTGTTTCATTATCTGGAATTCTATAACCACGATCCATATAAAAATAAGATTTATATTTATTTGTTACAGTAATTCTATCTAACATCTTAATCCAACTATCAGAATAATATCCCGGAACTACCAAACGAACAGGGTATCCATTTAGATATGGAAGATCTTCACCATTCATCTCATATGCTAAAATCACACTATCATTTAACTCATCTAATGCAAGTTCACGAATAAAATCTGGTGCTTCAAAATATGCTGGATTATCTTTTCCATTAAACCCTATCCAATGAGCATCTTTTTCTAAACCTGCATACTCTAAAACATCTAAAAGTCTTACCCCTTTCCACTTCGCACAACCAACTGCACCAATTCCCCACTGAATTCCACCAGGAATTGGGTCAAAAGCAGAACGTGAATTTCCACCACATTGCAAAACTGCTGTTACTTCTACTTGCTCAAAATTATTTTTGAGTTCATCAATTGTGATTTTTAACTCTTTTTTTACTAAACCATCAATTTTAATAGTATAAGTATGTGGATTGAGTTTTGTTGGAATTTCAGGAAGATGCCATCTTACAAAAAACTCATCATTTGGTGTAATACCACTTGTAAAAGTAGAACGAACTGATTCTAAAAGAGGTGGTCTATTAGAATAAGTAATCATTGGTTTTTTCTCTGGAAATGGTATATCTGATACCTTCCTTCCATCTATTGGTCTGTGTGTTACACCAGCAGATAAACTCGTTCCCATAATTGCCGCTGAAGCAACAATAGAACTTTTGAAAAAATCTCTTCTTTTCATAAGCTTTCCTTATTTAAATTTTATCTCATTTTATAGAACCTTAGTTTAAAACGAATTAAAAACAATAAGAAAAATTAATATTTTAAATAATTATAAACATTAATTATTTTTATAATAAAAAAAGTAAATACTACTACTTTTTTATCTATTTGTGAAAAAGTGAATAGATGATATTCACCTTTTTTTCAAAAAAGCAAATAGAAAGTCATCCCTTAAAATAGGGATATTTTTAAACAAAAACACCACTTTTTAATCAAAAATTATGCTAAAAAACTCTATTATTCACATATAAAAAATATTATGAGGTTTTAATGTGAATATAGGTGAAGAGGTTTTAAAATTATTAAAAGAAGAGATTACAGAGATTGAATATACTCGTTATATCAAACATCTTACATACGATCTTGAAAATTCTACGAGTGATCTTGCTATTTTTTATGTGCCAAATATTTTAGTCTTAAATTGGATAAAAAGCAGATATAGTGCTAAAATAGCCCACCTTTTTGAAGTAAAAACAGGCTCACGTGTCACTGTGGAGATACAACTCAAAAATCAAAATCAAACCTCATCCATAAAAAACAATGAAACCAAAGCACAAGAAAATAAAAATAGAGTCAAACACTCTTTATTAAACCCTTCTCATACTTTTGAAAACTTTATGGTTGGAGGTTCCAACCAATTTGCTTACGCAGCAGTAAAAAGTGTGAGTGAAAAGCCCGGTTCTACTTATAATCCCCTTTTTATTTATGGTGGAGTTGGACTTGGAAAAACACACCTTATGCAAGCTGCTGGAAATGTTCTACAAAATCAAGGAAAAAATGTTATTTATATCACATTAGAACAGTTTTTAAACGATTTTACCAGACATATTCGTAACAAAACAATGGAGCGTTTTCAAGAAAAATATAGACAGTGTGATGTTTTACTCATTGATGATATCCAATTTTTAAGTGGAAAAGATGGTTTACAAGAGGAGTTTTTCCATACTTTTGAAGCTCTTCGTGGAAAAGGGAAACAAATCATCATCACAGCCGATAAACCACCAAAAAAAATAGCAGGGATTGAAGAAAGACTCAAGAGTCGTTTTGAATGGGGACTTGTTGCAGATATTCAACCACCAGAACTTGAAACCAAAATAGCTATTATTGAGAGAAAATGTGAAATCAATAAAGTAAAACTCTCAAAAGAGATTATCCATTATATAGCAACTGTTATTGATAGTAGTGTTAGAGAGATTGAAGGAATTTTATCAAAACTCCATGCATACTCACAACTTATGCATGTTGATATCGACCTTGATTTTGTAAAAAATGTCCTCAAAGATGAAGCAAAAGAGAATCAATCCAATTTAACTCTTGATGATATCACTCAACATGTTGCAAAAAACCTCAACATCAAACCAAGTGAAATCCGCTCCAAAGGGCGTAGTAAGAACCTTGTTTATGCAAGAAGAATCACTATCTATCTTTGTAGAGAACTCACACAAAGTACTATGCCTCAACTTGCACAATATTTTGGAATGAAAGACCATACCGCTATTAGTCACACACTCAAAAAAATCAAAGATTTAATTGAAAATGATGAAGACTTCAAACTCAAAATTGCAGAACTCAAAAATAGTTTAAAAACATCTACTATATAAAAAATTTTGAAATCATTAAAAAAAAGATATAATCTCAAGCGTGAACATACGTGACCAAAGTCAAAACAGTTTGTCACGCGAAAACAAATCGTATTATAGGGAGTTTTGACTAACTTTCACGTAGTCACGCTATCCTACTACTATTTACTAAAAATTTATAAAAAATATAAAGGTTATTTCAATGAAAATAATTATTGCAAAATCAATACTTGAAAACATTTTAATCCATGCGATACCTTTTCTTGAAAAAAAAGATGCTTCTCAAATCACTTCTCACATCTATATAAATGTTCAAGATTCTTTTTTAACAATAAAAGCAACAGATTATGAAATAGGTTTTTTAGTACAAACAGATACTGTTAATATCTTACAAGAAGGTACAATTACTGCAAATGGTAGAAAATTTTTAGATATTATTAAAATTTTACAAAATGATGATATCACTTTAGAAGCTATTGATGATTATTTACAAATTACACAAAATCAGTCAAAATTTAAACTTCCAACATTTGCATATAATCAATTTCCAGCATTTCCAAAATATGATAAAAATTCAAAAATTACCATAAACTCACAAATACTTATTGATTCACTCAAAAAAATCACTCCAACTATCGATAACAATAATCCAAAGTTCGAACTCAATGGTGCTTTAATGGATATTCAAGAAAATAAAATTAATTTTGCATCAACAGATACAAGAAGATTATCAGTTATCTCTTTAGACAATACAACAAATACAACACTCTCTTTAATTCTTCCTAAAAAAGCTATTATTGAAATTCAAAAACTTTTTTTTGATGAAATAGAAATTTTTTATGATGAAGTTAATCTTGTTATTACATCACAACAATATACTTTTTTTACAAAACTCATTGATGGTGAATATCCAAATTATGAAAGAATTATTCCAAAATCGATAGAATATTCTCTCATCTTACCTAAAAATCTTTTTATTAAATCACTAAAACAAATTACAACTATTTCCAATGATATAAAATTAACTTTTTTTGAAGATACAATTACTTTTGAATCTTTAAGTGATGACAATATAGAAGCAAAAACACAAATTACTCATCAAACACCATTTACCAAACCTTTTGTTATGGCAGTAAATTCAAAATATATTTTAGATTTTTTAAATGTTATTGATCAAACAGAATTTACAATAGGGCTTAATGAAACAAATTCCCCTTTTATTTTAAGTCAAAATAATTTTAAAACAATCATTATGCCTATTTCCCTATAAGGTTTATTGTGATACAATAGCCACTAATTATATAGTAATGGAGAAATCAATGGAACAAAACTACGGTGCTGGTAACATTAAAGTTTTAAAAGGATTAGAAGCAGTTAGAAAACGTCCTGGAATGTATATTGGTGATACTGGACATCGTGGTTTACACCATTTAGTGTATGAAGTTATTGATAACTCTATTGATGAAGCTATGGCTGGATATTGTAATACTATTACAGTAACACTAACAAAAAATGGAACATGTAGAGTTTCTGATAATGGTCGTGGTATTCCAACAGATATGCACCCAACAGAGGGGATGTCTGCAGCAACTGTTGTTTTAACAGTGCTTCACGCTGGTGGAAAATTTGATAAAGATACTTATAAAGTTTCTGGTGGATTACACGGAGTTGGTGTTTCTGTTGTAAATGCTTTATCTTCAGAACTTCATATGACTATTTATAGAGATGGTAAAATTCATGAACAATCTTTTCAAAAAGGGATTCCTCAAGAACCACTCAATGTAACAGGAACAACAAGAAAAACTGGAACAACGATTGAATTTTTACCAGACCCAACTATCTTTACTGAAACAACTACATTTGAATTTGATTATTTAGCAAAAAGATTTAAAGAACTTGCTTATTTAAACCCTTTTATCACTATAAAATTTAATGATGAAAGAACAAATACAAAAGAGGTGTATCATTTTGAAGGTGGTATTGCTCAATATGTTACTGATTTAAATAAAAAAAGTGTTGTAGCAGATGTTTATACATTTTCTTCAAAAGTAGAAGATATTGAGTTTGATATTGCTTTTATGTATAACGATTCGTATGAAGAAAAATTTGCTTCATTTGTGAATAATATCCGAACACCAAATGGGGGAACACACGAAGCTGGATTTCGTGCAGGACTAACTCGTGCTATCTCAAATTATAACTCCAAAAATGGAGCCGCAAAAGAAAAAGATGTCAAACTTACAGGTGAAGATGTAAAAGAGGGGCTTATTGCTATTGTTTCTGCTCGTGTACCAGAACCTCAGTTTGAAGGGCAAACAAAAGGAAAACTTGGAAATACTTATGTAAAACCTTTAGTACAAAAACAAACATATGAGATTGTTTCAAAATATTTTGAAGAAAATCCACTCCAAGCAAAAGCGATAGTTGCAAAAGCTTTAATGGCAGCAAGAAGTCGTGAAGCTGCAAAAAAAGCAAGAGAATTAACAAGAAGAAAAGATACAATGTCTGTTGGAACACTTCCTGGAAAACTTGCTGATTGTCAATCAAAAGATGCTTCTATTTGTGAACTTTATCTTGTGGAAGGGGATTCTGCTGGTGGTTCTGCAAAAATGGGGCGTGATAGAGTTTTTCAAGCAATTTTACCACTTAAAGGGAAGATTTTAAATGTAGAAAAAGCTCGTTTGGAGAAAATTTTAAAATCAGATGAAATTACCAATATGATTACTGCAATGGGATGTGGTATTGGTGATGAGTATCAAGAAGAAAAACTTAGATATCATAAAATTATCATTATGACCGATGCAGATGTAGATGGTTCACATATCCAAACACTTCTTTTGACATTTTTCTTTAGATATTTTCGTGATATTGTAGAAAAAGGGTATCTTTACCTTGCACAGCCACCACTTTATCGCTATAAAAAAGGGAAAAAAGAGATCTATTTTAAAGATGATAAAGAGATGAATAGTTTCTTGATTGAAAATGGGATTGAGTCATTGGATATGGAAGGGATTGGAAATAATGATTTAATTGCATTTTTTAAAATGGTTGATCACTATGCAACCTCTTTAAATGCCCTTGAGAGACGATATTCACTTGCAACTCTTATCCGTCATTTTATTGAAAATCCAGATTTAATTAGCTTAAATGCAAAAGAGTTATTTGTAGAGATTGAGAAATTTTTAACTTCTATTAACAATAATATCTTAACAAAACATATCAATGAAGAAACAAATGAGATTCATCTTTTTGTGCAAACACAAGATGGGATGGAAGAGCTTGTTATTAATGATGAACTCTTTAGTGCTCCACATTTTGTTGAAGCAGATTTTGTGTATAAAAAAATTCAAGAGTGGGATTTATCATTTGAAGATGATATCTTAGTTGAGTTAGAAAAGATAAAAGATTATGCAAAAAAAGGTGCATATATTCAGCGTTATAAAGGGCTTGGTGAGATGAATCCAGAGCAACTTTGGGAAACAACAATGTCTCCTGAAAATCGTGTTTTATTGCAAATTAGTATTGATGATGCAGAAGCGGCAAGTGATGCTTTTTCTTTATTTATGGGTGATGAGGTTGAACCAAGACGTCAATTTATCGAAACTCATGCAAAAGATGTAAAACATCTTGATATTTAAACAAGGGATAAAGTGATGAAATATGGTGAAAAAGAGATTCGAGAGTTTGATGTAACAAAAGATTTGGAACTTTGGCCAAATAAACACGAAAAAGATTACCTCATCAAGGTAACTTTACCAGAGTTTATGGCACATTGCCCTCGAAGTGGATATCCTGATTTTGCAGAGATTTATATAGAATATATCCCTGATAAATATGTTGTGGAACTCAAAGCACTCAAACTTTACATCAACTCTTTTATGTATCGATATATTTCACACGAAGATGCGGCTAATGAGATTTATGATGTGATTAAAAATGCAATCAATCCAAGATATATCAAACTTATTGCAGATTTTAAACCACGTGGAAATGTGCATACTGTTATAGAAATTGATAGCTCAAAGGAGTAAATACTCCTCTAACCACTTCTTTGCTCCTTCTATGGAGTGAAATTTTCCATCCATTTGGGCTTCATAGGCATCTTTGAGAATTTTTTGAAATGCTTTTGATGGTGTGAGTCCATATTCTATAAGGTCTCTTCCTTGTAAAAGAGGGGGAAGCTTTTGTGTCCATATTCCTAATTCTTTTGCTTTTATTTCAATGTCTTGTAAGATAGTTTCATTGAGTTTGAGTGCTTGATTTAAAAGAACAATATCTTTAATGCAAACTTCATTAGCAATGTGATAGAGCGTTTTTGTTGTAATATCTTGTTGTTTGAGTGAAGAAAAGATGTGAATATGTGAGTGTAAAAGAGTAATGGCTTGTAAGAGTTTTTTATCATTGGTAAATTTATGGCAAAAATGAAGCATCTTTTCTTGTGAAATATCAAAATACAAAAGTGTGAAAAAAAATTCCATCCTTTTTTCTAAAATAGTATCAAGTGCATAGAGCTTTTTTTCCCAATGTTGTATAGAGGGACAAAAGTATTCACATCCACCAATTTGTTGTAAAAAAAGAAGTCCAAGTGATGTTTTTTTGGCTTTTATAAAAAGTTTTTCAAACTCTGTAAAGATTCTTTCTTTTGGAAGGTATAAAAAGATGTGTTGTTGTACCATTTTTTTTGCAAGAAAAAGGAGTGATGGGCTAATTTGTAGCTCAAATCTTGCACAAAACTGCATCGCTCGTAGCACTCTTAGTGGGTCTTCACCAAATTTTTTTTCATCAACTACTCTTAGGATTTTATGCTCTAAATCATCGATGCCATGATATGGGTCAAGGAGCTTTTGTGTTTTGATATCATATCCAATGGCATTGATAGTAAAATCTCTCCGACTTGCGGCTTCTTGAAATGTAAGATGTGAATATGTTTGTATGTGAAAATCTGTATGGGTATTGCCTACTTTTGAATCGTGCCGTGGCATAGAAAAATCGATATCTAACCCTTTATAAGAGAGTTTACATACCCCAAAACTTTTTCCAACACTATTTATTTTGCCAAAAGGGTGTAAAATTTTTTCAAGTTGTTCATAATTAGAAAGGTTATACACCTCAACATCGATATCTTTTGAAGTGATATGAAGTAAACTATCTCGTACAAAACCACCAACAATGACGGGTTTTAGGTTGTGTTGTATAAGGGTGTGAAAAATGATATCAAGTTCACGTGGATATGTGATAATTGTATTTTGCATATCAAATTATAACAAAGATATAATCTTTTTTTCGGTATAATCGCGAAAATTTTACCCTAAGTTTTTTCCTCTTGGAAAAACTTGATGAAGGAAACCCTATATGCAAAAAATCAGAAACATTGCCGTTATTGCTCACGTTGACCACGGTAAGACTACACTTGTTGATGGATTGTTAGAACAATCTGGTACATTTGGTTCTCATGAACAACACGATGAGAGAGTAATGGATAATAATGACCTTGAAAAAGAGCGTGGTATTACAATTTTATCTAAAAATACTGCTATTCGATATGGTGATTATAAAATTAATATTATCGATACTCCGGGCCATGCCGATTTTGGTGGTGAGGTTGAGCGTGTTTTAAAAATGGTTGATGGTGTTTTAGTCCTTGTTGATGCTTATGAAGGTGTTATGCCACAAACAAAATTTGTTGTAAAAAAGATGCTTGCACTTGGGAAAAAACCAATTGTTGTTGTAAATAAAATTGACAAACCTTCTGCTGAGCCTGATCGTGTTGTTGATGAAATGTTTGATCTTTTTGCTGATATGGGTGCAACAGATGATCAACAAGATTTCCCAGTTATCTATGCAGCTGCACGTGATGGAATTGCAAAACTTGATATGGATGATGAAGATGGTGATTTTCAATGTATCTTTGATACGATTATAGAAGCAGTACCAGAACCAGAAGGTGATGCATCAAATCCACTTCAAGCACAAGTTTTCACACTTGATTATGATAACTATGTTGGAAAAATCGGGATTAGCCGTATTTTTAATGGAACAGTAAGAAAAGGTGATAATGTTGTTTTAGCAAAATCTGATGGAGAGTTTGTTAAAGGAAAAATCTCAAAACTTATCGGTTTTCACGGATTAAATCGTATGGAGATTGAAGAGGCTGAAGCTGGAGATATTGTTGCATTTGCTGGAATGGAAACAGTTGATGTTGGAGATACGATTGCAGACCCAGAAAAACCAGTTGCACTTGACCCAATGCACGTAGAAGAGCCAACTTTAACAGTTATTTTTGCAGTAAATGATTCTCCACTTGCTGGACAAGAGGGAAAACACGTAACTTCAAATAAACTTCGTGAGCGTTTAGAAGCAGAGATGCGTACAAATGTTGCGATGAGATTAGAAGTGATTGGTGAAGGAAAATTCAAAGTTTCAGGTCGTGGAGAGCTTCAAATTACTGTTTTAGCTGAAAATATGCGTCGTGAAGGGTTTGAGTTTAGTATCTCTCGTCCAGAGGTTATTATTAAAGAGATTAATGGTGTAAAATGTGAACCATTTGAACATTTAGTAATTGATGTTCCAGAAGATTTTAGTGGAGCTGTTATTGAGCGTCTTGGAAAAAGAAAAGCAGAGATGAAATCGATGCTTCCAATGGGTGCTGGTTTTCAACGTATTGAGTTTGAAATCCCTGCTCGTGCATTAATTGGTTTTAGAGGGCAGTTTTTGACAGATACGAAAGGGGAAGGTGTAATGAATCACTCTTTCTTAGAATTTCGTCCATTTAGTGGTGAAGTTGAATCACGTGCAAATGGGGCACTTATCTCTATGGCAACTGGAACAACTCTTGCCTTTTCACTCTTTTCTATTCAAGACCGTGGTGTTTTATACATTGGGCCACAAACTGAAGTATATGAGGGGATGATTATTGGGGAACATGCACGTAGTAATGACCTTGTTGTTAATCCTATTAAAGGAAAAGCACAATCAAATGTTCGCTCAAGTGGTGCAGATGAAGCTATTAAACTTGTTCCACCACGTGATATGTCTTTAGAAAGAGCTTTAGAGTGGATTGAAGATGATGAACTTTTAGAAGTAACACCAAAAAATATCCGTATTCGTAAAAAATTCTTAACAGAAAATGAAAGAAGACGTCATAGTCGCGGTACAAAAAAAGATTAAAATAAAAAACAAGTCAAAATGACTTGTTTTTTAGTAAAGAAGTTCATCTTCTCCATCTAAAACATAGAGTTTATTTTTCTTAATCTCTTGTACTAAAGCAATGAGTGCTTCTTCCCTTTTTTTCTCTTCAGTAATAAGGTTACTTTCATTTAGATGAAATGTTTTTAATTTTTTATCAAGATATGATGTATCAAATTTTCCTGCTTTAAAGTCTGCATCTTTGACTATTGCTTTATGAAGTGTAAGGTTTGAGCGGATACCATCAACGTGAAATTCATCTAATGCACGTAAAGCTTTTCTTGTTGCACCTTCCCAATCAAGAGCAAAAATGATTAATTTTCCAATCATAGAATCATAATATGGAGGGATACTGTATCCATCATAAATACTTGTATCAAGTCTTATTCCCGGACCACCGGGTGCAACATAGTTACAAATTGTACCAATAGAAGGGACAAAGTTATTATTTGGGTCTTCTGCATTGATGCGAAATTCTATTGCATATCCACGAAGTAAGATTTGTTCTTGTGTGTATTTTAGTTTATCTCCACCTGCTATTTCTATCATTCTTTGTATGATATCAATCCCTGAAATAATTTCAGTAACAGGGTGTTCTACTTGGACACGAGTATTCATCTCTATAAAATAGATATTATCTGCTTCATCAACTAAAAATTCAATAGTTCCAACACTCTCATATCCTAATTTTTTGATGGCATTTACAGAGATTTCATAGAGTTTATCACGTGTTTTGTCATTAAGATAAGGGCTTGGAGCAATTTCAATAACTTTTTGATGACGGCGTTGGATAGAACAGTCTCTATTTCCAAGATGGACAACATTACCATATTTATCAGCAATGATTTGTATTTCGATATGGCGTGGATTTTTGACATATTTTTCGATAAAAACATCACCTTTTCCAAAATATTTTTTTGCTTCATTTGTTGCTGCATCAAACATAGCTTCAAAAGATTCCTCTTTTTCAACAATTCTCATACCTCTTCCACCACCACCAAAAGCAGCCTTGATAATAACAGGAAAGCCAATCTCTTTAGCAATTTTTTGTCCATCTTGAATATTAGTAACGGGGTCTGTACTTCCTTCTAATACAGGGACACCAACTTTTTTCATCGCAATTTTAGAGGCCATTTTATCACCAAATAAAGCGATATCTTTTGCTTTTGGTCCTATAAAGATAATGCCATTATCACTACATGCTTGGGCAAACTCTGCACTCTCAGATAAAAAACCATATCCAGGATGGATAGCATCACAGTTTGTTCTTTTTGCAATATCTATGATTTTATTATAATTAAGATATGCATCAACTGGGTCTCCAACAATAGGATAACATTCATCAGATTTTCTTAACCAAATACCATTTACATCTGCTTCAGAAAATATACTAACACTTGTAATTTCTAACTCTTTACAAGCACGAATAATACGAAGTGCAATCTCTCCTCTATTTGCGACTAAAACTTTTTTAATTGGTGTCATTTATTTTACTCCTTCATCATTTGAATTAATTATACGATTTTTTTTTAAATAATAATTAAATAATTTTTAGAACATAATTTTATTGTATAATTTGCAAAAAGGAGTAGTATGAATATTGTAAAAACAATGATGGATAATTTTCAATATAGAATGAAGTTTTTTATAGTTGCTTTATTTGTGATGGCATATGCATTTTTTATGATGTATAATGCAGTAAGTGAGAAAAATAGTGCTGTTGATTTTGCAAAACTTGAGATGGAGGGTGCAAAAACGCTTCCAGCATTAAAAGATTTGCTTATTGAGACTCAGAAATTAAGAGGATTTACCACAGCATATAAAGCTGGAGAGGCTTCACGTCTTCCTCAAGTACAACGACAAACTATGGTAGTAAAAAGAAAGTTACAAGTATTACAACAGGTTTTGCAAAATACCAATTTTAAAGGGATACTTTCTCATTTTACATCACTAAAGGACAAACTTCAAAATACTATCAATACCGCTTTGATGTTACCTAAAGAGAAGGTTTTTCAAGAGTATTCAAAAGTTATTGCAGAGGAACTTGCATTGATTGTAAAAGTTGGAGATATGTCTAATCTTATATTGGATTCTGCTTTAGATAGTCGTTATCTTATGGATTTAGTTGTAAATAAACTTCCACTTGTTATTGAATCAACTGGAAAAGCAAGAATAGTTGGAACCTCTTTACTTTTACAACAAAAAGAAACAAAAAAAGAGCAAATCAAATTAGCAGTTTTGGTTGGAACACTTAAGGATAATCAAGTTCTTGCACAAAGTGGTTTAGAATCTGCATATTTGTATAATAAATCTTTAAAACCTATTATTGACCCAGTTTTTCAAGAGTTTTCTCAAGAAGTAACATCGTTTGATAAAAAAGTGGAAAGAGTATCTAAAAATGTTTGTACAACAAACCCAAAACTTTTTTTTCAAAATGGAACAAATGTAATAGAAAAAGCGATAGCTTTGTATGATGTGACTAACACACAGCTTATAAAATTGCTACAAACAAGAATAGATAAATTGCAAATGCAAAGAGATGAGATACTTGTTGTTGGTATTGTGTTTCTTCTTATTCTTATTATCCTTTTTTATGCGATTTATCGCTCTGTTGCTGATGCAGTATCATCAATTGTACAACAGTTTCATGAGATTAGTAAGTCAAAAGATTTAACAAAAGATATCACTGTCAATGTAAAAGATGAGCTTTTAGAAATCACAGTAGCTTATAATGAGCTTCGTAAAAATCTCAATCGTACACTTAGTCAAATAAGAGTAAATGCAGATAGCGTTGGTTTGAGTGTGACACAAAATACAAAAATTTCACAACAAGTTCAAGAGAGTGTTGCAACACAAACACATTTAATTGAAAAAAATGACACTATTATACATAATGTAGAAAATGCAACACAAAGTGCTTCTGAGAGGTCATATTCTACTTCTAATATTTTAAATGAGTCGTTTGAATCTTTAAATACAATGATACAATCTTTAACAAATACTATCTCTGTTATTCAAGATAATTCAGAAAAATCTTTTGAGATGAAAGAGCAGATTTCTTCTGTTGCAGATCAAACAGTTGAAATTAAAAATGTGCTTGATATTATTAAAGATATAGCAGACCAAACAAATCTTTTAGCTTTAAATGCCGCAATTGAAGCGGCACGTGCTGGTGAGCATGGAAGAGGTTTTGCAGTAGTTGCTGATGAGGTGAGAAAACTTGCTGAGAGAACACAAAAATCTCTTGTTGAGATAGATACAACAATCTCTGTCATTGTTCAAGGTGTTACAGAAACACAATCAAGTGTAGAACAATCAGCACAACAGGCACAAGAGATTATTGATAAAACACAAGATGTTATTGCATTAGCAGATGATACAAAAGAAAAAACGATACAATCACTCACATTTTCACAAGATGTTGTAAAAGAGACACAAACAATCCATAAAGAGCTTCAAAATCTTCTTCAAAATTCAAAAGAGTTAAGTAATGAAGCAAAAGCAAATAATGCAGTTTCACAAGACCTTTTTACACTTTCTAAAAATTTAGATAATGTTGTTTGTGAACTTAATGATGAGATAAATCAATTTAGAGTGTAATATCCAAAAGGATATTACTCTTCTATTTTTAATTTGGTAAATTTGATATAAATTGCCAAACTTACAAGCAAAAATGCAACCCCAATAATAATATACATCGCATAAACAAGTTTATTTGGGTCTATGATGGCAAATTTAAATACAAGCATCAAGGCTTCAATGGAGAGTGCGATGATAATGGAACCCAAAAATCGAACCATTGTTTTATGAGGCCCTGAGATGTTGTGTTCTTTATGCCTTCCTAATATCTCCTCTTCTATGAGTGTTTTAGAGAGGTCAAAAATAGCTAAAGAGAGTGTTAAAAGGATAGTTGCTTCAAACATATCTTTGATTTTAAATTTATCTGGAGTAATTTCATAAGCAAAGAAACTCTGAATCCCTTTGAAAAATAAAAGTGTAGCAACAGCAATAAGTGCAAAGGCAAAAGCACCATAAGCAAACTTAAAAAACTCACCAAAGAGATGATCCATTTTTGTAGGATATGCAATCTTAATCGCTTCATCTAAAGAAACATCAATACACGCTACGTATTTGAGTTTTTTGTTTTCATCAAATATAGGAGCTGCTGCTGTGAGAGTTAAATTGCCTGTAATGAGTGATGGATAGGGGTCTGTTAAGGTACATCGCTCCTCTTTAGCAGTACGATAATAGTACGCTCTATCTGCCCTGATTTTTCCAATATCTTCATCTATTTCTTTTTCTTGTGTATAAGTTGGTGAAACTTGCACCCCTTTTTCATCTAAAAGATAAACTCCTTCACAATTTTCAAGCTCTGATTTGATTTTGAGCAAACGGGGCATAATCATATCTTGTGTGATAGAAGGAAGATGGTCTGGAATATTTTTGGAAAAGAGATAGCAAAAGTATGCTCTTGCTTTTGTGCGTCCCTCTGCAAAGAGTTGTATATCGTGTGTTACCATTGTTTTTATGTCTCCTTTTATATTTTAGGAACTTAAGTAAGAGAGCATAAATAACTTTATACTCAATGAGGAGAGAAGTTATGATATACAAGGCAAAAGTCCGTAGGAGCTACTAGTAGCTTCAAGGATTTTTAACGAAGTAGATTGTAGCTTCTCTTCTCACCCAAAGGGCAACATTTAAAAGATTCATCTTCTTCGTTGAACTTTCATTAACGATGCTAGTATCGCTAACAAAAGTTCGCCTTGAATCTAAACCTTTTAAATGTTGTTGAATATGAAAGTATTTATGTTCTCTTACTTATATAGCAAAAAGCTTAAAATAAATTAAATTTTATCTTCGTCGATAACTCAAAGCTTCAAGGAGGTGTTTTTTTTCTATGATGTTGGATTGGTCTAAATCAGCTATGGTTCTACTTACTTTTTTGATTTTATTGATGGAGCGAAAAGAGAGATGAAACCTCTCTATTGCTTTTTGTAATACTATTTGTGCTTCATCACTTAAGATACAAAACTTCTCTATATCTGTATCATCTAATTTACCATTAAATGTGGGTTGGTTTCTTTGTTTGAGAAATTGATGTGCTTGAATAACCATTTGGTGCATCTCTTTGGAGGAGTAGCTTGGGGTGTCGGTGGCTTTGACATTTTGCATCACTACATACAAATCTATTCTATCTAAAAATGGGTCTGAGAGGCGGTTTTTATAGCGTTGAATCTCTATTTCACTACAACGACACTCTAAATGTTCATCAAGCAAATTTCCACAAGGACAAGGGTTCATTGCCCCTACAAATAAAAAATTTGCAGGATATTCTATTTTATTATTAACACGTGATATTTTGATTTTATTATCTTGCATCGGTTCTCTGAGGGCTTCTAGTACTTTTTTGCTAAAGTGGGGAAGTTCATCAAAAAATAGTATCCCATGATGTGCAAGTCCAACTTCTCCTATTTGTGCTTTATATGAACCTCCACCAAAAATACTTGCAAGAGTAGCACTGTGATGAGGTTGTTGCATATGGCGAAGTGGCTTAAAAGTAATCTCTTTTGCTTCAAGTGCATCAAGTTTTGCTGTATCTAAAATCTCTTCTATACTCATAGGAGGTAAGATATATCGAAGTCTTGAGGCTATCATACTTTTTCCACAACCCGGAGAACCTTCTAATAAAATATTATGAAATCCTGTTGCACTAATGAGTGCGGCTCTTTTTGCAACTTCTTGTCCTTTGACATCGATAAAATCTTTTTCATATGTTTGTAAAAAATAGTATTTTTTTTGATTTATTTCATAAAAGGGGGCATTGATGGTTGTTTGTGTTGTATGGGGAGTGGCTGAGGTTTGATTTTGGAGCAAAGCAATTGCTTCTTTGAGGGTTGTGACTCCATAAAAAGTAAGATTTGGAATTTTTGCAAGTTTTTCTAAACTTTGCAATGGAACAATCATTTTTTTCTTTATATTTTGATTGGCAAGAGAGAGGATAATAGGATATAAAAGGTTATTTTCTTTGATGGTACCATCTAAACCAAGTTCTCCAAAAGCAAACCATTCATCATATTTTTCTTCTTGAGTATTGAGTGCTATCATTAAAGCAATACCAAGGTCAAAATGGGACCCCTCTTTTTTTAAATCAGAAGGGGATAAAGAGATAGTAATTCTTTTTGGTGGAAAAGAAAAATCATTACTCAAAAGTGCTGATTTGACCCTCTCTTTTGATTCTGTAATGGAGGTTGATGCCATACCAACAATCTGAAAAGAGGGAAGCCCTTTGGTGAGAGTTGATTCGATATCAACGACTTTTGCATCAAGTCCTTCATAGGTTGCACAAAGGATTTTTTTCATTGTATTTTACTTTGGAGTGTATAAAATTTTTTGAGTCCAAGTTTTGCTTTTTTATCTAAATCATAAGAGATATGTTGCAGATAAAAAAGGATATCTTGTGGTTGTATATTGGTTTGTTTGGAGGCTTTTTTTAAAATGTATTGGGGGATTTTGATATGTGTTTTTAAGAAATTTTTTTCAATTTTTTTGTAATTTTTTTGCTCTTTATGAAAGCAAAGTAGTGCAAATACAAATGGAAGATGGTATTTTTTTTGCCATTCTTTTGCTAAATCGATTGCTGGTTTATTTTGAAAATAGTATCTTAGTGCATTATCGCCAATGAGGACTTTTCCTTGAATATTGAGTATTTTTGCTAAGACATTTGAAGAAGCAGAAGCTTTATCTAAGAGATTTTTTTCATTTGGAATCACTAAGACACTCAAAACCTCTTTTTTTGCAATAATCCCTACATTGACATAACGGTATTTTTTTGCTTTGATACTTGAGATGAAAGCCCCATCAACCCTTTTTGCTTGAAATTCATCATTGATTTTTGCAGGAACTCCGTGTTTATAGTTCATACTCATCTTTTGTTGGGTTGTTTTTGTGTAGCGTTTCATAAAGAGGTGAAAAGGTAAAAGATTTAAGTATTCTATCTTTCCAAAAATCAAATTTCACCTCCAAAAATAATATAGAAAATAATATCTATTCCTGCGTTAAAATAGGATAAATTTATGGAACTAAAATTGCTTTTGTTTAAAAAATAACGACAGGATGTCGATTTATTATATATCTTAAGTAAGAGAGCATAAATAATTTTATACTCAACAACATTTAAAAGGTTTAGATTCAAGGCGAACTTTTGTTGGCGATGCTAGGCATCGTTAATGAAAGTTCAACGAAGAAGATGAATCTTTTAAATGTTGCCCTTTGGGTGAGAAGAGAAGCTACGATCTACTTCGTTAAAAATCCTTGAAGCTACTAGTAGCTCCTACGGACTTTTGCCTTGTATATCATAACTTCTCTTCTCATTGAGTATGAAGTTATTTATGCTCTCTTACTTTATAATAAAGGATTGATTATGGGTGTAAGTTCTCTAGGGATGGGTTCAAATATTTTAACACAAGATGTGTTGGACAAACTTCGACAAGCAGATGAAGCTTCAAGACTTACTCCAATAAAGCGTAATCTCTCAAGAGAAACAGAGAAAAAAAATACGCTTGATTTTGTAAAAGCACATATGAAAAATTTGAGTGACAGTATCGATGAATTAAAAAGTCACACACTGTATGATGAAAGAAAAACTCAAGTGAGTGGAGATGCTGTAAGTGTGAGTGCACAATCCAATACAGATATTCAAGATTTTACTTTAGATGTTACACAATTAGCAACAAAAGAGATTGTGGAATCTGGTTCTTTTTCTTCAAATGATGCCAAAATTGCTTCTGGGAGTGGGAGTTTAACTTTGAGTGTTGATGGGGAAGATTTTTCTTTAGATTATGATGAAAATACAACTTTACAAGATTTAAAAAAGATGATTAATGATACAGCTGGAGATAAAGTTGATGCAACTGTTGTGCAAATAGGTGATGATGATTTTCGTCTTTTTATAAGTTCTGTTGGTACAGGTTCAAATCAAAATATTACATTAAAAGATAATGATGATAATTTAGACACAAAACTTACAGATGATATGCAAGAGATACAAGAGGGAAAAGATGCAAAATTTACCTTCAATGGAGAAGATGTCACAAGGCATAGTAATCAAGTTGATGATTTAATCACTGGTTTGGATATCACTTTAAATCAAGTTGGAACATCACACGTGAGTGTAGAACAAGACCGTGAAGAGATTATGAAACGGCTTAATAGTTTTGTACAAAAATATAATGATGCAATGAGTGAATTAAAAAAAGATACAAAATCAAGTCAAAATAGTGAAGAGCGTGGGGCTTTTTCAGGAGATAGCACAATTAACAATCTAAAAAGGTCCCTTGAAGATATTGTCAATAGCCTTGGAGAGGGTGCTGGTTCGATGATGGATTATGGATTTGATATTGATAAAGATGGAGTTTTAAGTTTAGATACAACAAAAATGAGAGCAAAACTTGATGAAAATCCATCCAATGTTGAGGCATTTTTATCTGGAGGAGATTTTGTAAAAGAGGATGGTACGACTGTGCAGGTAAAGGGGGTATTTACTCAAATTGCTAATACAGTTGATGAATACACAGATTATAACGGTACATTGGACCGTTATGCAACTTCCATTGATAATAGAATTTCAGAATTAAGAGATAGAGAAGATGCAACTTCAAAACGGCTTGATGAAAAATATGAAATTATGAAAAAACAATTTGCCGCATATGATGCGATGATTAATAAACTCAACTCTACATCAGAGATGTTTAAACAAATGGTTGCACAAGCAAATGCAAAACAATAAACTTTAAGAGGAATATAGCGTGATAGATACTGTTCAAGATATACATATGCCACATGATAGACAATATAATGTAGAAACTGAATCTTCAGATAAATTGATAAAAATGCTTTATGATGGGGTTATCCGTTTTAATCTTCAAGCAAAACGAGCAATTAAAGAAAAAGATATTGAAAAAAAAGTATATTGGGTGAATCGCTCTATTGCGATTATAACTGAGCTTATTGGAATGTTAGATTATACAAATGAAAATGCTTATTATCTCTCAGGACTCTATAATTATCAGATGCAACTTTTATTTGATGTTGTGAAGGAAAATAACATTAAAAAATTAGATGAGTGCACGAACGTATTTCGATATCTTATGGAGCATTAAAATAACCTTCTTTTTATAAGAAGATTATTTTTTTGTATTTTCTGCTGGTACAGGAGCTTTTGGTGCAACAACATCTGTTGGTGTTGCTAATGTATCAACAACTGAAGTTTTTGTTGTTTGAGAGTAAAGATAACCAAGTGTTATTGTATTGATTACAAATAAAAAACCAATCAAAAAAGTAGTTTTTGCTAAAAAGCTATTTGGGCCTTTTGCTCCAAATACAGAATTTGTTGAACCACTGTATGCCCCAAGCCCAATACTTGAACTTTTTTGTAATAACACAGCTATTACTAACACAATCACTAACACTATTTGAACAATAAGTAAAAAACTAGTTGTCATAAATAAAATCCTACATTTAAAAGTAAGTGATTATATCGAAAAAAGCTTTATTTTAAAATATACTTTTGTAAGATACTCTCTTTTGTCCAGCGATTTCTGTCTCTCCTTTCGTTTTGCTCTTGTGTAATGGCTAATTTATCTTTTGATAAAGATTCATAAAGTTCCATTAAAGCACGTACTTCATTATCTAAACCAAAAATATCAATATGTGAATAGAGTAAGTTTTTTGCCATCTCATAATTTTCTTTAGCAATGAGTGATTTGATTTTTGATAAAGAAGCAAGTCGAAGTAAGCTTCCTATTTTATATTTTCTTGATTGGACATCTAAAAATTGTGATAGTTGGTTTAAAACACCCTCCATATCTCCATTAAGTGCCATAATTTCACTTTTTTTAATCACTTTGACCCAATAGTTATTGAGAAGGATACCAAGTTTTGTATCGTTTAAAAAGTGAAATTTATCCAATAATTCATAACATGTTTTAAAATCATTTTCTTTATAGGCATATTGGAGTTTATTTACTTGTTGAATTTTTTGTGCTAAAAAAATAAGGGTTGGTTTGATATGTTGCGTTGCTTTGAGTTGTAATAATAAACTTTTTGCCTCTAATAAATTTCCATCATTGATAAAATATTCAATAGTATCTATTGTTTCTTCTATACTTTGTTTTGGTTTTTTATAGGTTGGAGCAAGTTTAAAGATAGGGTGTTTTAAAAGTAATTCTTCTTGGATTTGGAAATTTTTTTTATCTATTGCTTTTAAAAATTGTAAAAAATCTTTATCTTTTTGCAATAAAAGTTTTATGATAGGTCGTTTAGAAATGACTGTGATATATTCTTGAAGTAAAGCTTTTGCATGGGGAACATTATTGAGTTCAATATGTCTTTTTGCATTGACAAAGGCATTGAGAAACTTTTCTTCTAATTGTTTATAAATTGGAGTATATTGGAGTGGTGGATGCTTCATTACAAGTCCATATGCAAGGGCATATTGTTTTCCAATATAATATTTTTTAAGTTGAGGATAATGTTCAAATGCCCGAAAAAGTGTTTGGATATCTGCTTCTTTTGATTTGATATTAATAACAAGTTTTTTGAGTTTTAATGCTTCTGTTTTATCATTATCTATAAGTGCTTCTAATATTCTTAAATATATTTTATGATATTTTTGTTCTAAGATTTCATATTCGGCATATCCATTGAGTAATGGTTCTTCTTCTATAAGTTTATATGCTTTTGCAAGTTCATTATTTTCAATGAGTTGTTGAAGGTCACTTGATACTGGGAGTTTTACTTTTTGGAGGAGTTTTTCTTTTGTAATGATACATAAAAGATTTTCATTAGAGATAATCATAAAATTTACAGTATTTTCACAATCAATATAGTGTGTTTTTAAAATAACACCTTTTTCAATATCAATAGCACAAATATAATTTTCCTCACTACTTGAGATAAGAATATTATTTTTATTTTGTGTTGGAATGATATGATTTATGTTGGTAAAAGGTGCATGAATAGTTTGAATAAGTTTTGATTTATCAAGTTGATACACTTTTAATGTTCCACTTGCATCAGCACTAATGAGTTTATTTTCATCTACAAAACATAAGCAATCTATTTTTTCTCCAGATTCCATTAAAATATTTCGTTTCATCTGGATATCTGGGTCTAAAATTGCTAAGCTTCCATCATTTCCACCACAAGCAAGTTTGTTTTTATAGCGTGTTATAGCAGTTGCATAGGAAGGTTTTTGTTTATATCTAAAAGAGTAAAGTCTATCAATAAGAGAAGAATTATTATATCTGTATTTTAAAATTCTCCCATTTTTAGTTGCAATAAGAAGATAAAGAGAATCTTCACTAAAAATCATTTTATCAATAGCATCATTTGCAATTTTTGTTGTTTTTATAATATTTTTGTTTTCCAAAGAGAAGATATAAAAAGTATTATTATGTGCAAAAGCCAAAAGTTTCTCATCTGGACTAAAGGCTGTTGCTATTGTTTTCATATTGAGTTTGCTTGAGACAAGTTTATCTTTTTGTACACATGTACGACAATCTAATATTTTAATTCCAGCATATTGCGTGACATATACAAGAAGATTCTTTTGAAACATCGTAATATTTATGATAGGTGAACGCTCTTGCGTACAATCTTTTAATTTTTGCACAAAATATCCATTTTGGAGTTTATTTTTTTGATTGATGGTCTCCCCACGAGGACTCGAACCTCGAGCTATCCCTTAGGAGGGGACTGCTTTATCCAGTTAAGCGATGAGGAGATGAGGTTTGCATATTATATTATAAAAATAGTTCTTGGTCAAATTTATCTATTGGAACATAAATTGCTATGTTTTATGAAATATCCATAAAAAAAAGGATTCATTGTGGGATTTAGAATTAATACAAATGTAGGTGCAATGAATGCACACAAAAATTCAGTTATGAATAATATTGGGCTTGATAAGAGTTTAAATGCTTTGAGTTCAGGACTGCGTATCAACAGAGCAGCAGATGATGCTTCTGGACTTGCAATAGCAAATAAACTCTCAGCACAAGCACAGGGTCTTGGACAAGCTATTAGAAATGCAAATGATGGTATTGGCTTGATACAAACTGCTGATGGTGCTTTAGAAGAATATGGAAATATCCTTCATAGAGTTCGTACACTTGCTATTCAATCAGCCAATGATACACAAGATACAGTTTCACGTAGTCACATTCAAAAAGAGGTTACTGCTCTTTTAAAAGAAGCACAAGATATTAATGATACTACACGGTTTAATGGTATTCACCTTTTAGATGGTACAGGTGGTGAAGCAAAGAATGGTACATTTGTATTTCACGTTGGTGGATTTAAAGATGAAACACACTCTGTAGTTATTGCAACAAATTCTGTTTCAGCAATTACAGGAGCGACTATTACTGATAATAAAGTTGATACTCGTACAAATGCAGAAGCAACAATTGCTCGTATGGATTCAGCTATTGAAAAACTTGATGCAAGACGTGCGGTAATGGGTGCGGCACAAAATCAACTTGAATCAACTGTAAGAAATATCTCTGTAACACAAGTAAATGTTACAGCCGCAGAATCACAAATTCGTGATGTTGACTTTGCAGCAGAGAGTGCTAATTTCTCA
>FPHP01000041.1_pt1 | contig 24332 bp, 24 predicted proteins | sample 1057371 | NCBI WGS metagenome assembly FPHP01 (sample SAMEA4473311, study PRJEB15554) | hydrothermal vent metagenome | biome: marine basaltic hydrothermal vent biome; feature: marine hydrothermal vent; material: water | place: Pacific Ocean | collected 2011-06-14/2011-07-23 | depth 1155 m
TTTACTACACTTAAAAGTATTGACCAACTCATTTTTATTCGTTATTTCACTAAGTGGAATTAAATCAAGTGAAGCAAAAAACTTTTCAGGATTACTCTTATGCAGAAGCTTTTTCCTTCTCTTTTCTCAGTTTTTGAATTCTGGTCATAATAGCCTTCCTCTGTCTATCAAGTTCTAATCGTTCTTTACTTTTTGAGAACTCTTCACATTCTTGAATCGATTTTAAAGAGTCACTACTTAGGTGGATATCTTCATAAAATACTGATGTCATCATATCCCTCCGTTTTGTTTATTTAATACAATTATAGCATATTTTTAAAACGAATTAAATTCACTGCACATTAAACTTTATTATTATCAAATTCAAGTACATCTTTATTTTCAAATACAATCATTATCTTTTCAAATATCCCAAAATCTCTAATTTCTTTCATCACTTCATTATAAAGATTTAAATGGCTATTATCATCAAAAAATGTGAATTTATTATAATAGAGGCTGAAGTTGTCAAGAAAGCGCTTATTGAAATGATGCAGCCAATTAAGGGCCATTACACATACTCTCACTAGTGATAATGGAAAAGAGTTTACTTATCATAAAGATATTTCATCAGCATTAGAGGCCGATTTTTACTTTGCACATCCTTATCACTCATGGGAGAGAGGATTAAATGAGCATACCAATGGGCTTATCAGACAATATCTACTAAAAAAGTCGGAGTTTTTACATATTTCAAAGGGAGAAATTATTACTATACAAAATAGGCTTAACCATAGACCAAGAAAAGTATTGTGATATAAAAAACACCATATGAAGTTTTCTTTGGTAAAATTGCAGAGTGGATTGATGACTAGAAACTGCAGTATAAAAATCAGATTGTCGCATTTGATTGTTGAATGGTCATATTGAAGTGGCTCCGGATACTGGATTCGAACCAGTGGCCAAGTGATTAACAGTCACCTACTCTACCGCTGAGCTAATCCGGAATGTGAAGAAATGGTGTCAAAGGAGAGACTTGAACTCTCGACCTCCGGCTTATGAGACCAGCGCTCTAACCAGCTGAGCTACCCTGACATCCGTTTTTGATGTCGAAATTGTATCTTTTTAAAGCTTTCATTATCCTTATAAAGTTATAATAATTAAAAAGAGATTCAAATGGCAAAAAAAATTTTTATCACAGCAACAAATACAGATATTGGAAAAACTTACACAACAAAAAAACTTTTAAAACATTTTGCCTCACAAGGGTTTCGAGTTGGTGTGATAAAACCTATTGAAACAGGGGTTGTAGATAATCACTATTTAGATGGAGAACAACTCCTACAACTCATCCAAACTCTCAATCCCCTTTTTTTAGAAAAAACTGTGCAAGATATTGTGCCTATTGCTTTTACACTTCCAGCAGCACCTTATATTGCTTCTTCTGGTTCTTTTATCGATATCTCTCTTATTGAAAAAAAGATACAAGAGTTAGAGATGATTTGTGATATTTTACTTATTGAAGGGGCTGGTGGATTGTATGTTCCTATTAATGAAGATTTTATGATGATAGATCTTATCAAACATTTAGATGTTCCTGCTCTTTTGGTGACACATTGTTCTCTTGGATGTATTAATGATACACTTTTAAGCTCAAATGCTTTAACACAACATCATATCAAACACCTTGTTGCTTTTAATTGCAAACAAAAAGATGAAGACTTTGCAACACTTTCTCTTCCATATTTTCAAAAAACATCATATCCTATTGTAAAAGTTGATGCAGATATTGATAAAATTTGTAATATTCTAAAGAACTTTTAACATATCACTCGATATCATTCAAAAAAAATGGAGAAGGTATTTTGCAACATTTATTACATACAAGCGATTTTACAACAGAGGAAATTTTACAGATTCTTGATGATGCAAAAAAATTTAGTGATGGTAAATTTCATAGACTTTTAGAAGATAAAATCATCATCACTCTTTTTTTTGAAAACTCAACACGAACAAAAAGCTCTTTTGAGATAGCGGCAAAGAGACTTGGTGCTGAGATTGTCCATCTTGATGTTGCAAAAAGCTCCACAAAAAAAGGGGAAACACTTGTTGATACAGCGATGAATCTTGATGCAATGGGACCAAATGCTATCATTGTTCGTCATCAAAATGCAGGTGTTCCTAAAATTTTATCTCAAAATATCAAAGCATCTATTATTAATGCAGGAGATGGTGCTCACGCACACCCAACACAAGCACTCCTTGACCTTTTTACACTCAAAGAGCATTTTCAAGATATCAAAGGGAAAAAAATAGCTATTGTTGGAGATATTAAAAACTCACGTGTTGCAAATTCAAACATAGAGTTACTCACTCGCTTTGGTATGGAAGTGATTTTAGTAGCACCTCCTCAGTTTTTACCAAAAACATCACTCAAAACAACATACTTTTTAAAAGATATCATTGATGAAGTTGATGTGATTATGAGTTTAAGAACACAAACAGAGCGTCACTCTTCACAAAGTTATGCTTCTTTAAAAGATTATGCAAGTGATTTTTGTATCACAGAAGAACTCATTGGAGAAAGAGATATTATCCTTCTTCATCCTGGTCCAGTTCATAGAAATATCGATATTAGTGATGCAATGTTAGAAGACAAAAGGTGCAAAGTGTTGCAACAAGTAGCAAATGGAGTCCATGTCCGTATGGCAATTTTAAAAAAACTTATCTTAGATGAGTAAAAATGTCGTATGAAAAGATGAACCTTTTTGGTTCACAAAGGAAACCTTTTTTATTTATATCAAATTTTGATGCTTCAAAAATAGAGGTTTTTCCCCTTGAAATGCTTCAAAAATTTGATATAGAATACACCATACAAAGAAATTACCATTATAAACCACATCCCCATACTTTAGAAAAAGAACCAATCTCTTATGATAATTATCAAAAAAAATTTCATCAAATCATTTCACAAATCAAAAAAGGCAATACCTATCTTTTAAATCTCACACAACCAACAAAAATAAAAACAAACCTCACACTCAAACAAATCTATCAAATAGCCAATGCAAACTATAAACTTCGTTATCAAGATAAATTTGTATGTTTCTCTCCAGAAGCATTTCTTAAGATAAAAAATAACACCATCAATACCTTTCCAATGAAAGGAACCATCGATGCTTCATTGCCAAATGCAAAAGAGCAAATCCTTTTAAATAAAAAAGAGTTAGCAGAACACGTGATGGTGGTTGACCTTTTACGTAATGATTTATCTATGGTTGCAACAAATGTTCGTGTGAAAAAATTTCGTTATATCACAAATATCGATGCAGGAGAAAAAAAACTTTTACAAGTGAGTTCTCACATTCAAGGCAATCTTGAAAAAAATTGGCACAATCATATAGGAACTATCATAAAAACACTCCTTCCAGCAGGGAGTATTACAGGGACTCCTAAAAAAAGTACCGTAGATATCATTAAAGATGTAGAAGAGTATGAAAGAGATTTTTTTACTGGAGTTTTTGGAGTATATGATGGAGAGACATTAGATAGTGGTGTGATGATTCGCTTTATCGAAAATACACCAGATGGTATCTTGTATAAAAGTGGAGGAGGCATCACTTTAGATAGCGACCCTTTACAAGAGTATCAAGAACTTCTCAATAAGGTATATCTCCCATAAAACCGATTTTTTTTCATATCAGTCTTACTGTATCGTTAGTTTATATAGGGCAATACACTCTTGCTCTTTTTTTTCAAATAACACTCATTCGTTTTTTCTTTTTGAAAAAATTTCTTCTTTTTATGCTCTATGTTCCATTAGTATTTTTTGCATTAACACAGCTTTTTGCTTCTATGCACTACATTTTATATCTTTTTAATGAAGCTCTTTTTTTCCTCTTCCAAAGAGAAAATCTTTCATCTGTGCATAAAATATTTTTAGGAGTATATCTTTTGTTTCTTTATGGTATTTATACCACTTTTGAGGAGCAAAGATACTATTTTTATTTATGGCTCAATATAGAAGATAGTGTTATTTATATGAAGCATAGTGTTGTTTTGATTTTAAATTTCTTGCATCTTCTCCTTCTTTAAGAGATTTTAACACGTGAAAATGTATTATTTTTAATAAGAAAAAAATATTGGAGCAATTATGGGTTATGAGATAGATGTGAGCCAATTAACATTTGAGCAACTTGGTAAAATTAGAATGTATCTAAAAAATATGATAAATAATGGCGGAAGTGATTTGCATGTCAAAGCAAATTCTGTTATTCGAGCAAGAATACACGGAGATATGGTACAGTTTTCTGGTGGTATCTTATCAAAAGAGGATGCTTTTACTTTTGCAAAAGAGCTTTTAAAAGGGAGATTTGGAGAGTTTATAGAAAAAAAAGAGCTTGATTTGGTGTATCCTTTTGATGAGAGAAACCGTTTTCGTGTCAATATCTTTTTTCAAATGGATGGTGTATCTGCTGTTTTTCGTCTTATTCCTGTGCAAGTCCCTACACTTGATGAATTAAAACTTCCATCAGTTTTAAAAACTTTTACACAAAAAACAAGGGGACTTGTATTGGTAACTGGGATTACTGGAAGTGGTAAATCAACAACACTTGCTGCAATGATTAATGAAATCAATACCACAAAGAAAAAACATATCATCACCATAGAAGACCCAATAGAATTTGTCCACAAAGATAGAGGATGTGTGATAAATCAAAGAACAGTTGGACAAGATACCCTTTCTTTTGGTCATGCACTTCGTGCGGCTTTACGTGAGGACCCAGATATTATTTTAGTTGGGGAGATGAGAGATAAAGAAACAATAGAACTTGCACTTCATGCAGCAGATACAGGGCATTTAGTTTTTTCAACACTCCATACAATGAATGCAAAAGAAACAGTCAATCGTATCATTGCACAATTTCCACCAGATGAACAAAATCGTATCAGACTCTCTTTAGCAAGTGTACTTCAAGGTGTTGTTTCTCAAAGATTGGTATCAACCACACAAGGTGGCAGAGTTGCGGCTATGGAGATTTTAGTCAAAACACCAACGATTGAAAAACTCATTATGGAAAATCGTGATTATGAGATTCCAGATGCTATTGAAAAAGGAAGAGAACATTACCATTCACAAAGTTTTGACCAACATCTCTTAGACCTTTATGTACAAGGTATTATCACAAAAGAACAAGCACTCGAAGCTTCTACAACTCCAGCTGATTTACAACTCAAAATGGGTGGTTTAAGTAGTGGCAAATATGAACTTCCAACAGAGGAAAAAATCGTTACAAAAAGTGTTGAGACACAAACTATTGATATTGAAGAGGAAGATGATGATGATATTTTTGAACTAAAATAACTCCTTGTTATTTTAGTTTTTGTAATTTTTTCTCATGTAATTTATATACATTTTGGCATCTATATGCTAACTCTTCATCGTGTGTTACAAGAACCATTCCTGCATCGTGTGATTGGATATATTCAAAAAACAAATCCATCACACTATGTGCTGTCGTTTTATCAAGATTTCCCGTTGGTTCATCTGCAAAAATAATCTTTGGTTCTTTTGTCAAAACTCTTGCAATGGAGACTCGTTGTTGTTGCCCACCTGAGAGTTCTGTTACTTTTTGATGGATAACTTCTTTTATCTCCAATTTTTCAAGTAACTCTTCATCTATTTGTTTTTGTGCAAGGAGTGCGGCTACTTCTAAGTTTTCATAACCACTAAATCCTTTAAAAAGATAGTGAGATTGAAAAATAAGTCCCAATTTTTCCCGTCTTATTTGGATGAGTTCTTTCTCTTTTAGAGTGTGTATATTTTCACCAAATAAACAAATCTCCCCACTATTTGGTTCTAAAAGAGTAGATAAAATATGTAATAATGTTGATTTTCCACTCCCACTTGCTCCTATAATTGCAATAGATTCGTGAGAAAACAACTCAAGTCCAACATCAAAAAAAAGCTCATATTCAAACTTATGGGTAATGTGTTTTGCTGATAAAAGTTTCATATTTTAAAGATACTCTTGTACTTTTTGTGCAAGTTGATTTGGTAAAAGTCCCAAAGATTCTTCTACAACTTTTGTATTTCCGTGAGTAATAAATTTATCTTCATATTCAAAACTCACCACCATAACATCTGTGATTGCTTCACCTGCTAAAAACTCCAAAAGTGCAGATGCCACACCTCCAGCTTTTGCTGTGTCTGAAAAAACAAACCATTTTTTATGTTTTTGTGCTTTGAGTCGTAACATCTCATTATCAAGAGGTTTTACAAATCTCAAATCCAAAAGTGCAATATCTGCTTGTAATATCTCTCTAACTTCATTTGCACGACCAACACCATTGCCATATCCTATAAATAAAACATCACCCTCTCCACTATAAAGAAGTTGTGATTTTCCAAGCTCAAATGGAAGTGATTTTGGAAGAGTTGGAGAGTAAAAAAATGCCCCTCTTGGATAACGTAAAGAACAAGGATGTTCATACAATGATGCAAAAGCCATAGCCTGATGAAAAGACTCCTCATCACGTGGAGCAAACAGTGTCATATTTGGTATGCTTCGTAAAAAGCTCACATCAAATACTCCTTGATGTGTTTCTCCATCTTCTCCAACTATTCCAGCTCTATCAAGTGCAAAAACAACTGGTAAATCCATCAAACATACATCGTGGATAATTTGGTCAAATCCCCTTTGTAAAAAAGTAGAATAAATAGTACAAAATGGTTTAAAACCCTCTTTTGCCAAAGCACCCATCGAAGTAACTGCGTGTTGTTCTGCAATAGCAACATCCCAAAATCTATTTGGATATTTTTCTATTAATGCACTTAGTCCTGTTCCACTTGGCATAGCCGCTGTTACACCTACTATTTTTTCATTTTCTTTGGCTAATTTTAAAAGAGATTCTGTAAAGATTTGTGTAGCACTTTTGGTATTTGATTTTTTGAGACTTTGTCCATTTGTAATATCAAAAGGACCTACACCATGCCATTTTTCCTCTTTTCCTTCTGCTATTTCATACCCTTTGCCTTTGAGAGTTTGTGTATGAATTAAAACAGGTTTTTGTAGTTTTTTTGCTTTTTCAAAAACATTAATGAGTGCTTCTAAATTATGCCCATCAATAGGTCCAATATATTCAAGTCCCATCTCCTCAAACATAATTCCCGGAGTGATGAGTTTTAAACTCTCTTCCATTTTTTTTGCAATATATTGAGTACCCTCACCAAAATTACTCACAAAACTCTCAATTTGCCCTTTAAATTTTTGATATGAAGCCCCTGCCATAACAGAACTAAGCATCCGACTCAAAGCTCCAATAGGTTTGGCAATACTCATCTCATTATCATTTAAAATAATAATCATAGGATATTTTCTATCTCCAAGTTCATTGAGTGCTTCATACACCATTCCAGCAGTCATTGCACCATCACCAATCAATACAACAGGAATTCGCTCATTTTGCTCATTTTTTAAAGCAATCGCTTTTGCAGCACCAACTCCAAGCGAGATAGAAGTTGAACTATGACCCGCTACAAAATAATCATCATCACTCTCACTTGGCTTTGTATAACCACTAAGTCCCCCAAATTGACGCAAAGTTTCAAAACGCTCCCATCTTGAAGTAAGAAGCTTGTGTGCATATGCTTGATGTGATACATCAAAAATAAAAGGATCTTTTTTAGAATCAAACACTTTGTGCATTGCTACAATAATCTCTGTTGCACCAAGTGTAGAACTTAAATGCCCCCCATTTTTACTCACTACTGTTAAAATTCTTTCTCGAATATCTTGACAAACTTGCTCTAATTCTTGAATTGATTTTGATTTTATATCCATATATTACTCACTTAAAACAACTTTTTTTACTTCTTCAAATCTTTTTGAAACCTGTGCATCTATATTTCCAGCATCACTCATAACAATGACACCACCTTCACTCACAGCACTATCTGATACAATTTTAATATGCTCCATATTACCAAGTTTTTCTGAAATTTCCCCATGGTTTTTTGGATTTACTTTTAATGTTATATGTGATGCACTTTGCAACTCTTGGATAAGATTTTGTGCTAAGAGTGTTGCAATCTCATTTGAACTTGTAGAGAGTTCTACTTGAACAACCTCTTTTGCAATATCAAGTGCAGCTACCATCAAATCATTTTTAATATTTTCTAAAGCAGATTCAAACTCCTTAGCACTCTTTTCTAAATTTTCTATGGAGTTCATACACTTTTCTAAACTCTCTTGATGTGTTTGTGATAAACTCTCTTGTATCTGCTTTTGTCCCTCTTCTAACCCTTTGGCATAGGCTTCTTCTTTTGCTTTTTGTAATGCTATTTCAAACTCTTCTTCCTTTGCTTCAAGTTTCATTTGAAGTTTAATAAAGTTTGATGACATATCCTCTGTTTTTTTCATCAAAGACTCTATCAAAGCATTTTTAGAATCTTGACTCATAGCACTTGAATCAACACTCTCATCACTTTTGATAACTTGTTTTTCTTCTTGTGTTTGCTCTTTTTTTTCATCTAAAGATTCAAAGGTATGTGGTGTCACTTTTGTAGGTTTTTTTTCCTCTTGTGCCTTCTCACTACCTAAAGCTATCACTTTAAATTTATATTTATTGACATTATGTCTTTCTAATTCATCTGCACTAATAACTACGGACATTTTTACTCAATCATCTCATCAGTTGAACCAATTTGAATAGTTCCTGCTTCTGCTAAACCATTCACAATCTCAACAATTTTTCTCTGTGCTGCTTCTACTTCTTTCATTTTTACAGCACCTAAAAATTGCATCTCTTCTTCAAAAGCTTCTCTTGCTCTCTCACTCATTGCAGAGAAAAATTTCTCTTTAAGTTCTACTGGTGCAGATTTAAGTGCCAACATAAGTTCATTTTTATCCACTGCTTTTAAAACCTCAGCAATAGCAGTTTTATCCAATGAAACAATATCTTCAAATGTAAACATCATCTCTTTAATTTTTGATGCTAAATCTTCATCTACTTGTTCAATATTCACAAGTGTTGCTTTTGAAGATTTTGCACCAAGACGATTAAAGATATCTGCTACTGCACGTGGACCACCCACTTCAACTTTATAAGAAGCTAAAGACTCAAGTTTTGATTCAAGAACCGCAGAAACCCGCTTAATAACAGATGGAGAGATATCTCCAAGCTTTGCCATTCTCATAGCCACTTCACTTCGAAGTTCATCTGAAAAATACTGAATAGTATCTGCGGCTTCATTAGCTTCCATATGTGCCAAAATAAGAGCAATAGTTTGAGGGTGTTCGTGCATAATAAAGTCTGCGAGTTGTTGTGGTTTGATTTTTGAAAGATAAGCAAAATTTTGAGTATGTTGCATACTTTTTGTAAGTTTTTCTAAAACTTTTTTTGCTTCTTCACTTCCAAGTGTTTTATAAAGCAATTCACGTGCAAATTCCAAACCACCAGAAGTGATGTATTGACCAGATTGAAAAATAGCATAAAACTCTTCAAGGATTGCAGTAGCTATTGCTTTATCTACTGAACTTGATGTCGCAATAAATTTTGAAATTTCAGTAATAGAATCGATATCTAATTGTGAAAAGATATCTGCTGTAATCTCTTCTCCAAGCTGTATGAGTAAAATGGCAATCTTTTCTGCCATTTGCATCTCATCAAATATTGCTTGTTGTGATGGTGATAAATTCTGCCCCATTTTCTCTCCTATTTCTCTTTATGAGTAAGTTCAGATTCCTCTTGTAAAAGTGCTTTTAACAAAGAAGCAATCTCCTCTGGATTTTCCTCTACAATCTCTTTGACTTTTTCTAATAAAACATCATGTTTTAATTCATCTTCATTAAAGCTCTTATCAAGTCCAAGTTGTTCTTCTACTTTTTTACGTGCGGCTTGTACTTTTTCAACAATATCTTCATCTTCCTCTTCATCAATATCCAAAATTGGTTTTTCTAAATCATCATCTTCTTTTGAAACTTCTAACATCTTCTCTGCAAATGGACTCATCACTTTTTTATACACGACAAATAATAAAACAACAACAAAAATATATTTAAAAAGTTCAGAAAATGGTGCCAAATAGAGTTCACTCATTTTCATTATTTTTGCTACACCTGTTGGTTCTGGATTTTTACTATCTCGTTTAAATTGTAAATTATGGACAGTTGCCTTATCCCCACGCTTTGTATTTATTCCAATAGCTTCTGTCACTAAAGATTTTAGTGCATCAAGTTCTGATTTAGAGAGTGGCTTATAAACAAGCTCATCACTCAAAGTGCCATCTTTTAATTTTTTATAAGTATATTCTCCATCAACTAAAACCGCAGCAGTTATCCTTTTAATTCGAGCAAACTGACTCTTTGTTGTTGCAACAGTTTTACTAATTTCATAATTAGTTGTAGAGCTATTTTTTGTATATTTTTCTTTTTTTTGGTCCGATTTTAAACCTTGTACTGGACCAATATTACTTACAGTTCCCGGAACTCCACCAACTTGTTTTGGAGAAAATCCTTCACGGTTTTCTTCTATGACTTGCTCACTTCTTACAACATTATCTGGGTCATAAGTTTCTGATGTTGCATTTTTTATAGAAAAATCGTATTCAATACTTACTTGTGCGACAACCTTATCTCGTCCACCTACAAATGGTGCAATAACATCAATAATTTTTTGTTGCTTTTTTCGCTCCTCTTTTTCTTTGAACTTTTGCTGTACTGCTGAGAGTTCACTCATTTGTGCCATCTCATCATCACCACCTAATGTATCTCCAAAATTATCTACAAGCATAACATTTGATGGTTTTAAATCAGCCACTGCCGCCGCAACAAGATTTTTTATCCCTCTAATTTGTTTTGGAGTGAGTCGCTTTCCATCAACTAATGTAACCATTACAGAAGCAGTTGGCTCTGATTTTTTTGCAGTAAAAAGTGTTTTTTGGGGTAAAGCAAGATTGACAGTTGCTGATTCAACAGGTTCAAGGGCATTGATAGTTCGAGAAAGTTCCCCTTCTAATGCACGAAGATGTTTGATTTGTTGATCAAAATTTGTTGCTCCAAACTCTTGTTTATCAAAAAGTTCAAATCCAACATTTTTATCTTTTGGAATCCCTAAAGATGCTATGGCAATTCGCTCTTTATACACAACATCTTTAGGAACTTTGATGACATTATTTTGTAGAATTTTATAAGGCACTCCATTTTTATCTAATTGTTCTATCACTTTAGAAGCATCAGAAGAACTAAGTGAATCAAACAAAACAGCATAATCACTCAAATCATTCTTTTTTGAAGTAAATACCACCAAAAAAACTAAAAAAGAAACAATCCCAACAATCGCAACAGCGATAATCATCCTTTGTTGTTTGGTGAGTTTTTCATATAAAACAACAAGTTGTGAAAAAAGTGCCTTAAAATCCATTAACTATTATATTTCCTATAACAATTCTGTTATGAGTTCAAAAAAACGGCTATTTTGCTCTTTTGTTCCAACAGTGATACGTAAGGCATTCATATTATAACTTTTTAAATCTCTTACAATCATCCCTTTTTTGAGTAATGCATCTGCAATTTTTGTTGCATTATGATTTTCATCAAAACAAAGTGTCACAAAGTTTGTAAAACTCTCTATCATTTGTATATTATGCTCTTTTGCAAATGCTTCATATCTTTGCATCTCTTGAAAATTAAGAGTGATAGATTTTTGCACAAACTCTTCATCCTCTAAAGCAAGTTTTGCCGCTTCTAAAGAGAGTGTTGTAACATTAAATGGTGGGCGAAGTTTATAGAGTTGCTTAATGATAGAAGGGTTTGCTATCCCATATCCAACTCGCATTCCACCAAGCCCATACGCTTTTGAAAAAGTTCCAAGATAGATAACATTTTCAAATTTTTCTATCAAATCTTTTGGTTGGATTGCATAGTTTGCATCTTTTTGTTTTGCATATTCCATATAAGCACCATCAACAACTACCAAAGTATCTTTATCTATTTTTTGACAAAATGCAAATAAATCCTCTGCCTTAATTGCATCTCCTGTTGGATTATTTGGTGTGCATAAGAAAATGATACTTGGTTTTTCTTTTTGATATAGCTCATAAAATTCATCTAAATTATGCTCTTGGCTTGATGTACGAATAATCTTAGCTCCAACGTGTTTTGCATAGATTTCATACATTGCAAATGTAACACTATTGATTAAAATTTTACTACTTTCATCTGCTTTTGCATGGATAATAAACTCTATAACTTGGTCACTTCCAGAACCTATAATGAGATTTTCTTGTTGGATGTGAAAATGTTTACTTAATCCCTCTTTTAAATCCATCATAGAATCATCAGGATATAAAGCCATATTGGCTACTTTATCTTTGATACCTTGTTGAACCAATGGTGATGTACCATAAGGATTTTCATTAGAAGCTAACTTCACAATATCCTTTGGCTCTATCCCAAACTCACGTACTACCAATTCTATTGGTTTTCCTGCTTCATAATTTTGTATATTGTCTAATTTTTTATTAAATTTCACACTTCACCCTTTACATAACTTCCAAGCCAAGTAACTTCGTCTTGATGTTTTTGAATCACTTTTTGGATATTTTCATCATCAATATGCCCATAAAAATCGATATAAAACCAATACCCAAATCCACTCTCATCTTTTGATGGACGAGATTCTATTTTTGAGAGATTGATATTTGCATTATAAAAATCTTCTAAAAAGTGAAACAAAGCTCCTGATTTTTTAGCACCTTTTAATCGTACTAAAATAGATGTCTTATCCTCTTTACTCATACCATTTTTAAAATCACTCAAAATAACAAATCGTGTCGCACTATCGTGTTTATCTTCGATATTGTCAAACATTGTTGGCACACCATATAATTTTGCTGCAATATGAGAACAAATAGCAGCTGCCTCTTCATCTTGAGATGCTAAAATAGCTGCTTTTGCAGTAGATTCTACGGGGATTTGTTCTACATCTAAGAGATTGTATTCATTTAAAAACTCTCGACACTGCCCAAACCCTTTATCTTTTGAATAGATTTTTTTTATCTTATCTAAACTTGTTGCTTTAGTTGCAAAAGACATATGAATTGGCATATAAAGTTCTGCTACAATTTTGACACTACTTTTTGACAACAAATCAAGTGTCTCACCCACAATCCCATCGTGTGAATTTTCAATAGGCACAACACCAAATTTTGCTCGTTTTGCTTCAAGAGATTTAAAAACAGACTGAATAGAACCAAGAGGCAAATAATCACTCATCGCCCCAAAACGACTCTCAGCGGCTTGATGGGTAAAGCTCCCTTCTGGTCCAAGGTAAGCAACTCGCTCTGGTCGCTCAAGATTTCTTGCAACAGCAAAAATTTCCAAAAAGATTGCCTCAATAGCATCTTTGTTTAATGCACCATTTTCTGCTTCATTTTTTTGTGTTAATCGCTCAATGATATCTCTCTCACGCTCTGGCCTATAAATAGGTGCATTAGAACTATTTTTAATTTCTCCTACTCTATGCACTACTTTCATACGCTCATTAAGCAGTTCTAAAATTGTATCATCAATTTTATCGATTGCATCTCGGCACTCTTGTAATGTTTTCATAAGTTCTCCAATACCTCTTGCATATCTTTATAGATTGTGTCTGGTTTTTCATTTTCATCTAAAAAAGGGATAATCTCTTGAGCATTTTTATATTTTCCACTTGTTACAAAAATAGTTTTTGCTCCAAGAGCTTTTATACCACCTAAATCCCCTTTGACATCATCACTAATCATTGTAATTGAATCAAATGTAGCTGTGTTATCTTGTTTTTGTAATCTTTTTAAAGCTTCATTATAAAATGCAACACTTGGTTTTCCAACAACAGTATAAGAAGATGATGTTGCAAACTCTAAAAGTTTTAAAATCGCTCCAACCCCGGGATAGCGTTTATTGTTTTTTGCATAGATAGAGGTTTCGTGCATCCCAACAAGTGATGCCCCACCTAAAATAAAATCAATCATCTGTGCATACTCATCAGCACTAAAATCCTCTTTGATAGCTATTAAAACTGTTTGTGGATTTTCATAATCAAGCTCATACCCCATCTTTTTGAGTGTTTCTAAAAACTCACGTGAACCATATGCACTCACTTTTTCTTTTTTCACAAGTGACTCTAAAGTCATAAGTGGGTCTATGTATTGCTCAAAAGAAAAATCAAATCCAAGTGAAGTTAAATAGTTATAAAACTCTTGTGAGCTTTTTTTTGTATTGTTTGTAACAACCATATAGGGTGTTTTTGTTTGATTAAGATGTTTTATAAACTCCAAACTACCATTGATTGGAGTTTTATCGCTATCACTTATAAGAGTACCTTGCACATCAATAAAATACAATTTATTATCCTTAATCTTCTAAAAATTCTTGTTCTAATGCAATTAAATCTTCAAAACTCTCACGTCTGCGAATTAATCTTGCTTGATTATTTTGGATAGCAACTTCAGCACTACGTGTTCTTGTGTTGTAATTGCTTCCCATACCAAAACCATAGGCCCCAGCACTATGAATAACTAACAAATCGTTATGTTTTAGTGGTGGTAGAGGGTAATCTTTTGCAAAGAAGTCTCCACTCTCACAAACAGGCCCAACGATATCTACTTTTCTTTCTTCTTCTTGAGAATCAGTGATAGCTTCTATTTTGTGATATGCTTTATATAAAGATGGGCGTAAAAGGTCATTCATCGCACCATCAACAACAACAAATTTTTTCTCTCCATTTTGTTTTTCATACAATACTTTTGTAAGAAAATATCCTGCATTTGCTGTTAAAAAACGACCCGGTTCACATACTACTGTGAGATCTAAACCTTTGAGTGTTGCTAAAATTGCTTGTGTATATTCGTATGGAGGGATTGTTTTTTCATCATCATAAGTTACACCTAAACCTCCACCAACATCAAAGAATTTTAACTCAACATTAACATTTTGAAGGCTTCTTACAAGGTCAGCAACAATCTCTGAAGCTTCATAAATAGGTTGTAATTCTGTAAGCTGTGAACCAATATGAAAATGGATACCAACAGGGTCTAAAAACTCTGCATTATTTGCTTTGATATACATTCTTTTTGCACTCTCTAAATCTACTCCAAACTTATTATCGTGCAAACCTGTTGAGATATAAGGGTGTGTTTTTGGGTCTATGTTTGGATTAACTCTAATACTAATACGAGCAACTTTATCTAATTGTTGTGCAATCATCTCCACACGATTTAGTTCTGCTTCACTCTCAACATTAATATATAAAATATCTCTCTCTATTGCTTCTTGTATCTCTTCATCTGTTTTTCCAACTCCAGAAAAGATAATCTTATATGATGGAATGCCAGCTAAAAAAGCACGACGAACCTCTCCAATAGATACACAATCAGCCCCTGCACCAAGTTTTGCAAAGTGTTTTACTACACTTAAATTTGAGTTTGCTTTAATAGCATAAGCAACAAGTGATTTTCTTGCTTTAAATGCACCTTTTAGCTCATTATATTGAGCTGTCATTGCATCAAAATCATAAACATAAAGTGGTGTTCCATATTGTTTTGCTAATTCTTTAAAATCAATCATAAAATATCCAAATAATTTTTTTATGGTATTTTATCGAAAAAGTACTTGTTTTTTTGATAAAAATAAGAATTTCATTTTAGAAAAATCAATAAATTGTTATAATTTGTATAAATTGACAAGAAAGGATTATTTTGTCAGTAAAATATATCATACTCGACACAGAAACAACAGGAACATCTCAAGAAGATAGGGTTATTCAACTTGGTTTTCTTGTGCTTGATACAAAAAAGATAGAAATTTATAACGAATTTTGTTCTACTGAGGTCCCTATCTCTTTTGCCGCAATGGAGGTTCACGCTATTACACCAGAAATGATAGAAGATAAACCAAAATGTCAAGATACATTGGCATATAAACGTTTAAATGAACTCAACACAAAAGAAAATTATCTCATCATTCATAATGCTCCTTTTGATATAACAATGTTAGAAAAAGAGGGATTTCAAACACAAATGCAAGTGATAGATACACTTCGTGTGGCAAAACATATCTTTGATGAAGAGGAAGCTCACAGACTCCAATACTTTCGCTATAAAATGGGGCTTTATAAAAAAGAGGAAGCAGAAGCAAAAAAACTTGGTATCACGATAAAAGCACACGATGCTATTAGTGATGTTTTGACTCTCAAACTTTTTTTAACTGAACTCAAAAAAGCAGTTGCAAAAAAATACCCAAATGAAAATCCCGTTGAAAAAATGGTTGATTTAACTTCTACACCCATTTTAATTAAAACATTTCAATTTGGAAAATATAAAGGAAAAACACTCCAAGAGGTTGCACAAGAAGATGCTAGCTATCTTCGATGGATGCTTAGTTCTATGGAAAACCTCGATGATGATTTGAAGTATTCTATCAATCAAGTACTCAATTAAAGGTAAAGGAAAAAAATGAAAATAGCACAAGATGTCACACAGCTTATAGGAAACACTCCCCTTATCAAACTCAACACACCATCACAACTCACAAATGCAACTATCCTTGCAAAATGTGAGTTTATGAACCCTACAAGTTCTGTAAAAGATAGAGTTGGTGCTTATTTAATTCATCAAGCCATAATGTCAAATCAAATCAATCAAGAAACAACCATCATTGAGCCAACAAGTGGCAACACTGGGATAGCACTTGCTTCTGTATGTGCGGCAAAAGGTCTAAAACTCATCTTAACAATGCCTGAGTCAATGAGTATCGAAAGACAAAAACTACTTCGTGCTTTTGGGGCTACACTTGTTTTAACCCCAGCCAAAGATGGGATGAATGGAGCAATACACAAAGCAAATCAACTCCATAAAGAGATTCAAAACTCCATCATTTTACAACAATTTCAAAATGAAAATAATCCAAAAAGCCACTCTTTAACCACAGCACAAGAGATTTTACAAGATACTAACAAACAAATCGATGCTTTTATAGCGGCCATTGGGACAGGTGGAACATTTACTGGAGTATCACGTATCTTACAACAAGAGATACCAGACATTAGATGTTTTGCAGTAGAACCAGATAAAAGTCCAGTTTTATCTGGTGGACAACCTGCTCCACACAAAATCCAAGGGATTGGAGCTGGATTTATTCCAGATATTTTAGATACTTCACTCTATCATGAAGTAATTCGTGTAAAAGATGAAGATGCCATCAACACAGCAAAAATGTTAGCACAAAAAGAGGGGCTTTTGGTTGGGATATCTGCTGGAGCAAATGTATATGCAACAATGCAAATTGCATCACGACCAGAATTTCAAGGCAAAACATTAGTTACTATTTTGTGTGATACGGGAGAGAGATATCTCAGTACAGAGTTATTTGATGAAGCATAACTATTTTCTTGAAACAATCAAAGCAGTAAATGGAGTTGTTTATAATATCACCTTTCATCAACAACGCTATGAAAATGTTTTAAGAAGTTTTGGTGTGAAAAAAAAGGAGGATTTAGCCTCTTTGCTTTTTCCTCCAAAAAATGGGATATACAGATGTCGCATTGTCTATTCATTGGATAAAATTATAGAAATCACCTATCATCCTTATATAAAACGAGAGATAAACAGTATCAAACTCATAGAAAGTGATGATATTATTTATGATAAAAAATATACAAATAGAGAAAAACTCAATCAACTTTTTTCACAAAAAGGAGATTGTGATGAAGTGTTGATTGTCAAAAACAATCTTCTTTGTGACACTACTATTGCAAATATTGCACTTTATAAAAAAAAGCAATGGTTTACCCCAAAAAAACCACTTTTATATGGTACAACCCTTATGCGATATCAAGATAAACTCATTTTTAAAGATATTGGTATAAAAGATTTACAAGAGTATTCACATATTGCCTTTCTTAATGCAATGATTGATTTTGATATCAAAAAAATAGATATTTCTCATAATAACATTATCTCACTCTCTCCAATTTTAAACCCTTCTTATTTAAGAATATGCTAAAATGCACTAACTTTACAACGAGGACTCTTGATGTTGAAAATACTTTTTTTTGTTTTACTTTTTATGCCTTTGCTTTTTGCTCAAAATCTTAAAAAAGTAAGTGTTCAACTTAACTGGAAACACCAATTTGAATTTGCTGGTTTTTATATGGCAAAAGAGATGGGATTTTATAAAGATGTTGGCTTAGATGTCACTCTCAAAGAGTTTTCTTTTCAAACAAATGTCACACAAGATGTCTTAGCAGAAAAATCAACATTTGGTGTAGGATATCCAACACTCATCTTAGATAGAGCACAGGGAAAAAAAGTTGTCCTCTTGAGTGCTTTTTTTCAATCATCACCTCTTGTCCTTGTCACACTACAATCCTCTCATATACAATCAATCAAAGATTTTTATCATAAAAGAATAATGATAAGTGATGATGCTTTAGAGAGTGCTTCTATTTCCTCTATGCTTTTGGTAAATTTCATTAAGCCAGCTGATTTAATAAGAGTAAAAAATAGTTTTGATATCAAAGACCTCATCAGAAAAAAAACAGATATCGCCGCGGCTTATATCTCTGATGAACTCTATACATTAGACCAACTTGGCGTCAAGTACAAAATTTGGGACCCAAAAAATTATGGATTTGATTTTTATGATAGTCTCCTTTTTACTTCCCAAAAAATGATACAACAAGACCCAAAAACTGTGATTGATTTTACAAAAGCAACACTCAAAGGGTGGCATTATGCTTTTTTACACATAGACCAAACTATACAAGTTATCCAACAAAAATACAACACACAACACAAATCAAAAAATGCACTTTTATATGAAGCAAAAGCATTAAAAAAATTAGCATACTACAAAGAAAATGCATTAGGAGAGATAGACCCACAAAAAATAAAACAAATTTATGATATTTACCATTTTATGGGGAAAATCAAAAAAGATATCGATATAGAAAAAATTATCTATAAAAAAGTGCAAAATCATAAAATAACACAACAAGAAATTGCACAATACATTGCAACAAAAAAACAAGTCAATGTTTGTCTCAATACTGACCTCCCACCACTTAGTTTTATAAAAAATAACAAACCACAAGGGATATCGGTTGATATGCTTGATATCATTTTTTCTAAACTACAACTCAAACCAAACTATATCTACACCTCATCGTGGAAACAATCAAAACAATTTTTTCAAGAAAAAAAATGTGATATCTTACCAAACACTATCAAAACACATCTCAAAAATGAATATGCAAATTTTACAAAACCATATCTTCATTCAAAACTCCTTATCATCACAAAAAAAGGAAAAGCACTCGTCCAAAATATCAAAGAGTTACGACACAAAACAATAGTAGTAAAAGAAGATTCAGAGTGTGTTAATGAATTAAAAAAACGATATCCAACCCTTCATATCGTCCAAGTAAAAAACTACGATGATGTGTTTCAATATATTAAAAATGATAAAGCCTATTTTACTATCACTTCTTTACCACTTTTATCATTTTATAAAAATAATTATAGTTTTGATGATTTACAAGTAGCAGGTTCTATAAATAAAAACTACAAAATCTCTTTTGCTATCCAAAAAGAAGATACTATCCTTTTTCAACTCATCAACACACAACTCAAAAATACTTCTAAAACAGTACAAAAAATCATCTATGAAAAATGGACAACACAAACAGCAAAAAATAAAATAGATTATACTTTTATTTATGAAATACTTGCTGGATTTTTTCTTATTTTACTGCTTTTAACTATTCGATATTTTATTATGCAAAAATACAACAAAAAACTCCAAAATGAGATAGAACTCATCAAGCAAGAATTAGAGCAAAAACAAACCCAACTCCTCCAACAATCCCGCCTTGCACAAATGGGAGAGATGATAAGTATGATAGCACATCAGTGGAGACAACCACTAAATGCTATTAGTTCTACAAGTATAGCTATCAATATGAAAGCACAAATGGATATATTAGATAAACAATCTGCCATAGAATTATCAAATAAAATCTCTGAATTTACACAACATCTTAGTAAAACAATCGATGATTTTCGAGACTTTTTCAAACCAAATAAAGAAGCAAAAGAAACAAATTATAAAAAACTTGTTGAAGAAACACTCTCTATTATTGAAACATCTATCAAAAATAAAAATATCACTCTCATAAAAGAGTTAGATGACAATAAAGAGTTCACAACTTATGTAAGTGAAGTCAAACAAGTTATCATCAATATCATCAAAAATGCTGAAGATGTTCTTGCAGAAAAAGAGGTACAAAATAAATTTATCAAAATCAAAACTTCATCTGATGATACATTTGCTATCTTAGAGATAAGTGATAATGGTGGTGGGATTGATGAAGCCATCATAGAGAAAATCTTTGACCCTTACTTTTCTACAAAAACAGAAAAAAATGGAACAGGACTTGGACTGTATATGAGTAAGATGATAATTGAAGATCATTGTGGTGGAAAACTTCTTGTTTATAATAATGAAGAAGGTGGAGCAACATTTATTATAAAACTTCCATATATAATGTAATTTTAACGCACTAATAGGTATCATTTTAGCATTTAAAGCTTAAAGGATAATATGTGATAAAGAAATTAGTACACGATAAAGAATTTGCATCTGTAATGAAAAAAAATATCATCAATATACTTGCTTACTTCTTTGAAAATGAGCAACATTTTAGTATATTATGTAAATTAGATGATATAAAATTTGAACCACCTTTACCACAAAATTTACAAGAACAACTCAATCCTCTCACCCTTTTTATCCTCGCTGGATATACATTTGAAACAGCTCATATTCAAGATGACTGGCTCATTTTTGAGGCTGGATTTGGAGCAGAAAATTTTGGAAGTATTGTTTATGTTCCACTTTTATCTATTATGCAAATCATTATCGATGAAACACCAATTCTTATCAATCTTTCTTTATACAAAGAGGAGTTACATCAAACCAAAAAAGAAACACAAGAAGATGTCAAAGATGAAGCACTCCAAAACTCTATGCAATCTTTCTTAAACAATCCAGAAAATGCAAAATTTTTAAAAAAATAGGGGATTTTTTTGAAAAAAATTATACAAAAATTACAAGATTTCAATGAACTTGTAATGTTTCATCACTCCATATTTTCATTTCCATTTATTTTTATTGGAATGGTTGTAGCTGCAAATGGATGGTTTGGATGGCAGTTACTTCTTCTTGGAATTTTTGCAGCTATTAGTGCAAGAAACTTTGCAATGGGTGTGAATAGATATTTAGATAGAGATATCGATGCAAAAAATCCACGTACTGCAAATCGTCCAAATGCTGATGGGCGAATTAGTGAAAAAGGGATGCTTTTTTTTATCATTATCAATGCACTTCTTTTTATCGTTGTTGCTGGACTTATCAATCATCTGGCTTTGTTTTTAAGTATCCCTATTCTTATTATCCTTGGGGGATATTCTTATTTTAAAAGATTTTCCCCTCTTGCTCATATTATCTTAGGTATCTCTCTTGGGCTTGCACCTATTGCTGGAGTTGTTGCTGTGAGTGCAAGTATCCCTTTATGGTCAGTGCTTTTGAGTCTTGGGGTTATCTTTTGGGTTGCTGGATTTGACCTTTTATACTCTTTACAAGATATGGAGTTTGATAAAAAACACAATCTTTACTCTATCCCATCACGCTATGGTGCAAAAGCAACATTATTTATCTCTGCACTTTTTCATATGCTAACTATTATCTTTTGGTTTTTATTTGCTTGGGCGGCATCTTTGGGATTTTTTGCTTTTGTTGCAGTGATTGGTTCTGGAATTATTTTATGGTATGAACAAAAACTTGTACGAAAAGATTTTACCCAAATAGATAGGGCTTTTTTTACACTCAATGGTTATTTGGGGATTGCTTTTTTTGCACTCATTATTCTTGATAGGATGTTATAATTATGGCAAGACTTATCTCTGCACCTTTGAGTTTGATGTTTGATAAAGTCAGTACAAATCAAGAAGGATTTGAAAGGGAGTATCATCAACTCAATGATTCTGATGATAATGCTATCCATAAATGGCTCAAACTTGCAAAAGCAAGGGGAGAAACTGCAGAAACTGACCCTATTTTATTGAATTTATTAGTAGAGTTACATAATAAAATAGATGCACTTGAGATGTTTTTAAAAGATGAAAAACCTCAAAGAGTTTTTTTACAATACAATGCAATTATCGATGCTATTGGTTTTGAACATTTTGAGATAAGCAAACCTCTCTTTGAAGAACAAGAAACTTACTATGGCCGTATCGATATGCCTATCTATCCAAAACGAGATATTGGGATATTTTTTCAAGCAGAAACCAAAACTTTAGCAAAAATTACACGAATGCACGAAAGAGATGAACAAGAGTGGAATGCTTACTTTACTTCAAGAGAGCGAATACTCATACGTGAAGCGAGAAGAAAAAAATGATATATTTACAACAATATGGCCTTGAAATCATCATCATTTTTTTAGCGGCTCTTGTTTTATATATCCTTTATTTTGTTTATACAAGAGATAATTATTATAATAAAGATATGAAGTTTCTCATCAAAACAATAGAAGAGATTCAAAAAGAGATTTTTTATCTCAAAAAAGACCTCAAAGAAGATAAGTTTACCAAACAAATCAAAGATAACAATAGAATGTCTGATGAAGAGATTTACCAAGAGATAGAGAGAAATATTTATGATATGATGCAACCTTATGCTATTGCACTTGAGCAAATAGAAGCAAATATAGATGCACTCAAAGAACAAGTTGATACCCGTTTAACATCAATGGAAAATGGCATGAAACAATTTTCAATCCCCTCCTCAATCCACGCAAAAAATGATTCAAAAGTAATTGCTTTATATCAACAAGGGATTGATATTGATACTATTGCAAAAGAGCTTCATATCTCAAATGCTGAGATAGAATTTATCCTAAAACTCAATAAAATAAAATAATGCCAAAACAACAACACCATCCAGATAGAGTCCTTTTTGTCCTTGCTTCAACACTTATTGGCATTGGGATTATTTTTTCATATTCACTTTCTACTTATGCAACTATTTTATTTGATGTTAGTCAATTTCACTTTGCAATTCGAGAAGTTTTTTTTGGACTTGTTAGTATTATTATTATTTGGGTTTTATCGCTTCTTGACCCAAAAATTTGGCTCAAAAGGATAGGATTTACTCTCTTTTTTAGCTCCACAATTTTAATGATAATGATGCCATTTTTACCAAAATCTATCGTAAGTGCAGTTGGTGGTGCTGAGCGATGGATGAAAATAGCTGGTTTTTCTTTAGCACCTGTTGAATTTTTTAAAGTAGGATTTATCTACTTTTTAGCATGGAGTTTTTCTCGTAAAATAGACCATCATAAAGACCGTGGACTCAAATATGAATTTAAACGATTTGCTCCTTATGGTGTGATGTTTATTGCAGCTATGTTTATCATCGCTTTTTTACAAAAGGACCTTGGTCAAGTTGTTGTTTTGGGAGCTACTTTGATGATTATGCTTATCTTTGCTGGAAGTAGCTTTCGTTTTTTTCTTACTATCTTTTTGAGTGCTATTGGATTTTTTATCTTTTTTGTCCTTACAGCAGAACATAGAATTGCAAGGATTAAATCGTGGTGGGGTGTTGCACAAAATACCGTTTTAGAACTTTTTCCATCATTTATTGCTGATAAACTTCGTATAGCAAAAGAGGTTGAACCCTACCAAATAGGACACTCTTTAAATGCTATCCATCACGGAGGATTTTTTGGTGTTGGACTTGCTAATGGGACTTTTAAACTTGGATTTTTGAGTGAAGTCCATACCGATTTTGTTTTAGCAGGGATTGCTGAGGAACTTGGTTTTTTTGGTGTTTTGTTTGTTGTTGTATTATTTTTATGGTTATTACAGCGTATCTTTAAAATAGCAAATCGAACAGATGATAAAACAATTTACCTTTTTTCACTTGGGATTGGGCTAATTTTATCCTTTGAATTTTTAGTCAATGCCTATGGAATTAGTGGGATTACTCCTATTAAAGGGATATCGGTTCCTTTTTTAAGTTATGGAGGTTCTGCTATGTTTGGTGCTGCTTTTGGTGTTGGAATGGTTTTGATGGCCTCAAAAAGTGCAAATATGGATAAGTAAGAGAACATAAATAACTTCATACTCAATGAGAAGAGAAGTTATGATATACAAGGCAAAAGTCCGCAGGAGCTACTAGTAGCTTCAAGGATTTTTAACGAAGTAGATCGTAGCTTCTCTTCTCACCCAAAGGGCAACATTTAAAAGA
>FPHP01000004.1_pt1 | contig 20772 bp, 27 predicted proteins | sample 1057371 | NCBI WGS metagenome assembly FPHP01 (sample SAMEA4473311, study PRJEB15554) | hydrothermal vent metagenome | biome: marine basaltic hydrothermal vent biome; feature: marine hydrothermal vent; material: water | place: Pacific Ocean | collected 2011-06-14/2011-07-23 | depth 1155 m
CTAATTTATTTTTAAGGAGTAGACAATGAAATGTTTCAATCCCCTTGAAATCGGGTCAATGTTGTAACCTATCTAAAGCCCTATTTTAGGGGCTTTGTTTTCTTAAACGAAACTTTAATAAAAAAACAGTGTTAAATTAAATAACTTTTATGGGGAGATTATATCATTTTTAGTTTAAAATAAAGTTTATTTTTCAATGAAAAAAAGTTGATTTTTTTTGAAATGTTTTTAGTATAGAGTGATTTTTATACTTGTGAGAGAAACTCTCACAAAAAGATACAATCTTTAGATTATTTTTTTAAAGGGGAAAAAGGCACCAGTGCTGAACCCCATGTAAGTCCACCACCAAAAGCATCTAAAAGAAGAAGCTCTCCAGGTTTGAGTTCCCCTTTTTCGTAGATATCATTAATAGCCATAGGGATAGAAGCACCAGAAGTATTTCCGTATTTATCAACGGTTAAAACAATTTGTTCTGGTTTCATTTTTAAAGCATCACCAACAGCTTTAATGATTCTATAATTTGCTTGATGAGGAACAAAGTGGTCGATTGCATCGCTTGAGATATTGTTGTTTTCTAAGATATCTACAACATCTTTTGTCAATGTTCTTACTGCAACTTTGAAAGTTTCATTTCCTTTCATTTGCATAAAACAACCTTGAGCTTCTCCTTCAAGTGCATCGTGAGGAGAACCAGTTCCACCATTTGGTGTCATTAAAAGGTCAGCATACGTGCCATCTGCTGCGGTATGGATATCGATAATTGCTTCACTTTTATCATCTGTTGCACTAACAATAGCTGCCCCAGCACCATCACCAAATAAAATACAAGTACCTCTATCTGTATAATCCGTAATAGCAGAGAGTTTTTCAGCACCAATAATAAGAACATTTTTTTTCATACCAGATTCAATGAAAGCTTTGGCAATAGAGAGTACATAGATAAATCCAGTACAAGCCGCAGAGATATCAAATGCAGTTACATTTTTTAGACCAAGTTTTTTAGAGATAATAGTAGCAGTTGATGGCATATTAAAATAATCAGGGCTAATTGTAGCACATACAACTAAATCAATCTCTTGAGGGTCTATGCCACTTCGCTCTATTGCTTTTTTTGCGGCTTCTACACCTAAATCACTTGTATGCATATCTTTTGCTGCAATACGACGCTCTTTTATCCCTGTTCTTTTTGTGATCCATTCATCTGATGTATCAACAAGTTTTGTTAAATCCTCATTTGTTAGTACCTTTTCAGGAACATAAGCACCAATAGATCGTAAAGCAGCATAAGCCATTTATTCTCCTTTTTGATTATACTTTTCTAAATTTTTTAAGATATGTTCATTCACACCGGTATCGATATATGCAATAGCTTGATAGATAGCATTTTCTATCGCTTTTGCATTACTTTTTCCATGGCTTACAATAACACACCCTTTTATCCCAATAAGTGGAGCACCACCAACTTCGGCATAGTCTATCTCTTTTTTAAGGAGTTTAAAAACTTTTCTCATTAAGAGTGCACCAGTGATAGCAATAGGGGATTTTCGTATGTATTCTTTGATGAGAGAAGAGATAGTTTTTGCAACCCCTTCACTTGTTTTTAAAACAAGATTTCCAACAAAACCATCACACGTGATAACATCACAAGAACCATCAAAGATATTGCCACCTTCAACATTTCCTATGAAGTTATCATACCCTTTGAGTTGCTTATGTGCTTCTTTTGTGACATCATTTCCTTTGGAATCTTCTTCTCCATTTGCTAAAAGACCAATGCGAGGATTTTCAATCCCCATTACACTTTGTGCATAAGATTCACCCATAATAGCAAATTGAACAAGATGTTCAGGTTTTGAGTCAACATTTGCTCCAACATCTAAAATAATAGAACGATGATTTGTAAGTGTTGGCATAAATGTAATGAGTGCAGGACGAGCTATCCCTTTAAGACGACCAAGTCTAAGAGTTGCAACTGTCATAGTAGCTCCACTATGACCTGCTGAAACAACACAGTCTGCTTCACCTGAGCGAACCATTTCTACTGCTTTGTAGATAGTGCTCTCTTTTCTTTTTATAGCATCTGTTGCAGCATCACTCATAGAAATAACATCATCTGTATCTACAATTAAAATCTTATCTCTATAACGTGTTGGTAACAGAGGTAAAATTTCTGATTTTTTCCCTATTAAAATAGGTTCAAATGATTTTTTACGAAGTGCCTGAATACAACCCTTTACAATTGGTTCGGGACCAAAGTCCCCACCCATTGCATCAATAGCAATCTTTACCATTTATGCTTTATACTCACCAGTTGTTGGGTTGATATGATGTGGTAATCTATAAGTTCCATCTTTATCTTTAACTGGTTTAGCTAAACTAATTTTGTAGTGAGTTCTACGCTTTGCTGAACGTGAGTGAGATACTCTTCTCTTAGGTACTGCCATAATAATTCCTTTGTTTAAAATTTATTTTCGCAACTATCACAACGGTGATAATCACTTTTGATAAGTTCAATCTCTGAATGTAGTAATTCATTTAAATCTACTATACCATCAAAAGATTCAACAACATCAAATTCCATCTCATCGTGTCCTTCATAAAGACCATCTGAGATAAAAAACTCTACCTCTTCACTTAGTGGTATTGTAATTTCTTCTGCACAACTATCACAATCTTTTTTCAATGGACCATCTAAATGAGCATGAAGCAAAATTAATTTGTTCGAATGATACTCTAAATAACCTTTAAAAGTTATTTCATCAGATTTTATTTCAAAATCTAATGGTGTTTGTCTAATTTTTTTAAGAGAAATTTTCACCTTAAAAACTTATACAATTTCTCTTTCTGCAAAGAAAAATGCGATTTCATTTTTTGCATTTTCTAAAGAATCACTTCCGTGAACTGCATTTGCATCGATATTTTCAGCAAAGTCTGCACGAATTGTACCAGCTTCAGCTTCTTTAGGATTTGTAGCACCCATTAAATCACGATTTAATTTTACTGCATTTTCCCCTTCTAAAACTGTAACAACAACAGGACCGCTAATCATAAAATCAACTAAATCGTTGAAAAAAGGGCGTTCAGCGTGAATTGCATAAAATGTTTCAGCATCTTTACGAGAAAGTTGGATTTTTTTTGTTGCTGCAATTCTTAGTCCATTGCTTTCAAATCTGTCTAAAATTTTTCCGATAACACCTTTAGCAACTGCATCTGGTTTAATTATTGATAGTGTACGTTCCATCAAATCTCCTATAAATATAAAATTGAAGCGAAATTATATCTAAAAAAGGATTGTTTCAAGTTTAAATGAAAAATGAGGAAGGGGGAAATTTATGAAAAATTATATTATTTGGAGAGGATAAAACATCTAAAAAAAGATGTTTTATCAAAAAAGAGACTATTCTACAACAGGCTCTTTATTTGTTCTTTGCTCTTCTGTGATATCTTCACGGTGTGCTGGGCTCTCACCAATAGCATCCCAAGTGATACATCCTTCAGTTGGACATGCAGTAGCACATGCTGGCTCATCGTGGTAACCTACACATTCTACACATTTATCAGCATGAACATAATATGTATCTTCACCTGTTGGATTATCATCCTCGTCAACAATTGCTTCTACTGGACATTCGTCAATACAAGCACCACAGTTAATACATGTATCATTAATAAATACTGCCATTTACATTCTCCTATATTTTTATGAAAGTAACTATACCCTTAAGAATTTTAAATGTAGCTAAAAAAACTTTCTTTCATTTAAATATTTTAGGGTTCGTTACATTTTTGTATATTTTTTAGAGTTGTAGGTACTCTTTAATTGCATCTACTTTATCTGTTTTTTCCCAAGTAAAATCTTCATCTTCTCGTCCAAAATGTCCATAGGTTGCTGTTTTTCTATAGATTGGGCGAAGAAGATTGAGTGATTTTATAATTCCAGCTGGAGTAAGGTCAAAAACTTCTTTAATACAAGCTTCTAATTTTTCTTCAGCTACTTTTGCAGTTCCATGTGTATTTACCATAATAGAAACAGGTTCAACCACACCAATAGCATAAGCAATTTGGATTGTTGCTTTTTCACAAGCACCACTTGCAACAAGATTTTTTGCTACATAACGAGCCGCATATGCCGCACTTCTATCAACTTTAGTAGGGTCTTTTCCACTAAATGCACCACCACCATGAGGACAGCTTCCACCATAAGTATCTACAATGATTTTACGACCAGTAAGCCCAGCATCTCCTTGTGGACCACCAATAACAAATTTTCCTGTTGGATTGATGTGAAATACAGTATTTTCATCCATCATATCAGCAGGGATTACATATTTGATAACTTCTTCTATGATATCTTTATGAATTTGTTCTTGAGAAATATCTGGTGCGTGTTGTGTAGAGAGGACAACAGTTGTTACAGATACAGGTTTATCATCTACATATTTTACACTAATTTGTGCTTTTCCATCAGGACGAAGATATGGGATGATTCCCTCTTTTCTTACTTCTGCTAATCTTTGTGTTAAGCGGTGTGCAAGATGGATTGGAAGTGGCATCAAAACATCAGTTTCTCTACAAGCATATCCAAACATCAATCCCTGATCACCAGCACCAATATCACCATTTTCTTGATCAACACCTTGGTTGATATCTGGAGATTGTTCTCCTATTCCATTTAAAACAGCCGCAGACCTATAATCAAAACCATAAGTTGCATCTGTATAGCCTATCTCTTGGATTACTTTTCTTGCAATCTCTTGCATTGGAGCATACGCAGTTGTTTTTAGTTCGCCTGCAATTACACAAAAACCATTAGATACAAGTGTCTCACACGCGACTCTTGCACCTTTATCATTTTCAATAATATAATCCAAAATTGCATCACTGATTTGATCTGCCATCTTATCAGGATGCCCTTCTGTTACAGACTCTGAAGTAAATATATACTCTTTTACATCTTGTGTCATCGATTTTCCTTATTGAAGTATAGAGTCAAGCTCCATAAATCAAGTCGAAGTATAGCAAATTATGATTAATTTTTAAATTTTTCCAATAAAAGATAATTTTTTTCTTTAAATAAAATATTACTTTTTGTATATTGAGAATTTATTAAAGATTTTTCGTTAAAATTCTCTTGTTTAAAAAATATTTATTTAAGGAAATGAAATGATCGTAACAAATCAAGCTCCAGATTTTACAGCAACAGCAGTATTAGCAGATGGTTCAATTGTTGATAATTTTAAATTATCAGAAAATATGGGTGAAAAAGGGACAGTGTTGTTTTTCTATCCACTTGACTTTACTTTTGTATGTCCTTCAGAACTTATTGCATTTGACCACAGACTTCAAGAGTTTAAAGACCGTGGTGTAAATGTTATTGGTTGTTCAGTAGATAGCCAATATTCTCACTTTGCTTGGAGAGAAACACCAGTAGATAAAGGTGGTATTGGTAGAGTTGGATATCCACTTGTAGCAGATTTAACAAAACAAATTGCAAAAGATTATGATGTATTATTTGGTGAATCAGTAGCATTACGTGGTTCATTTTTAATTGATGGAAAAGGTGTTGTTCGTCATGCAGTAATCAATGACTTACCACTTGGACGTAACATTGATGAAATGCTTCGTATGATTGATGCAATGCAATTTACTGATGAGCATGGTGAAGTATGTCCTGCTGGTTGGCAAAAAGGTGATGAAGGTATGAAACCTACAACAGATGGTGTTGCAGAATTTTTAAGCAAACACGAATCTGAATTATAAGATTTTTTCAATTCTCACATATATTTTGTGAGAATTGAAGTGCTTTTGGATGCACATAGATGAGTTTTTTCCACTCTTTTTTTGGTTGAATTAAAATGAGATTTGATGGATTTGAACTTCTTGAGAGTGCAACATAAAATTGTGATGGAGAGAAGATTTCATTGGTTTGGATGATGAGATTTTCTATACTCATCCCTTGTGATTTATGAATAGTAATTGCAAATGCTAATTTGATTGGGTATTGATAGATTGTGATGATGGGTTCTTCTACCATCTCTTTGACTCCATTGACTGTTTTTTCTTTCCAGACATTTTTACTTTGTGCAACAACTTCAAGTTTTATTATTTTTTTGTTCTCTTTTTGGATGTAGATTTTATCTGCTTCTATCCCAATAACAACTCCACGTTCCCCATTAAAATAGTTCCAAGCATTACGAGTAAATAAAATGGGTGCTCCTATTTTTAAAGCTAACTCTTTTTCTATTCTTGCATCTTCCATAAACTTTTCACATTCATAATCTTTGATAGATTTAAGATGTTTTACTATTTGGGCTTCTTTGATAAAAAGTTCATTTTCAATAAAAGCAAGTTGTTGTGTGTTATGGAGAGAAGCAGAGACATTTTTGCCAAATAAAAATGTAAAATGATTGAGATTTTGTGGGATTGGTTTGATAAATTGATTGAGTTGATGTATGAGATTTGTATCTATCTTGCCAAAACGTATATGGTGTAAAAGTTCTATAAAATTTTTATCATTTGTTCTATAAATATGGGTAAGTTCAATTGTTTGAAATTGAAGTTCTTGCCAAGAGGGAGCTTCAAATGCAAAACGAACAGTTTGGTTGTAGCGAGTGATAGGTGGAAGTTGTAAAAAATCTCCAACAACAAGAAGACTACCCATAAAATTTGCTTGTTTGAGACGAAAAACAATCATCTCAAAGAGGGTATCACTAACCATAGAGATTTCATCTATTACAATAATATCGATAGATAAAAGTAGTTTTTTTAATTTATTTGTGATAGTGAGTTTCTTGTTTTGTTCTAATTCGTAAAGGTTAGATGCAATACCAAGTTCAAAAAAACTATGGAGTGTTTGCCCTTCAAAAAGGGTTGCTGCCATACCAGTTGAAGCAAGTTTTGCAATTTTTTTATGATGTTCTTCATAGTGTTGTATCACTTGTTTTGTAATAGTTGTTTTGCCAACACCAGCACCACCTGTTAAAAAAACATTTTGTTTTTGTTCTAAAAGAGTAATAATTTTTTTTAAATAATCCATAATGTGATTATAGTATAATTTGGGATATATTAAGGAGAAGTTTTGGAAAGAATTTTAATTGTAGATAGCAATAAAACATTAGCAAAGTTAATAGCAAAAAAGATAGGTGAGGCACTTGATTTTGAAATTGATATCGCTTTTAGTCTCTCAGAAGCAAAACTTTTTTTACATAAATATCAATATTTTGTGACAGTTGCAGATAGTCATCTTGTTGATGCACCAAATGGAGAGGTTGTTGATTATATTTTAAAAAAGCAACAAAGTGTTATTGTTTTGAGTGGACAAATAGATAAAAAATTTCGTCAATCTATGCTTCAAAAAAATATTATAGATTATGTAAATAAATCTGGTACAGGAGATATAGAATACCTTATCCATACCATTCAGCGACTTCAAAAAAATCAAAAACATAGAGTTTTAGTTGTGGATGATTCTATGATGTTTCGAAAACAAATGGTAAGTTTTTTAGAAAATCTCTTTTATAAAGTTACAGCCGTAGCCCATGGAGAAGAAGCATTAGGAATGCTTCAAACATATCCAGATATCTCTTTAGTTTTGACTGATTATAATATGCCAGTGATGGATGGATTAGAACTTACTCGTGCGATACGTGAGGAGTATAGTAAAAATGAGCTTTCTATTTTGGCACTTTCTGGAAATAATGATGATGATGTGAGTGCATTGTTTTTAAAAAATGGTGCAAATGATTTTATCAAAAAACCTTTTTCAAAAGAGGAATTTGCATGTAGAGTCAATAACTCTATAGAAGCTTTAGAAAATATTCAAATTATTACCAATCAAGCACAACGTGATTTTTTAACAGGGTTGTATAATCGTCGATACTTTTTTGAAAATATGCAATCTTATATTGAAAAACATAATGATGATTCTTTTGTAGTTGCAATGATTGATATTGATGATTTTAAAAAGATTAATGATACATATGGACACGATGTTGGAGATAAAGCAATTATTGAAGTTGCTGAGATTTTAACTTCTGGTACAAATTATCACGATTTGGTTGCTCGTTTTGGCGGGGAAGAGTTTTGTGTGGTATTAAAAGATGTTGATATGGAACAATCATATCGTATCTTAGATAAATTAAGAGAAAATATACAAAACAATGTTATTGAGTGTGAGAAATATGAAAATATCTCTTTTACTGTATCTATTGGAGTTGCTTTATTTGATGGGGAAGAATCTCTTGAAGAGGTGATTAATCAAGCAGATATGAACCTTTATAAAGCAAAACAAAATGGAAAAAATCAAATACAATCTTAAAAAAAGATTGTATTTATTTTGAAAGAGTGATTTTATTTGGTGTAAAATTTGGGATATAGTGTGGTTGGATACTTGATATATTTTTCATAATTCTGTGAGGAATAAAGATTTGAGCACTTGAGAGAATGATGTGAGTTTTAAGATTGATAATTCTTGCATTAATGACTGTACCACTACGATATTTTATATATGTTCCTGTTAAAGCATAATCGATATTGAGTGATTTTCTGAGTTTTGAAATATCACGACTAAAGAGAAAATCCCCTCGTTTATCAATTTTGATGTTATCCATCGTTTTAAAATCTATAATTTTATATCCTCTTACTTGCATTTCGTGGATAAGCCCTTCACTTAAAATATTACTTAATCTTGAAGTTGGTTTGAAATTTTCTAAAGATACAAAAGAGGTAATAGCTATGGTTGGGTACTTAATATTTGCAAAATTTTTATTTTGTGTTAGCTGGTTTGCTAGAGCTTGAACTATTTGATTAACAACTCCTGCATCTTGTGTATTTGCATACATTTTTATATTGGTTGCATTTGAGTTATGAGTAAGTAAAATAAGAGTAAAAAGAGCAAAAATAATTTTTTTCATTAGAATTTTCCTTTTTGACAAATTGATTTTGTTCTAACAGTGACAGGGAAAGTACAATTATTGTAGCATGTGACATAATTGATAACTTTTGTTTTGTTTGGACACACAATGATTGGTTTTGTTTTTTTTGGGAGATTTTGTTTGCAATCTTGACAAATAACAGGAGAGTTATTGTTTTTTTGTTTGTTTTTTTGTTGCACAATAGGAGTAGGTTCTTCTTGGTCTATGGCACATCCACTAACTAATATCCCAAGGAAAAGGAGAGTTGTGATTGATTTTTTTTTCATTTGATATCCTAATTTATATTCTCTTGCTTATATCGGCATTTATGATAAAAAACTAAAACCTATTTTTGAACCTAAAAGTGCAACAACCATATAGAGCATAGAATTGGCAACTTCACGAGTTCCATTGATATATTTTAGATTTGTCAATGAAGCAAAAAATCCAAAAATAAGAGCTATTATACTTGATGTAAGTATCTGATGAGAGGGTGTGAAATGAATTGCTATGATTTGAGAAAAAAAAGAAACAACAAGTGCAAGCAATATTAAAAACCAATATTTTTTTGTTCCAATAGTACAAGCACAACCAATGCTACGATGATAAAAAAGTGAATAGTAGTCTAATTGAAGTAGCATCAAAAAAAGCATAGCTGGTAGTAGATTTGTTGTTGTAAGAAGAGAGATGGTTTGAATCTTTTCATTAGGTTGAAATAATCCTAAAAAAGATACAAGAAGGCTTGTGATAAATATGATAAGAACAGGTGGGATAAATTTTGGTATTTTATTGCTACTTAGTGTTAATAAAGTAGCAATAAAAGCTAATGTAAAAAGGTATAAAAAAGGGGAAGTTATCATATTTAGAAGGTATCATCTTCTTTATTTTGAAGTTCAGATAAAAATGTTTCTAAATCGTATTTGACTCTATATTCTGGTGTCATAATATGAATGAGAATATCACCAAGGTCAATAACAACCCAATCTCCACTTTCATCTATGTGATTAAATTTTACTTCTGGTTTTAATTCTTTTTTGAGATGGTCTAAAAGAGCAAGTGTGTGTTTTGTCCCAAGAGAAGAAGCAATAACTGCATAATCGACAAAATAATCTTTTTCTCTCAAATCAAAAACTTCAATCGATTCTGCTTTATGTTTATCTAATACTGCGACAATTTTTTCAACTGTTGTATTCATTACATTCCTTATAATAATTTGCTATTTCTATTGCACATTTTTTTGGTAAAAGAGAGATATCCATCTCTTTTCGTAATTGTGATGAAGAAACTTTTTTATCAATTTTTAATTGAATAAAATTTTTATCTATCTCTATATCATCACGTGATGCAACGATAAAAGTTACTTGTGATGCAAGCTCTTCATAGTTCTTCCATTTGTGAAGGGAAGCAAGATTATCAGCACCAATAACAACATAGATTTTATCATAATGGTTTTGAAGATATTTGACTGTTTGAATTGTTGGTGTTGGTGTATTTTGTTTGACTTCAAAATCATCAATAACAACTTTTTTATCAGCATCAAATATCGTTAAAAGCCACTCCAATCTTTTTTGTGCTGGTGCATATGAATTTCTCTTAAAAGGGTTTAAAAAAGTTGGCATCACAACAATAGTATCGATGAATTTCAACTTTTTTAATGCCTCCACAATAGCAATATGACCAATATGGGGTGGGTCATAAGAACCACCAAAAAGTGCAACAGTTTTCATTTAATTAGAATTATAACTAAATTTAGATAAAATAACCCAATTTAATTTTAACAGGAATTGATAATGGCACTAAAAATAGCAATAAACGGATTTGGTAGAATAGGTCGTTGTGTAGCAAGAATTGCCGCAAAAAGAGAAGATGTAGAGATTGTAGCTATTAATGATATGGCAAGTATGGATATGATGTTATATCTTTTAAAAAATGATTCTGTTCATGGAACATTTAATGAAGAGATAGAACAAGTTGATGAAAACCATATCTCTATTGATGGTCATAAAGTGAGAGTTTTTTCAGACCGTGATCCTAAAAATCTAAAATTTGCTGATTGTGGTGCTGATATTGTACTTGAATGTACGGGTGTATTTTTAACACAAGAGAGTGCTCAGGTACATATTGATAATGGTGTAGAGAAGGTTTTATTTTCAGCTCCAGCAAAAGATAAAGCAACTCCAACTTTTGTAATGGGTGTCAATGAAGATAAATATGATGGACAAAAAATTGTTTCAAATGCTTCTTGTACAACAAACTGTTTAGCACCTGTGGCAAAAGTTTTAGATGATGCTTTTGGGATTGAAAAAGGGCTTATGACTACAATCCACTCTTATACAAATGACCAAAATATCTTAGATGTAAAACACAATAAAGACAAACGCCGTGCAAGAGCAGGGGCTATTAATATGATCCCAACAACAACAGGTGCGGCAAAAGCAATTAGTTTAGTTATGCCACAACTTGAAGGGCGTTTACATGGGCAATCTGTACGTGTGCCAACACCAGATGTTTCTATGGTAGATTTAAATGTTGTTGTAAAACGTAAAACTACAAAAGAGGAAGTTACAGAAGCTCTAAATAAAGCAGCAGATACATCACTCAAAGGGCTTTTACTTATCGATAAAGAGATGAGAGTTTCTCAAGACTTTGTAGGGTGTGAATATAGCTCTATTGTTGCAGAAGACTTAACACAAGTTATTGGTGAAGATATGGTAAAAGTAATGGCATGGTATGACAATGAATGGGGTTATTCTATGCGTTTAATTGATATGGCTCTTCATATTTCAAAATAGGAAAGAATTTTGGAATTATTAAACATTAAAAATTTAGATTTAGCAAAAAAAAGGGTATTTATCCGTTGTGATTTTAATGTCCCAATGGATGAATTTGGAAGTATTTCAGATGATAGACGTATCCGTTCTGCACTTTCTACGATTAATTTTTGTTTAGATCAGGATTGTTCTATCATTTTAGCATCACACCTTGGTCGTCCAAAGGGTGAGGTAAATGAAAAATTTAGTCTGGCTCCTGTTGCAAGAAGATTGCATCAGCTTCTTCAGCGTGAAGTGGTTTTGGCAAATGGAGTTGTGGATGAAACAACAATCACTCAAGCAAAAAATCTAAAAGAGGGAGAGATTCTTCTTTTAGAAAATCTTCGTTTTGAAGCTGGTGAAACAAAAGATGATGAAGAATTATCAAAAAAATTAGCATCAATGGCAGAAATTTATATCAATGATGCTTTTGGTGTTTCTCATAGAGCTCATGCTTCTGTTCATGGGATTACAAAGTTTTTTGATGATAAACACAAAGCGGCTGGATTTTTATTGGAGCGTGAGATTAAATATCTTGGAAAACTCATCAACAATCCGGTTCGCCCATTTGCTGCTATTGTAGGTGGAAGTAAAGTTTCTGGAAAATTAGAAGCATTGATGAACCTTTTACCAAAAGTGGATAAAATTTTTATCGGTGGTGGAATGGCATTTACTTTTTTAAAGCAAATGGGATATGAAATAGGAGCATCTTTAGTAGAAGATGAACTTTTAGAAGAAGCTCAAAAAGTGCTTGATGAAGCAAAAAAACTTGGTGTGAAATTTTATCTTCCTGTTGATGTTGTTGCTGGAGATAGTTTTAGTGAAGATGCTGTTGTAAAAATTGTAACAGCACAAGAGATTCCTCAAGGATGGATGGGACTTGATATTGGTCCTGCGACTGTACGATTGTATCGTGAAGGTTTAAATGATGTGCAAACTATCTTATGGAATGGACCAATGGGTGTTTATGAGATGGAAAAATTTGCTCGTGGAAGTTCAAAAATAGCACACTTTGTAGCAGATAGCTATGCAACTACTGTTGTTGGTGGTGGCGATACAGCTGACCTTGTACAAAGAGTTGGTGTAGATGATGAGATGAGTTTTATCTCAACTGGTGGTGGAGCTTCTTTAGAACTTATAGAAGGAAAAGATTTACCGGGTGTTGTATCACTTATGGTAAAAAAATAAAAAAAGGATAAGAATGATAATTGCAGCAAATTTAAAAACAAATTTTACACGACAAAAAACTGTTGATTATGTTGCACAGTTGGAAAAATACATCAAAGAAAATGAGATTACTCAAAAAGTTTTTGTATTTCCTGCAATGTCAAGCTTATATCACCATACAAATAGTGCAGTAACTTTAGGTGCTCAAAATGCTTATCCAACATATAATGGTGCATTTACTGGTGAAATAGGAGATGAGCAACTTCAAGAGTTTGAGATAAAAACCCTTTTAATAGGGCATAGTGAACGTCGTCATATTCTTGGTGAAACACAAGAGATGATAATCAAAAAATTTAACTACTATAAAGAGTTGGGGTTTGAGATTGTCTATTGTGTTGGAGAGCCTTTAGAAGTACGCAAACAAGGTCAAGAAGCAACTCTTGAGTATATTGAGCAACAATACAAAGGGATAGATACAACCTATGAAAAGCTCATTATTGCCTATGAGCCTGTGTGGGCAATAGGTACAGGACTTACTCCAACTATGCAAGATATTGCATCGATTCATACAGCATTAAAAGCAAAATCATCAGCACCACTTTTGTATGGTGGAAGTGTAAAAGTCAATAATGCAAAAGAGATTTTATCCATAGAAAATGTTGATGGTATTTTAGTTGGAAGTGCGGCTTTAAATAAAGATGATTTTATACAAATGATAGAGTTTGCACAAAAAGGGTAAGAGAGATTAATTCTCTTCTTCCCTCTCCATACGATCTTTTGCTTCAATCCCCATAAGAGAAAGTCCCGTTTTTAAAGACAAGGCTACTACTAACAGTAGTTTGAGTAGTTTTGCTTCATCTTCTGTCCCTATAATTTTTACATCATAATAAAACTTGTGCAGTGATGCTGCAAGTGATTTGAGATACTCTGGGAGTTTTTGAATTTGACGTGAATGAAAAGCATCATCGACCACTTCTGGTAAAAGGAGTGCATCAAAGAGTAGGTTATCTGCATTTTCTCCAAGATTTTTGAGTTTTGCTGTGTTGATATCTTCTTTTGAGACTGTTGCTTTGCTTAAGAGTGTTTGGATACGTGCATGAGCATATTGGATATAAAAGATAGGATTTGAACTATCTTGTTTTTTGAGTTCTGTTACATCAAATTCTAAAGCAGTATCTGATTTTTTCGATGCAAAGATAAATCTTAGTGCATCAGAACCAATTTCTTCAACAATATCACTCATCAAAATAACATTTCCAGCTCTTTTACTCATTTTATATGGTTCACCATCTTTTAAAAGGCTTACCATTTGTGAGAGGAGCACTTCAAGTTTATTTGAGTCATATCCTAAAAATTCAATCGCTGCTTTTACACGTGCAATATATCCGTGATGGTCTGCTCCCCAGATATTGATGTAATGGTCATATCCACGTTCAAATTTTTGATTGTGGTAGATGATATCTCCAGCAAGATAGGTTGGTCGTTTATCTTCACGTACAACAACACGGTCTTTTTCATCCCCTTTGAGTGAAGAAGCAAGCCAGATTTTTCCATCTTTTTCATAGATACCATCACCCATTTTTTCCATCACTCTATCCCAATCACTATAAAGGGAAGATTCATTAACAAAAGTATCAAATTTGATATTTGTTTGAGCAAGAGTTTGTGTAATCATCTCCATTACCATATCTTTTGCCCATAATGCTAACTCTTTTTGGCGAGATTCATCTCTTAAGATATCTTTGCCAAATTTTTTTATGGCACCATCTGTGAGTTCTTGAAGATATTCTCCTCTATAATATGCTTCTGGGTATTTGATATCTTGTTCGTTAAAAATATGTTCACGTGCATAAAGTTGGATAGAAAGACCAAGAAGGTCTATTTGGTTTCCAGCATCATTTATGTAGTATTCTGCTGTTATATCATACCCTAAGTGTTTTGCAAGTCTATAGAGAGTATCCCCATAAATAGCACCACGAGCATGACCTATGTGCAGTGGCCCAGTAGGATTTGCACTTACAAATTCTAAAAGAATTTTTTGATTATTTTCTTGTGTGGCATATTTTGTTGGGTTCTCTAAGGCCCAAGAGGCATATTCACTTAAAAACTCTTCACTTAATTTAAAGTTGAGATACCCTTTGACAGCTTCAACACTTGAAAAAGCTTCATTATTTTCAAAAGAAGATGCAATCTCCTTGGCAATAATCATAGGAGATTTTCTTAACTCTTTTGCAAGTGAAAAAGCAACAGGTGTAGCAAAATGACCAAACGAACGTTCACGAGGTTTTTCAAGTACAACTTCACGCCCTAAAGTTTCGTGAAGGATTTTAGATACACGTTGTTTCATGGTTTATGCTTGTGTAGTAGTTTTTGGAGCTTCAGCTGAAGCTTTTTCTTCACTACTTTCTACTTTTTTTGGAGTTTCTGTTGCTTGTGTTGGTGTCTCAGTATCTTTCATTTCATCTTTGAAATTTTTGATACCTTTTCCAATTCCTTTTGCTAAATCAGGTATCTTTTTTGCACCAAAAAGCAGTACAATGATAGCAAAAATGACTAATAATTCTGTTCCGCTAGGCATTCCCATTATAATTCCTTCTTATTTTAGATTTTTTAATTATAACTACATTTTGCTGTAACTAGTCTTATCTATATTTTATTCTATATCTTCCCATTTTTGGATAAATTCATTGATTTCATTACTTGAAGATTTAAGTTTTGCGGCTTCTATAATGATTTTTAATTTTTTACTTGCTTCTTCTAAATCATCATTAATAAGCAAATAATCATATTCAGAAATCCTTTGTATCTCTTTTCTTGCCATTTTTAATCGCTTATCGATTATCTCTTGTGAATCTGTTGCACGTGATGTGAGTCTTTGTTTTAAAATAGAAAGGGTTGGTGTGGCAATAAAGACAGAAGTGACAAGTTCACCAAGTCTGTTTTTTACCATTGCATTTCCCTGAACATCTATATCAAAAATGACGAGTTTTCCTGCTTGTAATGCTTCTTTTACAGGCTTGAGTGATGTTCCATAATAGTTTCCATGAACTAGTGCATATTCTAAAAAAAGATCCTCTTTGATATCTTTTTCAAACTCCTCTTGTGATACAAAGTTATAATGTACCCCATCTATTTCTCCCTCTCTTTTAGGACGAGTTGTTGTAGAGATAGAAAAATAATAATCCCCAATACTCTTACTTACTTTATTAATAAGTGAGCTTTTCCCAGCACCACTAGGACCTGAGAGTACTAAAACTGTTCCACTATGATGTTCCATTTTAATCACCTGTTGAAATATTTAAACTAATTTTCATACCTTTTAAAGAAGGTGTGTTTTTAATAGCTTTAAGAGCTTTGAGTAAGTCTTGAATTGCTTTTACTTCATCATCTTGTTCAAATTGTTCTGTTTTTGTTTCTTCCTCTCCTTGTTCCTCTCCTTGCTCTTCTTCTATGTGAAGTTCATTTGGCAATGAAAAATCTTCATTTTCTTCGTCAATCTCTTCACCAAGTGCAAGTTTAATTTCTTTAGGATCAAGAGAATCTAAATCACTTAATGTATCTTCACTTATTTCACTTGATAAATCATTCTCATCCAATTCATTTAAAGCATCTTCTATCTGTGTTTCGATATTTTCATTCTCCATTGTATCCTCTTTATCTAAGTTTTCTGAAACTTTTTCTTCATCTTCTTCTTGAAAATTATCTTCATCTTCTAATAACTCTTGAACCTCTTGAATCTCTTCTTTATCTAAAATTGGTTGATGTTCTTGGAGTAAATCTTCATCTTCTAAAGAGTGTTCATCATTTTCTTCAAGTGAGGGTTCATCATCTAAAGAGAGTTCATCTGGAAGTTCATCTTCTAAAGAGTGTTCGTTATTTTCTTCAAGTGAGGGTTCATCATCCAAAGAGAGTTCATCTGGAAGTTCATCTTCTAAAGAGTGTTCGTCATTTTCTTCAAGAGAGGGTTCATCATCTAAAGAAAAATCATCATTGAGTTCATCAAGTGAAGAAAGCTCATCAGGAAGTTCATCATCAAGAGAAGAAAGATCATCAGGTAATTCTTCAAATGATAATTCATCATTTTCAGAAAAAGGTTCTTCTTGTGATAATTCTTGTTTGTTTTCTGGTAGTGTTGTATCTATATCTTGCGTATCTATCTCTTTTTTTACAGATACAAACAATTTGATAAGATCTGTTGGTAAAAAAGGTTTTTTTATAGTGTGAGAAAACTCTGTAGCATTTTCACTATTTTTTGCAATGATACAAAGAGATGTTGAAAATGAAATCTTTTGTTGAAGTTCTTCCATAATAGTTGGAGTATATTTAGCATCATCAACGATGATGAGGTCATAATGTTCTTTTGTTATATCTTCTATCGAACCAGCAATTTCAAGTTCATCTGAAGTTTTTTTTGCACTTAGTGTTACTAACTTGTTGACGATAGGATTATCGTTTAAGAGTAAAATATTCACATTTGTTTCCTCTTACTTATTTTTTAAAATAATACCTACTCCTGTGTTAAAGTTACTTAAAAAAAGATATTTAGAGTATTAAAAGCATCTATTATTTGATGTTTGAGTAAAAGCATAATGGATGTTAAAATAGCAATAAGTACACTAAAAGCAACCATAATTTTAATAGGAAACCCAATAACAAGAAGATTAAATTGTGGCATTGTTTTCATAAGCATTCCAAAAATAACATCAGCAAGCCAAGATAATGCAATAATAGGAAAAGCAATCATAAATCCAACAACAAACATATTAATAGTTGCTTTTGTGATATAGGCAAGAAGATCTTTTGTCATCAAAAATCCACCAAGTGGGATAGCACTTAAGGAGTTATTTATATAAATAATCATCCAGTGGTGTAGATTAATTTCAACAAGCATCATTAATCCCATGAGTGATAAAAATTGAGAAACAATAGGCATAGAAATACCTGTTTGTGGATCAATAGCACTTGCCATAGAAAATCCCATCATATAAGATATTTGTCCCCCTGCAAAAGTAATCACATGAAAAGCAAGCAGTAAAATAATCCCAACAGCTAATCCAAATAAAAATTCACCAAGTACAGCAATGATAAGATTTGGAAGGTTTATTTCAAATGTTAAAGGGGGTACAGAAGAATAAAAAACAATAGTAAAAAAAAAGGCCATTGAGGCTTTGACATTCATAGGGATATTTTGATGAGAAAAGATAGGAACAGCCAAAAAAAGTGAACCAAATCGGAAAAAAAGTAAGAGAAATGCAACGACATGCTTATCGATAAATAAATCTGCCCATCCCATCATTAGAGTTCATCTCACTTTTTTATTTATGATATAACTTTTTATCTTAAATTTAACTATATTTAGATAAAATCCTCACTCAATTTAATTAAGGATTTTTATATGTTAGAAGGCATTATTAGAGAGAGTACGAACAAAAGTGCTACAAAAGCATTACGTCGCGATGGTTATCTAATTGCAAACATTTACGGAAAAGGGCTTGAGAATATCAATGCAGCATTCAAAATGGGTGAGTATATCCGTACTGTTCGTAAAAAAGAAACTTTAGCATTTCCAGTAAATATAGATGGAAAAGAGATGAACGTTGTTGTTCAATCATATGAAGCACATCCAGTAACAGGTGATTTATTACATGTTGATTTACTTGTAGCACAACCAGGTGTTGAAACTACTTATAATGTTCCTGTTGTTCCATTTGGTGAAGCGATTGGTCTTAAAAATAAAGGTCTTGTACACATTGCAAAAAGACGTTTAAGAGTAAGAGGAAAAATCGAAGATATTCCAAATAGTATCAGAATTGATGTAACAAATATGGATACTGGTGATTCTAAACTTGTTCGTGATTTAGAGCCAATTCCAAATGTTAAAATTGTTGATGCTGACCGTGTTGCATTAGTTAGCATTATCAAAGCTAAATAAATTATGCTTATAGTTGGACTAGGAAATCCTGGTGCCGACTATGAAGATACACGCCATAATATTGGTTTTATGGTGATTGATAGACTCATAGAACGCCTCAATGCTCGATATATTTCTTCTTCCTTTGAAGGTGAACTTTACAAATTTCAAAATCATTTTTTATTAAAACCACTTACTTTTATGAATCTTTCTGGAAACTCTGTTGTTGCTGTGAAAGAATTTTATAAAATAGAAGATGAAGTTGTTGTAATACATGATGATTTAGATTTACCATTTGGTACACTCCGTTTTAAAAAGGGTGGTGGTCATGGTGGACATAATGGTTTAAAATCGATAGATACAAAAATATCACGTGAATATATACGAGTAAGAATGGGGATTGGAAAACCAGAACACAAAGGAGAAGTTGTCTCTTATGTTTTAGGGAAATTTACCCAAGATGAGATGGATTATCTTCCAAAATGGATAGAACATACAGCTTGTGCCGTTGAGTTTTTATTTGAACATTCTCTTGAAGATACAAGTTCAAAATATACAATAAAAAAAATAAAATGATTGCTTTTCGATATATTGTTTATCATTATCTTAAATATTTTATCATTATTTTAACTTCTCTTGTTTTATTTGTTGTTGGGTTTGATTATATGGATCATGCTCAAAAACTTAGTGGTTCAGCAAACTTAACACTTATCTATTTAGTGTATAAGTCATTTTATGCTATTGATATGCTTTTACCACTTTCTTTGGTTTTTGCAATGATTTCTACAAAAGTATATCTTATTAATTCCAATGCTTTGGTATCTTTTTATTCTTTGGGATATTCTCGTAATGATATTTTAAAACCATTTGTTGTTGTTTCAATATTGATTATTATGTTATTTATCTCTTTTCATTCCTTTTCAAGTTTTGCAAGGGCATCAGAATTTGCTTCAAATATTAGGAAACATTCCCAATATCTCAGTCCAACAAAAGATCTTTTTTTTACATATAAAGATAAATATATCTATTTTGGAAAAATGCTTCCTTTACAGGCAAAAGCACAAGAGATTCGGATATTTGATATCAAAAAAAATTCTGTAACAGAGGTTTTAGTAGCTTCTAGTGCTTCGTATAAAGATGGATATTGGGTTATCTCAAAAGCAGATATTATTAAAAAACCTAAAAATATCAATTTTGATTCTTCTGGAATTGTTGTTAATGAACTCAATGAGGTAAAAACACTCAAAGGTTTTCGTCCAAAGATGCTAGACCAAGTGTATGATGGGAAAGTAAATTTTACTATTTTCAATGCCATTGATGCCATTTTATTATTAGAAAAACAAAATGTAGATACAAGTAATATTCGTGCCGCACTTTATAAAATTTTTATTTATCCATTTTTTGTTCCCTTTTTGATTATTATTATATTCTTTTTTGTTCCAATTAGCTCCCGTTCTTTAAATATTTCACTTTTTTCTTTTCAAGCTATTTTTACAACACTATTAATTTGGGGAACATTGTTTATGCTTATTGAACTCTCTAATCATAAAACAATTTCTAGTGAAATAGGAGTAATAGTACCTATTGTTATTCTATGTTTGATAGCTATTTATCAGTGGAAACGATTTAAATGATATAATAAAAAATATTTATAATCTAAAGCTAAAGGAATGTTTTTGCAAAAAATTACACAAAATAAACTTATCATTATTGTTTCATTATTTTTAGTTTTATTTGATAATGTTACTTTTTTTAGTAATCTCATTGAGGTATATTCGTTAAAAGATTATTTTGGATTTGTGACTTCTGTTGCTATTGTGTATCTCTTTTTTACTATTTTTTTATTTGGATTACTCAGCACGAAATGGACAATCAAACCTATTTTTATTATTGTTTTATTGGTCTCTTCTTTAGCTAATTAAGTAATCAATAAAAATTAATTTCATAATCAATTCCATATCTTATAATAATT
>FPHP01000031.1_pt1 | contig 20509 bp, 22 predicted proteins | sample 1057371 | NCBI WGS metagenome assembly FPHP01 (sample SAMEA4473311, study PRJEB15554) | hydrothermal vent metagenome | biome: marine basaltic hydrothermal vent biome; feature: marine hydrothermal vent; material: water | place: Pacific Ocean | collected 2011-06-14/2011-07-23 | depth 1155 m
GCTTAAAATGATTTTTTTCATACACTTCATCCTTTTTTTAAAATTACCTATTTATTAAAATAGGCATATTTAAAATTCTAAAACTTAGATTTTTAAATATAGCTATTTTTTTATCAATTTGTTAAATTCATAAGAAATTTAACGATTTTTATATCATTAAGTTTCTTATACTCTTCAAGTTCGGAATGAATTGCTTCTTGAATATCAATATTACTTTGTAGTGAATCTAAGTGCACAGTTATAACATTCCACACTTCATCAATCTTTTGCATAACTACCAAATAAACCTATTTTAGTAACAAAAAATTCTTTTTGTAATTTTTCTTTATGGGATGCTAAAAAGTTTAATATATCCATTTTATCAAATTGTCGTGACATATCAGTACTCTTTCTTAATGATATTTCAATAGTATAACACATTATAACATAAAAGCCCATAGCTAAGGGCTTTTATAGTTCCTTATAATTACATCTAATTAAACATTAAACCTAAAATGCATAATATCGCCATCTTGAACGATATAATCTTTTCCTTCTAAACGCATTTTTCCTGCTTCTTTTGCTTTTGCTTCGCCACCATATTTTATAAAATCTTCATATGAGATAACCTCAGCACGAATGAAACCTTTTTCAAAGTCATTGTGGATTGCAGCAGCTGCTTTTGGAGCAGTGGAATTTTTCTTGATAGTCCATGAACGAACCTCTTTTACTCCAGCAGTAAAGTAGCTCATTAGTCCTAATTTATCAAATCCTTTATGGATGATTTGCTCAAGTCCTGATTCTTCTACACCAAGTTCTGATAAAAACTCTTTTGCTTCTTCATCATCAAGTCCAATGAGTTCTTCTTCTACTTTTGCACAAAGTACAACAAGTTCACAATTATTTTTTTTGGCATGTTGTGAGAGTGCTTGGACATATTCATTACTTGCACCTTGGTCTTCAAGAGATGCTTCATCTACATTTGCACCATAAATAATCTCTTTATTGGTTAAAAATCGCACCTCTTTATTGAGTTGTTCAAAAAGTTCACTCTCTCTATCTTTGAAATTGATAGCTAAATTTCCCTCTCCTAAAAATTCAAGTAATTCTTCTGCCATCTCTAAAAGTGCTTTTGCACTTTTATCTGCTTTTGCTTGTTTTTTGAGTCTTTCTATCCTATTACTTAGCACTTCAATATCTGCTAAGATGAGTTCCCCTTCAATAATCTCAACATCACGAAGTGGATCAACACTTCCTTCATTATGAACTACATTATCATCATCAAAACATCTTACAATTTGTAAAAGCACTTCTGTTTCACGTATATTAGATAAAAATTTATTTCCTAAACCTTCCCCTTTAGAAGCTCCACGAACAAGTCCTGCAATATCCACAAAATCAAGTGTAGAGTATTGGATTCGTTCTGGATTGACTATCTTTGCAAGTTCGCCAAGTCGTTTATCTGGAACAGGTACAACAGCTTTGTTTGGTTCTATTGTACAAAACGGATAGTTTGCCGCTTCTGCATTTTGTGCTTTTGTGAGTGCATTAAATGTTGTTGATTTTCCTACATTTGGAAGTCCTATTAGACCGATACTTAAACCCATATTATTAACCTTATTTTAAATTTTGAAGATAGTGTGTCATCATACGCACACCAGCACCTGTACCACCATACACATTACAATCCCAATCACTCTCAGTATATGCAGACCCTGCAATATCAAAGTGTAACCATTTGTTTTTATTATCTTCTTTGATGAAATGGTCTAAAAACAATCCAGCAGTAATTGCTCCTCCATATGGTTTTGAAGCAACATTTGAGATATCTGCGATATTACTTTTTAAAAGTTTTTTGAGATGTTTATTAAATGGAAGGGTTCCAACAAGTTCTCCACTTTTATTTGCTGTACGGAAAATTTGATGTTTAAGCTCATTTGAATGTCCCATAATTCCAGTTGTATATTGACCAAGTGCAACCATACAAGCCCCTGTAAGTGTTGCAAAATCAAAAATATAATCTGCTTGCACTTTATCTTGAGCATAACATAAAACATCAGCCAAAACGAGTCTTCCTTCTGCATCTGTATTACGTACTTCGATGGTTGTTTTATCTCTTGCAACTAAAACATCATCTGGTTTATAGGCATCTCCACCTATCATATTTTCAACTGCACCGATAAATATATGAAGTTCAATATCAAGTTTGAGTTCACTTACTGCTTTGATAATTCCAAGAACAGTAGCACCTCCACTTTTATCCATTTTCATAGTAACCATTGATGTTGCAGGTTTTAAACTAAGCCCACCACTATCATATGTTAAACCTTTTCCAACTAATGTGATGATTTTTTTAGGATTTTTTGGTTTGTATGCAAGGTGGATAAGTTTACTTTCGTGGCGAGAAGCACGACCAACACTTAGCATTGCGTTCATTTTCTCTTTTTTGAGTTCTTTTTTATCTAAGATATTACACTCTAAATTATACTCTTTTGCTAATTGTTTTGCTACTTTTGCAAAACTTGCTGGAGTAAAATCATCTGGAGCAGTATTGACAATGTCACGTGTAAAACAAGTTGATTCAGCAACAATGATAGCTTCTTCAAAAGTTTTTTGAAGTTTTTCTATATTTGAAGTACGAAGAAAAATATTTTTTAAAGATTGTTTTTCTTTTTTTGATTTGTATTGTGAAAATTCATATCCACCTAAAACAATACCTTCAATAATAGCTTGAATATTTTTATGATTTACATCAATAGAGATAGAACTATATTTTGTATTTTTTACTGCTTTGATACCAACAGCCATACTGCTTCTAAAATCATCAGGATTTTCATCTTCTATCCCACATACTAAAAGTGCTTTTTCATGAAAAAAACAACAACTATCTTGACTTGCTGTAAAACCAGCTTTTTTGAATTGTTTTGCTTTTTTGTGTGTTTCTAATTGTTTTGGAGTAAGAAATACAACAGATATCTCTGCGATATCTTTTATATCGTTATGTATAAGTTCAATATTCATATTGTTCCTTTATTCGTTAAAGTCTAAAAGATCTTTTGCTTGAATCATATCTTTATCTCCACGACCAGAGATATTGACAATGATGAGTTTGTCTTTTATATTTTTCATCTTTTTTAAGTATGCAACAGCATGAGAACTCTCAAATGCAGGGATAATACCTTCTTTACGTGAGAGCCACACAAAAGCATCAAGCGCTTCTTTATCTGTAACATAATTATAACTAATTGAGCCATTTTCTTTATGGAATGAATGCTCTGGACCAATTCCGGGATAATCAAGTCCAGCAGAGATAGAATATGCTTCTAAAATCTGCCCATCTTCATCTTGGAGTGTATAACTCATTTGCCCATGTAATACACCCGGACGACCTTTTTGTAAAGAACATCCATGAAAATTTGTCTCTATCCCTTTTCCACCAGCTTCAATCCCTATACATTCAACATCTTCATCTTCTAAGAAATGTTGAAACATCCCAATGGCATTAGAACCTCCACCAATACACGCAATGATATGGTCTGGAAGTCTATTTTCTTTTTCTAAAATTTGTTTTCTTGCTTCATATCCAATGATAGCTTGAAAATCTCTTACCATCATAGGATAAGGGTGTGGTCCAGCAACTGTCCCAATGATATAAAAAGTATCACGTGCATTAGTAACCCAATGGCGAATGGCATCATTCATCGCATCTTTGAGTGTTTGGCTTCCACTTGTTACACTATTGACTTTTGCACCAAGGAGTTGCATACGAAAGACATTAAGCTCTTGTCTTGCAACATCTTTTGCACCCATAAAAATTTCACACTCAAGCCCTAAAAGAGCAGCAATAGTTGCAGTAGCCACACCATGTTGTCCAGCTCCTGTTTCTGCAATGACTTTTTTATATCCCAAATGTTTAGCCATAAGTCCTTGTGCTATGACATTATTGACTTTATGGGCACCAGTATGGTTTAAATCTTCCCGTTTGAGATAGATTTTTGCTCCAAGTTCTTCAGAGAGATTTTTTGCAAAATAAAGGGGCGATGGACGACCAACATAATCTTTTAAATATCCATCAACTTGTTTCCAAAACTCTTTATCAAATCGAATTTTTTGATACTCTTTGTTGAGTTTTAGGAGTGCTGGCATTAATGTCTCAGGTACATAACGACCACCAAATATACCAAAATGCCCATTTTCATCTGGGTCATATTTTGAAGGGGAGGGGATGTAGTATTGCATTATTTATCCACTTTAATTAATGTATAAACATCAGTTTGTTTTTGGAGTTCTTTAACTCCATCTAAAAATTCTAAACTAATAATAAAACAAGCTTCTACACAATTTGCATTAGCTTGTTTGATAAGTTTTGCAGCTGCATTTGCTGTCCCACCAGTTGCAATAAGGTCATCAATAAGTAAGACCCTTGCATCTTTTTGATTATTAAATGCATCAATGTGAATCTCTATCTCATCAGTTCCATATTCAAGTGCATATTTTTCCCCAATAGTTGTATAAGGGAGCTTTCCCTTTTTTCTAATTGGTACAAATCCAATCCCAAGCATTTGAGCAAGAGCCGCACCAAAGATAAATCCTCTTGCATCGATTCCAGCAATATAATCTAAATTATAATCTTTATACTTTACATAAAGATGATTCATCAATACACCAAAAGCTTCTCCATTATTTAGTAGGGTTGTGATATCTTTAAAAACAATCCCTTTTTGTGGAAAATCTTTAATATCACGAATTGCATCTTCAATAATTTTTCGTTCTGTATGAGTCAAAGTCATTTGTTATTCCTTTTATAAAAGTGCATCAATGCGACCTTCTAGTGCTTTGATTTGTGCATTAAGACGCTCTGTTTCTTGTCTATATTTTGTATTTCTTTGTTTTAAAATTTTGAGTTCATTTCTAAGTTTGCTTAACTCTTCACTAAGAATATCAACATTTCCAAGTGCTCTTTGGAGCTGTATTTGGTATTTTCTTATCATAATCTCAGCTTCTTTGAGAGTCATTTTCATGAGGTCATTACTTCTTTGCTCTTTTTTGGTAATGCTTTTAAAATAAAACATTTTGACAAAAAGATACACAGATAACAAAGATGTTATTGTTAAAAGTGACCACTCTACAAACATAGATTACCCCTCTATTTTTTCCACTCTAGCACAATGACGTCCACCTTCAAAATCACTTGCTAACCAGGCATCGATGATAGATTCAGCAACACCACGACCAACAATTCTCTCTCCAAAGCATAAGATGTTTGCATCATTGTGTCCACGAGCAACCATTGCTGTATAAGCATCATGACATAAAGCCGCACGGATTCCTGGATGGCGATTTGCTGCCATACTCATCCCAATACCACTTCCACAAATTAAAACACCTTGAGAACCTTTATCTTCTAAAACACTTGTTGCAACTTTATGTGCATAATCAGGATAATCAACTCTATCTTTATTATATGGTCCAAGATCGATAACCTCATGCCCTTTTGCTCTAAGTAACTCAACAGTATAATCTTTTAAATCAACTCCAGCGTGGTCTGTTCCTATGTAAAATTTCATTTTTTTCTCCTTAAGTTAATAATTTTAAAATAATACTCACTGGTAAAATGAGTAGATAATCTTTTAATGGTGTGATTAAGATAATTAATACAAATACCATCCCATAGGGTTCATATTTATAAAACATTTTAGCAATAGAATCTAATTTATACTTTAAACTAAGATGGATTATAAAATTTCCACCATCTAATTGTGGAATAGGTAAAGCATTAAATACACCAAGAACTACATTGATAATGAGTAACTGATACATTATAAGATAGATAAAAATATATCCCAAACTATCAAGTGTTGTAGGCATATGCATACTAAATAAAATAACAGAGCTAAAAGCTGCAAGAACAAAGTTGTAAACAATACCAGCTAAATCAACTTGCATTGCACCATTATAACCTTTATTGTGTATAACAGTTCTCATATTAACTGGAACAGGTTTTGCCCAACCAAATAAAATACCACTCTCTCCACCAAGTAACATTGGTAAAAAATAAAGGGTTAGCGGAACAATGATAGTCCCAACAAGGTCGATATGCACAAGGGGATTAAGGGATAATCTTCCAGCATTTTTTGCAGTATCATCTCCTAATTTATGTGCAACCCATCCGTGCATAATCTCATGACCAATAATTGCTATTGCCAAAGCAATAACAGCTGCTAAAATTTTAAGGACATCAATAGATGTTATGGTCATTTTTATCCTCTTTTATTCTTTCTTTTCTTGCTTCATTGATAAATTGTGGTTGTTCTAAATCAGTAGGTGTTTTTCCTATTCTATCCCATCTAATCTCCCAATTTTTATCCATAGAAAAGTAGATAAACCAAGGTTTTCCTTCTACATTATCATAAGGAACACTTCCCCAAAAACGACTATCGTTTGAGTGGTCTCTATTATCACCCATCATAAAATAATGGTCTTTTTTTACTTTGATAGGACTCATAAAAAAAAGAGCACTAGGGTGTCTACCATCATTAATGATTTTATCATCATGATGAATTCCGGGATGTTTTTTCATATAAGGATTTTTTACCCATAATGAACCAGCAAAAGAGATAATATCATCTTCTTTATAATGTTTTTTTATCCATTCATCACCTTCTCTAAAATGGATATAAAGATTTTTATCAGCTAAAAAAAGTTCATCACCACCAATAGCAACACATCTTTTTACAAAATGTTGTTTTGGTTTATGTGGTGGTCTAAATATAACAATATCTCCACGTTTTGGTTTATCTCCATCAATAAGGTGGAGTTTATCACTCCAAGGCATAATCGAGATTTCTAAAAATGGGATATGTGGCATAGGAATACCATAAGCAAATTTTTTTGCAAAAAGGTTATCTCCTACTAAAAGAGTATCTTTCATAGAGCCACTTGGGATACGAAAAGCTTGTGCAATAAAAAAGATAACAAACAAAACAATGATGATAGTCCCAGTCCAACTATTTGAAAATTTGTAGAGTTTTTGAAAAGTTTTTTTCATTTTTTATAAATCCACATTGTGATTTAACTTTGCTGCTTTTAAAGTATTGCTTAAAAGCATTGCAATAGTCATTGGACCAACACCACCTGGTACTGGAGTGATGTATGAGCATTTTTTACTTACATTTTCAAAATCAACATCACCAACAAGTTTTCCATCTTCTCTTTTATTGATTCCAATATCAACAATAATTGTTCCATCTTTTACCATATCTTCTTTGATAAGGTTAATAACTCCAACCCCAACTAAAATGATATCAGCATTTAAAGTGTGTTTTTTCAAATCATCTGTAAAGATATGACAAATCTCAACGGTTGCATTTGCATTTAAAAGAAGTGCCGCCATTGGTTTTCCTACAATATTAGAAGCACCAACAACAACACAATTTTTCCCTTTGACATCGATGTCGTATTCTTTGAGAAGTTCCATAACACCAAGTGGAGTACAAGGAACAAATCCATCAAGTCCTGTATTGAGTCGTCCTACATTATAAGGATGAAAACCATCAACATCTTTATGTGGTGCTATAAGTTCAAGAAGTTTGATAGTATCTATGTGTGAAGGGAGAGGGAGTTGGATTAAAATACCATCAATATTTGGATTTTCATTCATCATTTTAATGGTGTTTTCTATCGCTTCTTGAGAGATATCTTCTGGCATTTCGTGAGTGATAGAATAAAATCCAACTCTATCACATGCTTTTTTCTTCATATTAACATATGTTGCACTAGCTGGGTCTTGTCCTACTAAAACAACAGCTAAACCAGGAACAACATTTTTTTCTTTTTTGAGTACTTCTACCTCAGCAGAGATGTTTTTTTCAATCTTTAAAGAGAGTGCTTTACCATCGAGAATTTGCATATCAACCTCATATTGTGAATTTTTAGCCATTATACCTTTTTAATCATAATACACTTATTAAAGAACATCTTAATAGGAACTATAATATACTTACTAAAGATAAAAAGCGAGATGAAATGAAAATAATTTTACTATTATTATTTCCTATTATTTTATTTGGTGAGGCATCTTTTATTACTCCACAAGAGTATGCAACACGACTTTATAAAAATCCACGTGGAATTGGATGTAATAAATGTCATGGGGAGTATGGAGAGGGGAAGGTTATTGCTCATTATATTTTTAAAGGAAAAGATAAAATTTATAAAGGGCCGATGATTAATACTTTGAACTTTCAACAATTTTATGATGGTTTACAAAAAAGAAACAAAGGGATGCCCCACTATTTTTTAACAAAAAAAGAGATAAAAGCACTCTTTTTTTATGTAACAAAATATACAAAACACAAGGAAAAAAATGAAAAGTGATTTATTAGAAGAGGTGATAAAGGCATATGAAAAAAGAGATTTAAAACGTTTAGATGCCCTTGCTTCTCCAACAGTAAGAAAAATAAATAAAAAACAAGATTATAAATCTGTTTTGATGCTTTCTTGTAATAATATCAAACATCTACAAAAGATAGAGTCTCTTGAAGCTGATTGTATTATGTTAAATCTTGAAGATGGAGTGAGTCAAGAGGATAAACCTTTTGCTCTTGTGTTGTGTGCGATTTTTCTCTCCTCTTTAAAATCTTCAGAAAAAAAACTTGTTGTGCGTGTAAATGCTTTGGATAATGGTGGATATGATGAGATAGTGTATCTTAATCAATTTATGCCAGATGCCATTCGAGTTCCAAAAATTCGTTCACAAAAAGAGGTTGAATCAGTAGAGGTTTTACTTAATGATGATACAGAACTTCATCTCTCTATTGAGACAGCATCTGCTTGGCATCAATTATCCTCTTTAAAAGTGAGTGATAAAGTAACAGCATTTTATCTTGGGGTGCTTGATTTATTTGCAGATATGAATTTGCCTCAAAGTTGTATTACAAGAGAAAATCAAACAATGATTTATATCCTTACCCATTTTCTTATCACTACAAAATCAATGGGCATAAAACCTGTATCATTTGTTTATCAAGAGTTTCAAAAATTAGATGAGTTTAAAGAGTGGTTATTATTAGAAAAAAGTATAGGATATGATGCAAAAGGGTGTATCTCTCCATCACAAGTGACTTTTGTTAATGAAATTTTTCAAAATAAAGAAAAAGAGATACAAAAAGCAAAAGTGATTGTAAAACTTTTTGAAATGCACCAAAAGATGGGGATTACTGGATTTGTTGATGATGAATATGGGTTTATTGATGAGCCTGTATATAAAGGGGCATTAGCACTATTAAAAGGGGAGAAATGAAATTAAATAAACCAAAACATTCTTTATGGAAAAATGGCTTGTATGCATTAGAAGGGCTCATAGATATTACAAAAAGTGAAACATCTTTTAAGTGGCAAATTTTTATGGTATTTAGTTTGGGAAGTGTTGCGTGGATGTTACCTATTGGATTTGGGTATTCTAGTATTTTATTTATCTCTTTATTTTTACCTGTTTTAGCAGAGATAGCAAATAGTGCTATTGAGAGAGTTGTTGATCTTGTGACAACTGATTATCATATTTTGGCAAAAAAAGCCAAAGATGCCGGAGCGGCACTTGTTATTGTGAGTTTGGTTGTGATGGTGATGATATGGTGTAGTGTTTTAGTTGTTGCATTTGGATAATTAATTTATTATGTAGTACAATATAGGAATATTATTTTTGGGGAGTTATAAATGTTTACAAAACGGATTAATGCATTATCAGAGTCAATGACTATTGCCATTACAGCACTTGCACAAGAATTACGAGCTGAGGGAAAAGATGTTTTGAGTTTTTCAGCTGGTGAACCAGACTTTGGAACACCACAAGTAATCAAAGATGCTGCAATTGAAGCTATCAATAATGACCATACAAGATATACAGCAGTTGATGGGATTCCTGAGCTACGACAAGCAATCATTGATAAATTACAACGTGATAATAATTTAGAATATAAACTTGATGAGGTTATTGTTAATAATGGAGCAAAACATTCACTTTTTAATCTCTTTTCTGTCTTGATAGAAGAGGGTGATGAAGTGATTATCCCATCTCCTTATTGGGTAACATATCCTGAGCTTGTGAAGTATTGTGGAGGGAGTGTTGTTGAGATTAAAACAGATGATGCAAGTGGTTTTAAAATAACTCCTAAACAACTTCAAGATGCTTTAACAAAAAATACAAAAATGTTGATTTTGACAACACCTTCAAACCCAACAGGAAGTGTTTATACTAAAGAGGAATTAGTTGCTCTTGGAAAGGTCTTAGAAGGAACAGATGTAATTGTTGCAAGTGATGAGATGTATGAAAAATTAACATACAATGATGCTTTTGTTTCAACTGCTTCTGTAAGTCAAGATATGTTTGAGCGAACAGTGACAATTAATGGTTTAAGTAAATCAGTAGCGATGACTGGTTGGAGATTTGGTTATATGGCTGCTGCAAAAAGTGAAATCATTAAAGCAACAAAAAAATTACAATCTCAAAGCACTTCAAATATCAATTCTATCACACAAAAAGCAGCAATTGCTGGACTAGATGGTCGTGCTGATGATGATATAGCAATGATGAGAGAACAATTTATAAAAAGAAGAGATGAAGCGGTAAAACTTTTTAATGAGATAGATGGTTTGAGTGTTTTAAAACCAGATGGTGCTTTTTATCTTTTTGTAAATATTACTCAAGTAAGTCAAGATTCATTTACTTTTGCAAAAGAGCTTTTAGCACAAAAAGGTGTTGCTGTTGTTCCGGGTGTGGCATTTGGAAGTGAAGGGTATTTTCGATTTAGTTTTGCAACAGATATAGAAACAATTCGTAAAGGGATTCAAAGAATAGAAGAGTTTGTTAAAGAGTTACAATCTTAAATATATCTCTACCTCATCATTATCGATAAGGTAGGTGTATCTATTCAACTATGCGTTGAATAGTAGGTGGATTTGTAGAAAATGCTTTTTTGAAGGCATTTACACAGATATGTTTCATTTTACCAGATGCAAGTGGTGAGATGTAGTATGCTAACTCTTTACACTCTTCTATATCATAATTTCTATCATATAAAAAGGCAATCTCTTTTCCAAGTTTTTGTGCTTGTTTTGATATATTTTGAGCATAACGGATAATCTCTTTATGATGTCTATCAAACTTATGTCCGTGAGCAAAAAACACAAATTTTCCACTGAGTCTAATATTTTTATAATCGTGATAATTTTTTTCTTTATCAAATTGTGTGAGTTGATTAGAGTAGTATCTATCTAAATCAGCATCAAATTTTTCTAAGATAGAAGTTGGTTCGATGTTTGCTTTATTGAGATTAAAAAGATATTTTATCTCTATGAGTTTTCCTCTATATCCATCTCCAATAGATTTTGAAAAGATATTCATCATATCATTAAAATTTAATTCATAAAAGTTATCATCAAATTCAAACCCTTGTTCTGCTAATGGTGTTTTGTTGTTATAACCAATGGGGCTGAGTGTTGGATTGTATAAAAAGATGGTTCCAGCAACTGTTTTTCTTTTTTTTTGAAGCATTGCTTCAAACTCTTTGAGCGTTATTTTGATATCTTCTCTTGATTCATCTTTTTCATTGATATAGATATAGTGTTGTGTGAGATATTCATCACCAAAATTTGTTTCAAATTTACCAAATGTTTGCATTGTTTTTTCCTTATGAGATGTATTGTGTGAGTAATTTTTGTATTTGAAGTAAGAAAACTATAAAAATAGCGCTACCTCCTATAAAATAAAGTGTATATTTTAAAGACAATAATTGGAAAAAATTCTCTTTTCCAAAGAGTTTGATAGTAAAAAAGAGACTAACCATTCCACTAAGTGTTGATGCAAATGCCAAACCACCAACTCCAAAAGGGGTAATGAGTAAAAGAGCAGTTACTATATAAGTAATAAGTGAAAATGTAGCAATTTTTGCGGCTTGGAGTTGCATCTCTTTTGCATACAACCATAAACTAAAGAGTTTTTGTAATCCAAATGGTAAAAGTCCAAGAAGATAAATTTGTAAAACAAGTGCAGTGTTTTGTGTATCATTTGCATGAAATGCCCCTCGTTGAAATAAAAGCCAAATAATTTCATGAGCAAGTACAATACCTCCTATGGTACTTGCACCAAGTAAAAATACCAAAAACCAAAACGCTTTTTTGAGATAAAGGAGTGCTTTTGTATGGTCATTATTTTTAAGATATCTTGCAATTTTTGGAAAAAGAGCCACAGAAGTTGCAATAGCAAAAAGAGCAAGTGGGAGTTGAAAAATGCGGTTTGCATAATATAAATAAGAGATAGAACCACTTACTAAAAAAGATGCTAAAAGTGTATCTAAAAATGCACTTACTTGAGCAGTAGAATTACCCCACATTGCTGGAAAAAAGTTTTTTTGAAATTTTTTGATATCTTTTTGAATAAAGTGTGATTTTTTTTGTAGGTATTTTAATCCACCAAGTAAGAGGATATGAAGATGTAACCTTTGAAGTGTTATAAGATGTACAATAAGCTGTAAAATTCCCCCTATAACAACTCCATAGCTCAAATAATATACAATTTCTAATTTTTCAGAATGTTGAGAGAATAAAAGAGCACCAATAAGAGAGATATTAAGGAGTGCTGTGGAAAATGCTGTGGTTGCAAAATGGTGTTTGTATTGTAATATCCCACTTAAAAATGTTACACTAAAGATAAGAGGTAAATACCAAAAATTAATTGCTACAAATGGAGATGCCATTTGGATAGTTTCTTTGGAAAATCCCATCCCTATAAGTTGTGTGATGAGTTGTGGAAGGAGATTGACAAAGAGTGTAAGTATCAAAATGATAGAGAGAAAAATAAGAAAAATATTGACAGCAAAAATAGATTTATGTGTAAATGCTCCTTCTGCAAATATACGACGAAAAAGGTTTGGGAGTTTAAATGCGACAAAAAAGATATCGCTATATATATTAGCACCTAAAATAGATGCCATAAACAAATCACGTAAAAAACCTAAAATTCTTGAAAATAAAATTCCAAAACTATTTGTAAAGATAGCACCAAACATAAATCTCTTTTTTAGTTTTATTTTACTCACTCTTAACAAAAAATAAGTTAAAATAAATTATAAAATTGAAATTTTGGAAAAGAAAATGGCACTATTTACATCAAAAAAATCAAAAGAAAAAGAGGAAGAAGAAGCACCAGTTGTTATTCCAAATGTAAGAAGAACATTTATGGTCAAAACTAATAATGTTCCAAGAGAATTGATGAAAATAGCAAAATCAAGAGATATCAAAGTAGATAAGTTAGATTTTAATATTATCGATATAAAAACTTACAAAAGACAAGGGCAAGAGAGTGAATGGGAATATGTACTAGCAGATGCCTTTTATGAATTTGATGATGAGATATTTCTTAATCCAGATTTTCAAATTAAACAAGTTTATGAAGTAGAAATTTTTATAAAAATTAAATCAGAAGAGGAAAAAAATCCTTATAAAGATTTAAAACTCTCTCTTGCTGCAAATAATTTAAAAACAAAAATTTATGCAACTATTATGCCTGGTTCTAAATTAACATATCATCCAAAACTTGAAAATGACCTTATTACAATAATCAATAAAAGAAAAATTCGTGCAGGGATACTTGTTCATATTTTTGATGAGATGATGGAAGCTAATGTACATAAATTGGTTTCACGTGTTGAAGTACAAGATGAGATTACATTTAAAGAAAAAGAGAGTTTTTTAGTTGCAGAGGGATATGACCCAATTCCAATGAGTAATGATAGAGTTGTTTTGCATTATAAAAAAAAGAAGAAAAAAGCAATCAATGCAAATGAAAAAGTTGATTATGCTGAGCGTGATTTTATAGATAATGTAAAAAAAGATCAGCTTATCATTGAAAAAGTAAAAGGGAAAGAGGGACAACCAGGAAGAGATTGTCGTGGTATGTTTATCAAAACACCTGTACTTAAAGATAATAGAGTTGTTGATTTTGCAATTGATGATACTATTAAACAAGTAGAAGATGAAGATAGTATTAAGTATTATGCAGATATCAATGGGTATGTTGTTTTTGAAAATAATACTTATAAAATTAAAAATGATGTAGAAGTGAATAATATCACATTTAAATCAACAGGAAAGATTACTTCAGGGGTTGATTCTGATGTGAGTATAAATGTAAAAGAGAGTGATGCTATTAAAGATGCCATAGGAAATGGTATGGTTGTTGAGGTGAGTGAAATCAATGTTCGTGGAAATGTTGGTTCAAATGCACAAGTATATGCAATGAAAGCAAATATAGAAGGACAAACACATCAAAGTGCTGTGGTAAGAGCAGATAAAGTAAACATTAATGTTCATAAAGGAACAGCTTATGGAAAAAATGTTCATATAGAGAGATTAGAACATGGGGTTGTTGAGTGTGATGTTGCTGAAGTTGTTCAAGCAATTGGTGGAACAATTAAAGCAAAAGAGGTTTTTATAGATGTTTGTGAATCTCATGTAAAAGTGACTGCTTCAAAGATTATAGAGATAAAAAAATTGCATGGTTCAGAAAATATTTTTACTATCGACCCACTTATAAAACGAGCTTCTAAAAGAGAATTAGCAAAAAATCAAAAAGAGGTTGAAGAGTTAGAAAAGGATATAAAAACACTAAAAAAAGATATAGAAACTTATGCAAAGCTTTTAAAAGATGGTGCTTCATCTTTTAAAGATATAAAAAGACGACTTGCAAGTTATAAAAAAAATGGTGTCAAGATGCCTGAGAGTTTTGTGAAAAAATATAAACAATACCAACAATTGCAAGAAAAATATGAAAAAGCAAAAAAAGAGTATGAAATCAAAGTTGATAAACACACTATGCTTACAACACAAACAGCATCATTTCAAGATAATATAATGGATGCAAGAATTATTAATAGAGGTCGTTGGATAGGGTATAATGAGATAAAATTTAGACTTGTTGATCCACCAATGGATATTGTTTATAAACCAAAAGAGGGTTCAACTGAAAAAGTATTTGCTTTGGTTGAGGTTGATGAGGGAGAATATAAAATAGAGGCGGTAGAAGAATGATTGTTGGTTTAGAAGGGGTTATTGAATATAAAGAGCCATCTTTTATTCATTTAGATGTAAATGGTGTGGTTTATGAGATTTTTATCTCTTTGCAAACTTTTTCAGCATTACCACAAACAAAAGTAAAATTATTTATTTCCCATATTATACGTGAAGATGCACAGCTTCTTTTTGGTTTTTTAGATATGAGTGAAAAGAAATTATTTCAAAAATTAATTAAGATAAATGGTGTTGGTCCAAAAGTAGCTATGGCAATATGCTCAACCTATACTCCTTCACAATTTGCTACTATTATCAATAATAAAGATGTCAAAGGGGTAAAACAAGTTCCCGGGATTGGGCCAAAGAGTGCAGGGCGGATTTTAGTAGAACTTGCTGGATTTGATGAAGAGCTTGTTGCATCATCACAGCAAACTCCTTCTCTAACAAAAGCATATAATGAAGCATCAGAGGCATTGGAAGCTTTAGGATTTAAAAAAGATAAAATTGCAAAAGTACTCAATCAGTGTAGTGGAGATGATACTGCTTCTTTAGTAAAGCAAGGATTAAAATTATTGCAAACTTTATAAAAAGTTTTCCCCTTGAAAAAGGGGATAAAGGTAAATTAGATATTTACCTCTGTTACGTGGTGTTGTAAACCAACTTCTTGTGGTGTACAACCAAGTGCTAAACCAAGCATTTGTTGCATATGAAGAACAGGGAGTTCAACTTCACGGCCAATCTCTTTTGAGAGGTGGTCTGTTTGTGTATCAAGTTTTAAATGACAAAGAGGACATGGTGTAACAATCCAATCTGCATCATTATCCATGGCTCCAGCTACAACATTTCCAGCTAAAGTTGCAGAAGTTTTTGGTGCTTGAAGTTCAACATGGAAACCACAACATTTTGCTTTTTCATCATACTCAACACTCTCTCCACCACACGCAATGATAAGTTCATCAAGTGAGCGAGGGTTATAAGGATTTTCATCCATTTTGTGTGTTTGGTTTTGTAATTCAGAAGGGCGGATATTGTGACATCCATAAAAAGGAGCAATGTTGAAATTGCTAAGAGGTGTAACAATCATCTCTTTGATTTTATCTAAACCAATATCATCAAGTATCGCATAAAGAAAATGTGTAATTTCAGATGTTCCTTTATACTCTAAACCAACTTCTCTTAATTTTTCATTTACACGCTCTTTGAGTTTTTCATCATTATCTAAACGGTGTTTTGTCATAGCTGTATTGAGTTGACAAGTATTACAAATAGTCACCATTGTAAGTCCATGTTTTTCAGCATAAGCGATGTTTCTTGCATTTAAAACTAATGATAAAAAATCATCATAATCTTGAAGGTGAGAAGCCCCACAACAAGATGCTTCTGTAAGTTCTACAAGCTCAATGTTGAGTTTTTTTGCAACTGCCATTGTTGACATATATTGCTCAGGTGTACTTTGTTTTGCAGTACAACCTGTAAAAAGTGCATATTTTAATTTTTCCATTATTTAGCTCCTAAAATTTTGCAGTTGATGAAGATTCTACAAGTTTTTTAATTTCATCAAGATTTTCTGATTTTGTGATACCCCATGGTGGAACAATTTTTCCTTTTGTAAACATTCTAAGTGCCAATGGGATATGTTTAATAACTGCTGGACCTTCAGAATACAGTACCATTCCACCCTCATCAAGTACACCATTTTTTACAATAGATTTTTTAAATCCAACTGCATGGCGTGTTGCAACATTAGATTTAGCAACTCCCTCTTTAAAGAGCATTTGGTGTAGTTTTGTGATTTTTTCGATTGGGTTTACATCTTTTGGACACACTTCAGCACATTCATAACATTTGACACAATCCCAAACACCTTGACCCTCTTCTTGGAGTTCTTCAAGTCTTGTAGTGTGTGCTTCATCACGAACATCAGCTTCAAATCTGTATGCTTTTGCAAATGCTGCTGGACCAAAGAATTCATCATTTACTTCTACAACAGGACAAGCATAATGACAAGCACCACATTGTATACAAAGGTCTGCTTCATTTAATTCTTCTGCTTCTTCTGGTGTAACGATATGCTCATGTTCTGGATGTTCTTCGATATCAGAAACTAAGAAAGGATGGATAGCATCGTGTTTTTCCCAAAAATCTGATTTATCAATAATCATATCTTTTACAGCACGTTTTTTGCTAAGAGGCTCTAAAACTAAATCAGTTCCAAAGTATTCAATCATTGTTGAGAGACTCTCTTTACAAGCAAGAGTTGAGCGTCCATTTACTTTAATAGCACATGCCCCACAAATACCGTGTCGGCAACTACGACGGTATGAAAAACTTCCATCGTGGTCCCATTTGATTTTGTTTAGGATATCTAAAACAACATCTTCTGAAGTTACATCAAGTGTATAATCATCATAGTATGGAAGATAATCACTCTCTGCATTAAAACGAAATACTTTAAAATTTACTCGTTGTGTTGTGATTTTATGGCTCATAATCTACTTCCCCTTTTCCTAGTAATTTCTAGCTTTAAGTTCATGTTTTCCAAGAACAACATCCATATAGTCAAGATTGATATTTCCATCTTTGTCCATATAAGCCATTGTATGTTTTAAGAAGTTTTCATCATCACGAGATTGATAATCTTCTCTATAATGAGCCCCACGACTCTCTTTTCTAGCAATAGCACTCTCAACAATAAATAAAGAATAATCAAGCATATGTCCAAGTTCAATTGCTTCTTGAAGTTCTGTATTAAAGATTTTTGATTTATCTTTAATTCTGATATTTTTAAAACGTTTACGAAGTTCTTTGAGTGTTTGACTTGCAATTTTTAGTGTTTCTTCTGTTCTAAAAGCACCAGCATTTGCTGTCATACATTGTTGTAACTCTTCACGAAGTGCAGGTACACTTTCATCACCATTGTTATTTAAGATAAAATCTATCTCTTTGAGTGCATTTTGTGCATCTTCTGGTGTTGCTTGACGAAGTTCAATAGAATCTACTTCTTCCACCATTGTTTTTCCAACATATCTACCAAATAAAAGGGCTTCAAGAACAGAGTTTGCACCAAGTCTATTTGCTCCATGAACAGAAACACAAGAACACTCACCAGCTGCATAAAAACCTTCAACAAACTCTTCATTGTTTTTACGAACATTACCAGCAAGATTTACAGGAATTCCACCCATTGAGTAGTGAGCAGTTGCTGAGATGAGGATAGGTTCTTTTATCATATCTAAACCTAAAAATGTCATTGCAAGTTCACGAAGTTCTGGAAGTTTATTCATAATGAGTTCTTCTCCAAGGTGAGTAACATCAAGATAAACTGCATCTTTTCTTGGACCAACACCACGACCCTCTCTAATCTCATTTAAAATAGCACGAGAAACAACATCACGTGAAGCAAGTTCAAGAGCATTTGGAGCATATTTTTCCATAAATCTCTCACCCTTAGAGTTAAATAAACGACCACCTTCACCACGTGCTGCTTCAGAGATAAGTACACCATTTCCAGAAAGACCTGATGGGTGGAATTGAACAAATTCCATATCTTCTAAAGGAAGACCATGACGAGCAACAATACTTAAACCATCTCCTGTGTTTGCGTGAGCATTTGAATTGATTTTATATGATCTTGCATATCCACCAGTTGCAAACATTACAGATTTTGCATTAAAGATAGCAACTTCCATATCACGAATATTAAATGCAACAACACCACTTACTTTTCCATCTTTATAAATGATATCAGCAGCATACCATTCATCCCAAAATTTTACACCTGAGCGGTGTGCTTGTTCATAGATAGTCTGTAAAAGAGTAAGCCCTGTTCTATCTTTTGCAAAACAAGCACGTTGAGCAATCTTTCCATCTTCTGTTCGACTAAATGCCGCACCCATTCTCTCTGCCCAGCGAATAGTTTCTGGAGCTTTTTGACACATAAATTCAACTGCATCTTGATCTGCTAAATAATCAGAACCTTTTACTGTATCAAATTCATGTAACTCAACACTATCCTCATCACTAAAAGCTGCATTTACTCCACCTTGAGCAGCACCAGAGTGGCTTCTTAGGGGATGTAGCTTTGTAATAACTGCAACTTTTTTTCCAGCATTTTGTAATTCTCTTGCAGCAGCACATCCAGCAAGACCTGCTCCAACTACAACAGCATCATAAGTGTAAATAGGAATACTCATATACTTATCCTTTAATGTTCAAACTAAATAATGGCAGATTATACCTTAGTTAGACTTTGTCAAGTATAAAGAGTTTCGCGATACCTTGTATAATAATTATAAGAAAACAAAAAGTGAGTTAAATCGTATCACTTTTTAATAATTGTCCAGCAAGATATCCAGAAGCAAATGCCCATTGTAAATTATATCCACCACAAGGACCATCGATATTGAGTATTTCTCCACAAAAATAAAGATTTTTGATATGTTTGCTTTGCATCGTTTTTGGATTTATCTCTTTTAAATGGATACCTCCACGTGTTATCATAGCCATTTTAAATCCATCGTGACCTATAATATGAAGTGGTGTCCAAGCAAGAAGTTTTATAAGTTTATCTTTTTTTTCTCCTTGAATTTGATGCAATGTTTGGGTAGTATTAATTTGTGCAAGAGAACAAAGCTCTGTTGCTAAGCTTTTTGGAATGAGTGTTGTAAGAAGTGTTACAATGTTGTGTGTTGGATTTTTTTGATTGGCTTGTTTGAGATGGTGTAAAATCTCTTCTTCATTCATCCCTTTTGTAAAATTAAGTAAAATAGGCACCTCATCATATTTATCTAAAATAGGGGTAATCTCTCTTGCAAAATCCAAAACAACAGGGCCACGTATTCCATTTTTTGTAAAGATAAGGTCACCTGTGGCTTTGAGCTTTTTGTATTTTTTTAGATTAACTTTGATGGTGACTTTTGGTATTGTATCTGCACGACAAAAACTAACCCAATCCTCTTTTGTTTTTAAAGGCATCATTGCTGGATAAAGTGGAGTGATGGAGTGACCTAATTTTTTTGCTATATGGTGTCCATCTCCATTAGAACCAAGTGTTGGATATCCAAGACCACCTGTTGCTACAATTATATGTTTTGCATAAAATATTTTTTCTTGTGTCTGTGCATAAAGAAGATTATCTTTTAAAGAGATATCATCTACTTTTGTATTTGTTTTTATATCAACATCAAGTTTTTGAAGCTCTTTGATAAAAGCATCGATGATTGTTTGAGAATTATGGGAAGTTGGAAAGATACGAAATCCATCTGGAGCGTGTGTTTGTACTCCAAGTTCATCAAAAAATTTTTGGAGTTTTTGATGGTCAAAAAGATTTAAAGCATCTTGCATAAAACGACCATCACGACCAAATTTTTGCATAAAACTTTCATTATCAAGTGTATTTGTTAGGTTACATCTTCCACCACCACTTGCTTTGAGTTTTAAAGCAAGTCGAGGAAGTTTTTCTAAA
>FPHP01000023.1_pt1 | contig 19744 bp, 21 predicted proteins | sample 1057371 | NCBI WGS metagenome assembly FPHP01 (sample SAMEA4473311, study PRJEB15554) | hydrothermal vent metagenome | biome: marine basaltic hydrothermal vent biome; feature: marine hydrothermal vent; material: water | place: Pacific Ocean | collected 2011-06-14/2011-07-23 | depth 1155 m
TTAATGAGATGAGATTTGATTTGTGGTTTATCTGGATACACAATTGCATCTGGTAAATTTATCTCAAAAGGTTTAATATCTTCTACATTTCCACTCCCTTTGACTTCTATTGTAAGATTGAGTGGTTTGTTTGCAAAAACAGTTGTTTTATTGGTATGGATACTTAATTGAAAATCACCATAAAGCTCTATCCCATTTGGTAAATCTTCTACTTCTATATCGATACTATTTGAATAGATTTTTTGCCAATCTAACTGCCCTGTCATTTGATTAAAAAATGGATCATTAAAAAATCCACCCATTGAAGCCATTCTTTGATTAAGATGTCCAATCTCAGCTTCTAAAGGTTTGAGAGTAAATTTTCCAGCTTTTTGAGCAAAAATAAGATAATTATATTGTGTAATAACATAATTTCCTTTTGTGTATTGTTTTTGATTGTCTATTTTTTTGATCCAAAAATTTTCAAGTTTTGGGTCTTCTAAATTTACTTTTAAAGCAGAAGCATCAACTCTTTGTTTAAAAAACACATGAAGCTGTGTACTTTCTCCAACTTTGAGTTTTGTTTTATCTACTTGCACTTCAACAATAAATGGGTCACCATTTTTAGAAGCTTGAGGTTTTAAAACTGATACTTTTTTTGGTGGAGTTTTAAACTCTTGCCCATCTATTTTAATTATAAAAGAAGGAATAGTTACATCGTGTTTTGGTGTAAAACGATAACTTTTTGAAATTGTTTTTGAGTAATTACCGTTAATGATAGTTGTAGAACTACTCATACTTGTTCCATTAATCACATATCCATCAATATCAGTAATTTCTGGAAACTCGACATTATTTCCTGTGGCATTTAAGGTAAATGTAACACTATCTCCTTCATAAATTGCTAATGAAGAGAGTTTTATAGAAACCTGTGCACCCCACACATTTATTGCAAATAAAAGGAAAAATAGTATTTTACCAAGGTTGTGTTTCATCATTTTTTGCTCCTTGTTTGAGTGGTAATAAAAGAGTATTTACTCTATTTTGTTCTAATTTTTTTTGCCATTTTCGCTCTTCCATATTGGAAATTGGAGGATTTTTCTTTGCTTTTTTGAATTGTTTTTGTTGTTGTTTTTTTTCTTGTTTTTTTGCTTTTTGCTTTTCTTGATTTTTATTTTGTTCTTCTTTCTTTTGCTCTTTTTTCTTATTTTTTTGTTGCTTATTTTGCTTATCTTGCTTATTTTTTTGATTTTCTTTATTTTGTTTTTGCTTATTTTGTTTATCGTTGTTCTTGTTTTGTTGATTGTTTTTATCTTTTTTATTTTGTTTATTCTTTTTATTATTTTTGTTATTTTTCTTCTTATTTTGATTCTTCTTTTTTTGTTGTTTTAAAAGATTAAGATTAAATTTTGTATCTTTATCATCTTTTATTTTAAGTGCTTTTTCATAAGATTGAATCGCTTCATCTATTTTGCCTAAATGGGCTTGGGTATTTCCCATATTGTGTAATTTTTGAAATGCTAAATCTTTATTATGAATTGTTTGATACATAGCAAGAGCTTCTTTGTATTTCTTTGCTTTATACAAAGCATTTGCCATATCATATCTTGCTGTATCACTCTTGATATTTTGCCAATTTTGCACAGCTTGTTCATAGTTTTTTTCTTGATATGCCTTTTTTGCCTTATCAAGATAATAAAAATCAAGCACACCACCATAACTATAAAAAGTCAATAAGAAAAATAAAACAATATATCTCATTTTTGTATCCTTTTTTGTGGGAGTGAAAAGAAACTTATCATAAAAAATAAAAATCCAAAGAGCAAAGGAAATACAAATAACTCTTTTTTATCTTGAATAGTTGTTATGCCATCCTCTTTTGCTTGAAAATGGTTATGTATCTCATCAACAAGCATCTTAATATCATCTTCTTTTAAAGTTTGTCGCATATAAGCTCCCCCACTTTTTAAAGCTAATGTTTTAATATTTTCATTAAGTTTGACAACCACAATATCTCCATTTTTATCTTTTAAAACCCCATTTGGTGTTTGAATAACTCCACCTTTGAGTGTTCCTATTCCATAAATGTAGATAATAATATTGTGTGCTTTTGCATACGCTAACTCTTTTGAAAAATCTTTTTGGTCTGAGCCATCAGTAAATAAAAAAAGAATCTTTTTTTTCTCATTTGCCATTAAATCATTTGCTGTTTTTAATGTATTTAAAATATCTGTTCCATTTAAAGAAAGAGAATTGATATTGAGATTTGATGTTAAAAACTTAAGACTTTGAAAATCTTGTGTCAAAGGGGAAATCAAAAAAGTTTGGTCACTAAACCCTATTAAAGCAACACGTGTATTTTTTAAATACTGTGTCATATCGATAAACTTTTTCTTTGCAAAATCAAAACGTGTTGGATAAACATCATTTGCAAACATCGACTTTGACATATCAAATGCAACAACCATATTGATAAAACTTGAATGTACCTTTATCTCTCCATTATTGATAATTGGCCGTGCAAGAGCAATCACTAAAGCAATATAACCACCAATAAAAAAAAGCATTCTTGTTTTGTGACTTAGCCCGTTATCTTTGAGTTTTATTTTTTGAAAAAGGTTATGATGAAAAATTTTTTCAATACTATTTTTTTTATTTTTTATCATCAATACCATAGGAATAACAAACACCAATAACCATAAAAACTCTATATTTTTCAACTCAAACATTGCTTATTCCTTATTTGTAAGATAAAAATAAAAAAGGAAAAAAAGTAAAGACACTATAAGCGGATACTCAAAATAGTATGTTTTTTTCACATATTTATCTGCTTTTATTTCACTTTTTTCTAATGTATCTATGGTTTTATATACATTTTGAAGTTTTGTAAGAGTATTGGCACTAAAATACTTTCCACCTGTTTGCTGTGCAATTTGATGCAATACCTCTGGATTAAAATCTCCTGCCTCGCCAACACCTATGGTATATACTTTTATCCCATATTTTTTTGCTGTATTAATAGCTACTTGAAGTGGAATAGAGTCTGTATTATCTACCCCATCAGTTAGTAAAATAGCAATTTTTTCTTTTGATTGACTCTTTTTAAAAAGATTTGCACTCAAAAATAACGCTTCATACAAAGCAGTTCTTCTTACACCAGCAACCCCAACATCAATTCTACTTAAAAGTCGTTTGATACTTTTTTTATCATAAGTTAAAGGGATAGCTACATAAGCAAAATCAGCAAAAATACTTAAAGCAAGTTTATCGTGTTTTCTTTTATCGATAAATTGTGTCACTATACTTTTTACAATTTGAAATTTATTTGCTTCACGCATACTTCCACTAGCATCTAAAATAAGCGATATCTCATACCCTTTATCATTTTTTGTAATGATATTATCTTGCTTTATAGGACTTGCCAATGCAAGAACTAAAAAGAAAACTGCTAAAAATTTTATACTATTTATAAGATATCTACTCTTTGCACTTGCTTTTTGTAAAAGTGCTTGATTTGGAAAAAAAAGAGCAATCTTTTTTTGTTTACAAAATGCTAAACACACCAAATATAACAACAAAAGAACAAGTAAATATGGGTATTCAAATGTAAGATTATGCAACATATTTTTTCTCCCCACGTGATAATTTTAGATTTTTGATAAAATCTTTAATTCTTTGTTGTAAAATACTTGGCAATACTTCAACATCTTTTTTATATTTATATGGTTCTAAACTTTTTACAATTGCTTCAAATTCCTCTTTATTTTTTTCATCACAAAACATACTTCCATCAATTGAAAATCGATAAGCAACATCTTTTGTATCGTGAAAATCAAGTGTTTTTAATCGTTGCAATGCCAAAGCTTTTGGTGAGAGTTGTTTTGTTTTTTGAATTCTTGTAAGATATTTATATACAAAAAAACCAATAATGAAAAAAATACTAAAAACAATCCCTCCAAAAATCAATAAACTATCACTGTGTACCTCTACAATGGGTTTGATATCTTTGAGTTGCGATAAGCTATTTTGTAACTGGTTTTGCATCTTATCACCCCTTTAAAATCTGTGTTAAACGAAGATAAATATCTTCATCAGTATAAATTTTTCCACTCACAATTTTATGTGTTTGAAAATGCTCATAGAGTTTATCATCTTGTTTTTTGATGAGTTGTTGTAGTTTTTTTGCAATCTTTTTATCCATATTAATCTCAGTTGATGCAAAATTAACAGGGGAGATGAAATTATACTCTCCATTGATGATAGGATACTCTTCAAATCTATCTCGAACAATGAGTGCATATACTTCATTTTTATATGCAATAGAACTTAAGTCTATATCCTCCCCATAAAAATCTCCTACAATAAAAATAAGAGATTTTTCTTTAATAGTTGCATTAACATAATCACAAAACTTTTGATAATCAATCTCTTTATGTAAAGCATCAAGTGCAAAAGCCTCTTTTGTCATTTGATAGATTGTTGCTTGATTTTTTGATGGTGGAAAGAATGCTTCTTCTTGATTACTAAAAAACAAAGATGTGAGTTTGTTATGATTTTTTATCGTAGAATACCCAAGCAAAGCAACTATCTCACTCATCACCTCTTGTTTAAAGCGAAATGTCCCAAAATGGATACTTCCACTCACTAAAAAAGCAATCACAATGTTGAGTTCTCGCTCCACATTAAAAACATTAACTTTTGTTATCCCTGTTTTTGCAGTTACTTTCCAGTTAATAGTTTTAACATTATCTCCAAACTCATACTCTTTTATCTCTCTAAAATCAAGCCCATCCCCTTTAAAGGTTGTAAGAGTTTCACCAATATTACCACCAAAGACATCTTTTTTGGCACGAATTAATAACTCTTGTAGTTGTGTATCCATAAGTTATCCTTATGGTGTTGGGATATTGAGCATAATTTGTTTAATGATATGGTCAGTATCGATATTTGCTGCTTGTGCTTTATAATTTAAAATAATGCGATGCCTTAAAACAGATGGTGCAACATAACTAATATCAAGCGGTGTTACATAATCATTTCCACGAATAAGTGCATAAGCACAACTTGCTTTATACAAATCAATACTCGCCCTTGGACTTGCTCCAAACTCGATAAACTCTTCTATATCATTAATATTATATACTTGAGGTTCTCTTGTTGCAAAAATAATTTTGAGCATATATTTTTTCACATCTTCATCTACATGCACTTTTTTTATCATCTCTTTTAAATTTTTAATATCTTCTATTCTTGCAACTTTATTAACTGTCTCAAAACCATTCACTGCAACACGTGAAACAATCTCTAACTCCTCATCAAAAGTGTTATACCCAACATTGACTTTTAACATAAATCTATCTAATTGTGCTTCTGGGAGTTTGTAGGCTCCTTCTGATTCTACTGGATTTTGTGTTGCCATAACCAAAAATGGATCAGGCACTCTAAAAGATTCATCTCCAATAGTAATTTGTTTTTCTTGCATCACTTCAAGTAGTGCTGCTTGTACTTTTGCAGGAGCTCTATTAATTTCATCTGTTAAAAGAAGATTGGTAAATGCAGGACCTTTTTTGATAGAAAATTCACCATTTTTTGGATTATAAATCTCTGTACCTGTAACATCACTTGGTAATAAATCAGGTGTAAATTGAATCCTTTTAAAATCAATTCCTAATGATTTTGCAAGTGCATTAATAGCTGTTGTTTTTGCAAGTCCTGGAACACCTTCTACTAAAATATGCCCATTTGCAATAAGACCTATTAAAAGAGCATCTATGAGTTCATTATGTCCAACAATTACCTTTTTGACTTCTTGTTTAATCGCATTGATTGTAGTATTCATAGAGTTATCCTTTATTTTTTTTAAAAGTATAACTCTATGAAACTAATCAAATGTAAATTAAAGGTAATATTTTTGTTCTTGAAGATATTGTGAATAAGGATTTTGTGAAAAACTATCTCCTTGAAAGTATTGCATACGCTCTATATCATCTTTTTGAAGTTGTACTGTCTTTGCATCAGAAGAGGAAATATATTGAGAATACACAACTGCCGCCTCCTTACTAATGTGTAAAGAAGCCGCAGAAGTTTGTACCCTAATACTATTATCAACAACAATCTTTTTCTTTTGTTGTGTATGAATAAAATTTTGAGATGATACATTATTATTTATTTTCATACAATAACTCTATCACTACATAGAAATTTTATCGATTAATTTTAATACAACAAGTAAAAAACTCCCAACCCCTATAAGAAGATACATATTTTTGTTAATAGCTTTTTGAATTGTTGCATCTATTTTTTGCTCAAATGTCTCAAACCGCTGTTCAAACATCTCAAATCTTTGATCAAATGTCTTAAATCTTTGCTCAAATGTTTCAAGTTTTTGCTCAAATGTCTCAAATCTTTGATCTACTCTTTGTTCTAACATAGCAAAACTATGTTTTAAACTTGCAACATCTGCTACAACTTCATTGAGTTTTGTATCAAGATGATTGATATGATTATATTGTGATTTTAAAAGCAAAGTATTGATATCTTCTTGAGTTAAACCCTCACCAGAGCCAAATTTTTTCTCTATCTCTTGGACTCTTGGTGTAATCATCTCAATGAGCATATCATCAACTCTTGTTTTATCCATCTTTATATATCACTCTCATCTATTTCATTGGTATCAATTAACATCACCTCAGTTAAACCCATAGCATTTTTAATTTTATCTTCTATCTCTTTGGCAAGTTCTGGCTCATCTTTAAACTTTTGTTTGACATTTTCACGACCTTGACCAAGTTTGATATCATTATAAGAAAACCAAGCTCCAGCTTTATCAATAATATCAAGTTTTACACCATAATCAACAAGTTCTCCCTCTTTAGAAATCCCTTCACCAAACATTACATCAAATTCTGCTTGACGAAATGGTGGAGCTACTTTATTTTTGATAACTTTTGCTCTTACTCTATTTCCAATTTGGTTATCACCTTGTTTTAGTGATGCAATACGTCTTACATCAATACGAACTGATGCATAAAATTTCAAAGCATTTCCACCTGTTGTTGTCTCTGGAGAACCATACCCCATTGTACCAATTTTCATACGAATTTGATTGATAAAAATAACAGTACAATTCATTTTTGATAAAACACTTGTTAGTTTACGCAACGCTTTTGACATCAATCTTGCTTGCACACCAACTTGTTGTTCTGTCATCTCCCCTTCAAGTTCTACTTTTGGAGTCAATGCCGCAACAGAATCCACAACAATCAAATCAACTGCACCACTTCTTGCAACTGTTTCTACAATATCAAGTGCTTGTTCTCCATAATCTGGTTGTGATACTAAAAGATTTTCAACATCTACTCCAAGATTTTTTGCATAAATCACATCAAGTGCATGTTCTGCATCTATAAAAGCACAAACTCCACCATTTTTTTGACATTCTGCTGTAACTTGGAGTGCAAGTGTTGTTTTTCCAGAACTCTCAGGTCCATAAACCTCTATCACACGCCCTTGTGGCACACCACCAATCCCAAGTGCCAAATCAAGACCAAGCGAACCTGTGCTTATTGCTTGGATTGGTTCTATCTCTTTATCCCCAAGTCGCATTAAGGCACCTTTTCCAAATGCCTTATCGATTTGCTTCATTGCAAGTTCTAATGATTTTTGTTTATTTGCATCCATTCTCAAGCCTTTATTTTTTTCCCCATTGTACAAAAATTTTTACAAAATAGTAAAAAATATGTCAAATTGACATATTTTTATACCATTTCTACTCTTTTTGTCCCCTCTTCAATCTCACCAATAAGATAAGACCCTTGAGCAGTTGCCAAAACTTTCTCGACATCTTTTTCATCCACAACAAGTACCATACCAACACCCATATTAAATGCTCTAAACATCTCATCTCTCTCAACATGTGGTGCCATTAGTTCAAAAATAGGAAGTACTTTAATTGCATCTTTTTGCACTTTGGCCATTAAATGCTCAGGTAATACACGTGGAAGATTCTCAACAATACCACCACCAGTAATATGTGCCATAGCAACAATCTCATTTTTAAATGCTTTAAATGTTTTAACATAGATATTTGTAGGAGTTAAAAGTGTTTCTATAAGTGGTTTTCCCTCAAATTCATCATCAAATTTCATCCCCATTGTATCAAACAATACTTTTCTTGCAAGAGAAAATCCATTAGAATGTAAACCAGAACTTGGAAGTGCGATAAGTTTTTGCCCTGCTTTTACATGCGATACTCTATCCATCTCACTTTTTTCAGCCACACCCACTGCAAAACCAGCAAGGTCATAATCATCTTTATTATACATCCCAGGCATCTCAGCAGTTTCACCACCAATTAATGCACATTCACTCTCAACACACCCTTTTGCAATCCCAGCTACAACATTTGTTGCAACCTCAACATCAAGTTTCCCTGTTGCATAATAATCTAAAAAAAATGATGGAGTAGCAAAATTACATAAAAGGTCATTTACACACATCGCAACAAGATCAATCCCAACAGTATGATGAATACCACTATCAATAGCAAGTTTTAATTTTGTACCAACACCATCAGTTGCCGCAAGCATTACAGGTTCTTTAAAACCAGTAGGAAGTTCAAATGCTCCAGCAAACGAGCCTATTCCACCAATCACACCGGGAATTTTTGTAGATTTTACAAGTGGTTTGATATTTTCAACAAAACTATTTCCAGCATCTATATCAACACCAGCATCTTTATAACTAATTTGACTCATAATTAAGATTCCTTATCATTTTGAGGTAATTCACATTTATCTGTAAAGATACAAATTGGACAAAAATTTGTAATGCCTGCAATAAGAGGGATAATACCCAAGAAAAACCAAAAGTTTTGTGTCACTACACCAACACCAATAAGTACTAAACCAACTATTATTCGAACAATTCTACAAATTTTTCTCACTTTATTAAAATCCATTAGATAAACCTTTATTTTTTTACAATTATATCTACATTAAGTAAAATTAACCCTAATATGATAAAATCGCACAACTAATATGAGAAAAAAAAGGAAACATATGAATCAATCTATATATGCCGAAATGATGGTACATGTCCCACTTTGTACCAATAAAGACCCACACGATATTTTAATCCTTAGCAATGAAGGAGCAAACTTATTAAGTGAAATTGAAAAACATAATGATGATATCAAAGCAACTATCCTTGATGCAACACTCGAGCGATTACGTGAAGGGGAAGATGGTGCTTATGATGTTATAATCTGTGAGATACAAAATGCAGACAGTGCTGTGATTGCCCATATCAATAGAACTTTAAAAGCAGATGGTTTAGTTGTAATGCAACACCCTTTGCTCAAAGATGTAAAAGCCAACAAAACACTGATGCAAGAACTTGGAAAATACTTTAAAATCATTATGCCATATAATCTTGGAAATGGAGCAACTGCACTACTTGCATCAAAAGAATACCACCCAACAGCAGATATTATCTTACAACGCTCAGACCTTTTAGATAATCTTAATGTCTATAATTGTGATTTACACATTGCTTCTTTTGCTATGCCAAATTATATCCGTAAAGAATATTTAGGGATTATTAGAAACTAATGGCATATAAATATGCAATTGCATTAACTGGCTCAATAGCTACTGGTAAAAGTACAGTTGCATCTCTTTTATCCCTAAATGGGATGAGAGTGATAGATGCAGATAAAATTGCACATCAAATTTTAGACCAATCTACTCTATGGGTTCAAGAAACTTTTGGAAAAGAATATATTACTAACAATAAAGTCAATAGAGCCAAACTTGGGTCTCTTATCTTTGCAAATCAAAATCAAAAAAAAATCTTAGAGGATTTTTTACATCCAAAAATTCGAAAAGAGATAGAAGCACAAAGTGAAAAGCAAGATAGTTTTGGGTTTCCATATCTTATCGATATCCCCCTTTTTTTTGAAAATAATGCCTATGATATAGATAAAAGTGTTGTTGTATATACTCCACCAGAGATTCAGCTTGAGCGTTTTATGAAAAGAAATGGATACTCAAAAGAAGAATCCCTTCGACGCATCGCAACACAAATCCCAATAGATGAAAAGAAAAAAAGAGCCACGTGGGTAATAGATAATTCAAAAGACTTAAAACATCTCCAACAGGAAGTAGAAAAATTTGTAACAACAATGAAAGGGATATATTTATGATAGTTTCAAAATATAGTGCAAATGGGAATGATTTTGTCATTTTTCATTCTGATACAAAAAAAGACAGGTCATCATTAGCAAAAGAGATATGCCATAGACAAGATGGGATAGGTGCTGATGGTCTCATTGTTATTTTGCCACACGATACATATGATTTTGAATGGCAATTTTATAACTCTGATGGGAGTGAAGCAGAGATGTGTGGAAATGGCTCAAGAGCAGCAGCCCATTATGCTTATACAAATGACCTTGCTCCAAAAGAGATGAGTTTTTTGACAGGAGCTGGAGTGATTCACGCTGTTATTAAAGAAGATGATATGGTTTTAAGTGAACTCACCCCTCCAAAAATTTTAGAAAAAGATATTATCTACAATGAAAAATCTTGGTGGAAAATCAATACAGGGGTACCACATTTAGTTTCTTTTACTGATGATATTACCACTTTTGATATCAATGAAGCAAGAGAACTTCGCTATAAATATAATGCCAATGTCAATATCGCTTTTATTGATGAAAATAAAAATCTTTATGTACGAACATATGAACGGGGAGTAGAAGATGAAACTCTTGCATGTGGTACAGGGATGGCAGCATCGTTTTATCGAGCATTACAAGAAAAAAAGATAGAAGGTGCAACCAAAGTTTATCCGAAAAGTCAAGATACTTTATATTTAGATACCAATGAAAGAACCATTACCTTTCAAGGAAAAGTAAAAAAAACATTCATTACAGAGTGGAATATTAACTAAAATTAACAAATTTAAATTTTTTATATAAAAAAGAAATCAAAAATGTGTACTTCAATGAGAAGAGAAGTTATGATATACAAGGCAAAAGTCCGTCCATAGGAACTACTGGTTTTTAATGAAGTAGATCGTAGCTTCTCTTCTCACCCAAAGGTAACATTTAAAAAATTCATTTTCTTCGTTGAACTTTTGTTAACGATGCTATCATCGCCAATAAAAGCTCGTCTTGAATCTAAATATTTATGTTCTCTTACTTAAATTTCTACACCTTTTAACTTAAGTCATTTCTTGTAATAAAGAAGATATAATAACCCTATAAATGCCCAAATACTACACAAGAGGATATGAAATAATGCAACAAATTTTTACTCCAGAAGCATTGATGCGGAGTCGTTATGAGGCATTTGTAAGAAATGATGGAGAGTATCTTGCACAAACAACAACACAACAAATCTCCACTGATATGTCTGCTTATAAAGATATAGAGTGGTTAAAACTTGAAGTTTTAGAAGCTGTTGGTGATGAAGTTGAATTTAAAGCATATTATCGTGAAAACGGTGTTATAAATGTTTTACATGAAAGAAGTAAGTTTGTTTTGGTTGATGGTGTTTGGAAATATGATGATGGGATTATTTTTCCCTCAACAATCCAAAGAAATGAACCCTGCCCGTGTGGTAGTGGTAAAAAATATAAAAAGTGTTGCTTATGACAAAACAACTTTTTCCAAATCTTTCTCGTTATTTTGTTCCTGATATTGTTTATGAAGATACAAAAATTATCTTTGTTTTAGAATCTCCCCACATACAAGAAGTAAAGATGGGGTATCCTGTTGCTGGGAAGAGTGGCTATGATATGTCTAATGTTTTATTTGGAATCAATGAAGCTTTTGGTAAACTTGTTTTTGAACAAAAGATTAAAAATATTGGAATTATAAACGTTTGTAACTACCCCTTGCAACATAGTGCCTATAATGAGATGTATGATGAAGTTGTCTTTTTTGAAAAGATTCGACAAAATCCAAATAAAAGGCGATATGATAAAGAGGGGATAAATGATACTCTTTTAAAAATTATGGATGATTTTTATAAACGACTTGTTATTCATAAAGATAAAAAAATAGTTTTATGTGGAAGATTTGCTCAAAATGCTTTTTACAATCTTTTTGATACCAATGAATTTCAAGCAGTCCTTTTTGTTCCACACCCCTCTTTTAATAATTGGAAAAAAGAGAAATATCAAGAACAAATACAACTTTTAAAAAGGTTTATTATATGATTTTACTTGCTTCATCATCAAAAACAAGAGCTTTACTTTTAAAAGAAGCTGGGATTGAGTTTATTCAAAAAAGTGTAGAGTTTGATGAAGAAAAAATAATAGCAGATACTCCAAAAAATTTTGTTTATCAAGCAACCCTTGGAAAATATAAAGCAAATGTAGAAGCATTTGGATATGAAGATATGCCCCTTTTAGTTGCTGATACTGTGGTGACTTCTCAAGGACAGATTTTAAGAAAAGCACGATGTGTAGATGATGCACGTAATATCTTAATGACACAAAGTGGTTCTATTACATCTATTATCACTTGTATGATTTATCATTCAAAAAAACAAAAGATTGTTGATATTTCACAAACAGATTATATTTTTCGACCATTTGATATGGAGCAGTTAGAAAAATATTTAGCAAGTGGCTTATGGAGAGGTAAAGCTGGTGCTTGTATGGTTGAGGGATTTTGCAAAGAATATATCAAAGAAGTAAAAGGGTATGAAAGTACGGCAATGGGACTCAATACCCATATTTTAAAAAGATTTCTATAAAGAGAGAAAATGAAGCTTTCTATTAAACAACGAATAATGTTTTTTATTACATTAATGTTTTTAATTGCTAATGGATATATCATCTCTCAAGAATATTTTGGAGTAAAAAAAAGTATTTATGAACATGCACAAAGTAAGTACCATTTAGCAAGAAATCTTATTGAAAAAAAGATAGAACAAAATACACAAATTTATCTCAAAAAAGCAGAATTTATCATCTCTGTGAATGGAGTTGCACAAGCAGTTGCACAAAAAGATGCAAAAAACATAATACAAAAATTAGGAAAAATCCCCCAAAGACTTTTTCATATCTCTCCACTTGCAAACAGTTTTACTTTTTATGATAATTCTCATAAATCTTTAGTGAAATTTGATAGAAGTGGTATCTCTTATCCAAAAACAACAGATATAAAAAACAGAATTCTAAATTTTGGGATTGTCAAACATCACAATACCCTTACACTCAATGTTTATAAAGATATTTATTATAATGGTGATAGAGTTGGAGTTTTAGTTTTTGATATAAGAATTCATCAAATTTTCCAAACACTCTCAAAGTATATAGATAATCTTTCTTTATTTATTTATGATAAAAAAAATATCTTTTATGGAACACTTGCACAAAAGAAAGAAAATGCACATCTTTTTGTTGTAGAAGATAAAAATTTATTATTAGATGCCAAAGAACAACTTGTAGCAATTATTAAATTTCAGTTTGATATTTCAAAAGATTTATTAGAACATAATGAAGCAACAATAAAAAAAATAGGGATATATTTTATAGGATTTATTCTTGTTCTTTTTATCCTTAATCTCACACTCAATCATTACCTCAATATCATCAATAATTACAAAAATAAAGCACAGGCTGTTTTAGATACTCAGCCAAACCCTATTATCGCTTTACGTCATAACAAACTTGTGCAAATCAATAAAGCATTTGAAGATGTTTTTGAAATTAATTCTATTACAGAATTTTATGAAAGATATGGGTCTCTTACAAATATTTTTATCTCAACTCAAAAGATTTTTTCTATTGCAGATGATAAGAGTTGGTGTGAATATCTTAAGCTTCATAGAAAAACAATGATATCAGTAAAAACAACACACGACCACGAATATACCTATGAATTATATTCAAAAAAACTCTCATTAGAGAGTGATACTATTGTTGTAACTTTTCAAGATGTAACAGAGCTTTTTAAAGAATCAAAAACAAATTATGATTTAGCTCATATTGATGAACTCACAGGAATTTATAATCGAAAATTTTTAAACAAAACACTTGAAGAGATGTTAGATAAAGGGGAGCCTTTTTCTCTTTTAATGTTAGATATAGACCATTTTAAAGATGTTAATGATACCTATGGACACGATATTGGAGATGAAATTCTCAAAGCATTAACAAGAACAGTACAACATTCTATCAGAGAAAAAGATATCTTTTGTAGGTGGGGTGGAGAAGAGTTTATGATTATTTTAAAAGATGCTTATATTGATTCTATTGAACTCATTGCAGAAAAAATAAGAAAAAATATTGAAAATATGGAGATAGAAAATCTTCCAAAAATCACAGCAAGTTTTGGAGGGACTATCTATTTGCCAGATGATAGCTCTTATACAATGATAAAAAGAGCCGATAATGCTTTGTATGAATCAAAAGAAACAGGAAGAAATAAAGTAACAATAGGATGACAAAATATTATGAAAAAGAGTTAAAAGCTTTAAAAAAAGCAAATCGTTATAGAAAAAGAGAAGTTGTTGATTATCATTTAAAAGATTTTGCTTCTAATGATTATTTGGGGCTTGCACACAATAAAACTCTTCATCAAAAATCATCTCAAGTCTTAGCAAATCTTCCTATCAATGCTCCAAAAGCCTCTTTACTTGTTGGAGGATATCATCAAGTTCATAAAGATTTAGAAGAAGCTCTTTGTCAAGCAAATGGTTTTGAAGATGGAGTTGTTGTTGGGAGTGGATTTAATGCTAATCTTGCACTCATTGAAGCACTCGTTCGAAAAAATGATATGTTATTTATAGATGAACTTTATCATGCTTCTGGTGTCTTAGCAACAAAACTTCAACATATCAATGTAATATTTTTTCGTCATAATGATATGCAACATCTTAAAGAACTTTTACAAAAATACTCCCACATAAAGAGAAAAATCATTGCCGTTGAAGGGATTTATTCGATGGATGGGGATATGTGTCAAAAAGAAGTTTTTGCACTTGCTGATGAATTTGATGCTTTGTTGATTGTTGATGAAGCTCATAGTAGTGGTGTTGTTGGAAACAATCTTATGGGGGTATTTGATTATTACGATATTACTATCCAACCAAATTATATTAAGATGGGAACATTAGGAAAAGCCTATGGAAGTTTTGGAGCATTTATTTTAGCGAGTTCTCACATCATAGATTATCTTTTAAATCGAGCAAAACCTCTCATCTATGCAACAGCTCTTTCATTATATGATACAATTTTAGCTTATCATTCTTTAGAGTATATTTTACAAAATAAAGATACACTCAAAAAACAGATAAAAAAACGACAACAAATTGTCTATGAAGAGCTTAAAATAAAATGTGATGGACTCATTGCTCCAATTATTATTGGTGATAATCAAAAGGTAATGCAAATAAAAGAATCCTTATTAAAAGATGGATATAGTGTTGGAGCAATCCGCCAACCAACAGTAAAAAAACCCATTATTCGACTTATTTTAAGGCTTTATGAAGATGAAGAAACTTTAAAAAAATTATGTCAAAAAATATCTCTTTTGAGGAATCAATAAAAAATGAAAATAATAAAAAAAACACTTCTTACACTCATCATTATTGGTATTTTAACTCCTATTGCAGTGATTGGTTATTATTTAGCAAGTTACGATTATGATTTATATAAACTCATCCATTATCATCCAAACCTTACAAGTAGAATATATGATAAAAATGGGGTAAAAATAGCAAATGTTTTTGCAAAAGAGCACCGTTTTTATACAAAATTTGATGAGATTCCTCCCCGTATGGTTGAAGCTCTTGTTGCGATTGAAGATACTTCATTTTTTGAACATCACGGTATCAATATCGATGCAATTTTTCGTGCAGCTATTAAAGTAATCAAAGCAAGAAAAGCAGTAGAAGGGGCAAGTACCATCACACAACAACTTGTAAAAAATACACTCTTAACACGTGAAAAAAAACTCTCTCGTAAAATCAAAGAAGCCATCTATGCAATAAAATTAGAGCGTGTTTTAACCAAAGAGCAAATTTTAGAGCGATATTTTAATGAGATATATTATGGGCACGGATATTATGGAGTAAAAACAGCTGCTGATGGATATTTTCATAAAAAATTAGATGATTTAACACTCAAAGAGATAGCTATTTTAGTAGGACTTCCAAAAGCTCCAAGTACCTATGCACCTACAAAAAATTATGAAATCTCTATGGGAAGAGCCAATAGAGTACTTCAAAGAATGTATGTTCTAGGGTGGATTGATAAAAAAACATATGAAAAAGCACTTGCAGAAAATCCTACTGTCTATGATGATACTCTTACACAAAACAAAGCACCATTTGTAGTTGATGAAGTAGCAAGAAGACTAAAAGAGATGGGAGTAGATGATTTTAAAACAGGTGGTTATGATATCTATACAACCATTGATTTAAAACTTCAAGATGCTGGGAAAAAGGCTTTAAAATATGCTTATAATTTTTCTCTTCGAAGGATTCAAGGTTATGATGAAAAAGCATATAAAAGAGCTTTACACTATAACAAAGAAGCAAAATTCAAAAAAACAGATACCTCAAAACTTAATGGTGCTTTAGTGAGTTTAGACTCAAAAACAGGGGATATTTTAGCAATGGTTGGGAGTATTGATTATAAAAAAAGCTCTTATAATCGTGCCACACAAGGGCATCGACAACCCGGTTCTGCCTTTAAGCCATTTATCTATCAAGTTGCTATTGATATAGGTTTTTCAGGAGCAACAAAACTTGTTGATATTGCAAAAACATACAAATATGAAAAAAATGGAAAAGAGAGAAAGTGGCAACCACATAACTATTCTAAAAATTACAAAGGACTCATTACACTGCGTGAAGCACTTGTCCACTCAAGCAACCTTGCAACAATTAATCTTGTTAATGATATAGGATTAAGAAGATTATTACACGAATTTAAAAAATTTGGAATCAAAAATATCCCACCAGACCTCTCTATTTCCCTTGGAACAATGTCAATGTCCCCTTTAGAATTAGCAAAATACTATACCTCTTTTGCAAATCACGGAATTCAGATGCAACCACATCTCATTGCAAGAATCGAAAAAGATGGGCAAGTTTTATATAGAAGAGCTTTACAATCAAAACAAATAACAACACCAACACAAGCATTTATTATGACAACCATTTTACATGATGTTGTCAATCGTGGAACAGGAATACGTGCAAGAGTAAGAGGGATAGAACTTGCAGGAAAAACAGGAACAACCAATAAAAATGTAGATGGATGGTTTGCTGGATATTCTCCAACCATAGAAACTGTCGTTTGGTTTGGAAATGATGATAATTCTCCAATGCACAGAAAAGAAACAGGAGGACGAATCTCTGGACCAGCCTTTTCTAAATATTTTCAGTATGTTTTAAAATACTACCCACAAATACCAAGAAAATTTATCAAACCAGATGGTATTATAGAAGTTGAGATAGGAAGAAGAAAAGAGTATTTTAGCAATATCTCAAAACCACCACGTGCAGAAGATGTAGTTGACCCTCAAGAAGAACTTTTATTTTAAAAGTTAAATTATTTCATATTTTATTATATCAGATAGGATAAAAGCAAGTGCTTTTATCCTTATCACTAACCTCTTTGCATCATAGATTTGAAAAATATCTGCTGTGCTAATTTTCCAAATGATTCTGTAAGTGTTGGATGAGGATGGATAGCTTTCATTACATCCATAGCACTCATCTCATTTGCAACTATAAGTGCAGCTTCTCCTATAAGAGATGATGCATCTTCACTTACAATCTCTATACCTATTATTACTTTTGATTTATTATCTATAATAAATTTTAAATATCCCTCAACCTCTTTATCTATTTGAGAACGTGCATCTTGTGCAAAATCATAAAGTTCAATACTAACATCAAGTTTGCGTTTATGTGCTTCTTCTTCATTAATTCCTGCAACACCAATTTGTGGATCAGAAAAAAGTACCCAAGAATTTTTATCATAATTAACACTATGAGAAGATGGAGCAAACATATTATGTACAACAATTCCAGCTTCATAAGTTGCTGTATGTGCAAACTTTGGTCCAGCAATACAATCACCACAAGCATAGATATGGTTTTGTGAAGATTGAAGCTCACTATTTACTACAATACCATTTTTATCATATTCTACTTGTGCATTTTCCAAACCAAGATTTGCTACATCAGCAGAGCGACCTGTTGCTACAAGAACATGTGCAAATTCTAAAGTATGTTCTTCATTATTTTGTAAATATTTTACAACAAACTTCTCATCTTCATAATCAATTGTTTCAAGATTGACATTACAATCAATAACAATTCCATCTTTTATCATTTTCTTTTGCACAATAGTAGCACTCTGCTCACTCATATTTTTTAAAATTCTACTGCCTCTTTCTAAGATATGACACTTTACACCAAGCTTATTAAACATCTGCACAAGCTCACAACTAATAGCTCCTGCACCTATAAAAAGTATCTCTTTTGGTAACTCTTTTTCTAAAAAGACATCTCTATTTGTCCAAACTTTTGTAACACCATTCCCTTTAAAAGGAAAAATATTTGTTTTTCCACCTGTTGCAATAAGTGCCTTATCAAAACTAAAAAGTTCTCCATCAATTCGCATTGTATGAGCATCTACAAACTCTGCAACTCCTTGTTTAAAATCAAGAGAAGGAAGTTGCTCAATTTGCATTAAAGCAGCTTGTGAACGTTTGTGTAAAATTGCTTCTTTATCTTTTATAACATCTTCCCAATGTATTTGAGGGTGATTTTCCTCTATGTGAAACTTTTTAGCATTCACAACTTCTGCATAACGATTTGCCGCATTCTCAAGTACCTTAGAAGGGATACATCCTTCAAAAAGACATTCACCACCTGGTGCTTCTCGTTTATCAACTAATAAAGTTTTTATACCAAATTTTGCTGCACCCATTGCTGCTGGAGTACCTGCTGGTCCTGCTCCAATAACAATTAATTCATAATGTGTTTTCATTTTTTCCTCATTTTCATAAATTATATATTTTATCTCTCTAATGCCTGTTCAAGTTTTCCAATATTTGCTATTGTTTTTAAAACTGAATCTGGATTAAGACTCATCGAATCAATTCCTAAACGTACCAAATACTCCGCCATCTCAGGATAATCTGAAGGTGCTTGTCCACAAATACCACTATGACGATTATTACGTTTACACCCTTCAGTTGCTAAGCGTATCATCTCTTTAACACCCTCATCTCTTTCATCATAGTCAAATGCAACCACTTCACTATCACGATCAACTCCAAGTGTAAGTTGTGTAAGGTCATTACTCCCAATGCTAAAACCATCAAAAATTTTACTAAAAGCATCTATTTGAATAACATTATTTGGAATTTCACACATTACATAAATTTCTAAGCCATTTTCACCCTGTTTGAGTCCATATTTTGCCATAGTGTCAATGACTCTTTGCCCCTCTTGTACCCTTCGACAAAAAGGAATCATAAGTGTAACATTTGTAAAGCCCATCTCATCACGTACTCGTTTCATAGCTGCACATTCAAGTGCAAACCCCTCTTCATAGTTTGGATGTGTATAACGCGATGCACCACGAAAACCAATCATAGGATTATCTTCTTGTAGCTCAAAAGTGCTTCCTCCTAAAAGTGTTGCATATTCGTTTGATTTAAAATCACTCATACGCACAACACATCTTTTAGGATAAACTGCAGAAGCAATAGTAGCAACACCTT
>FPHP01000015.1_pt1 | contig 16938 bp, 18 predicted proteins | sample 1057371 | NCBI WGS metagenome assembly FPHP01 (sample SAMEA4473311, study PRJEB15554) | hydrothermal vent metagenome | biome: marine basaltic hydrothermal vent biome; feature: marine hydrothermal vent; material: water | place: Pacific Ocean | collected 2011-06-14/2011-07-23 | depth 1155 m
CTGCATATGCAGAGTTTGCATTTGTAGATACATTATGGCCAGATTTTAGTGTCAAGGAGTTAGAAAAAATCATTAAAAAGTTTAAAAAAGTTGAGAGACGATTTGGTGGTTTAAAATAATGGAATTATTTGTAGCATTTATTTTTGGACTTTTGTTTGGGTCTTTTTTAAATGTAGTGATTTTACGATTGCCAAAGGGAGAGAGTGTTGTTTTTGGAGCATCTCATTGTGTGCATTGCCATACAAAATTAAAACCATGGCATAATATCCCTTTACTTTCTTGGATAATGCTTAGAGGAAAATGTAGCTATTGTGGTGCAAAGATTTCTAATTGTTGTTGTTGCATACAAATATGGGATAGATATTCATAGTTTTATGATAGCTTTGAGTTTTTTGATGCTTTTAGCTTTATCGATGATAGATTTAAAATATAAAATGGTGCCAGATAGTTTAAATCTTTTAGCTATTGTATTTGCAGTTTTAGGTGGATGGGGTATAAATGGCATCTTTCATAATATGCAAAATGCTTTTTTATTTGCTGGAGGATTTACTCTTTTGAGATTTGCTCTTTCTTATTATTTAACATCATCATTTGCAAGTACAATGAAAAAAACAACCACTTCTTGGAATAAAAATTATGATAGATTAGTTTTGATAGAAGCTATGGGAGAGGGGGATATTATGGTAGTAGCCACAATGGGTGCTTTACTTGGTGTGCCTTTGACTTTGGTGGCTATTTTTCTCTCAGCACTTTTAGCACTTCCTATTTTATTGTATATGCAAAATAGAACAAAAGAGGAACAAAAAGTTCCATATGTTCCTTTTTTGGCACTTGCAACATTGATAGTATTTGTATTTGATATGCAAATTATGGAATATTTGAGGGTGTATTATTTATGAATAAATTAGAAAAGTATATTATAGATAATATATTTACTACATTTATCTCTATTTTTCTTTCTTTATTTATGATTGCTTCTTTGGTATTTCTTATCAAACTTGCAACATGGACGGCCGTAATTAAATTAGATGTTTTAGAGATGGGGAAGATGTATCTTTTTGTTCTTCCTGAAATTTTATTTTTTATTTTGCCTATTACTTTTTTTGTATCATCTGTTTTAGCTCTTTTTCGCCTTTCAAATGATAATGAGATGGTTGTTGTTTTTGCTTTGGGTATTGGTCCAAAGTTTCTTTTGAGAATTATTGCAAAAGTGGCACTTTTTTTAGGGTTATTGTTATTATTTGATTATTTGTTTATTGTTCCACATACACGGGTTTTATCAGATAATTTTTATGATTATAAAAAAGGGGAAGCACAACTTAATATTTCGGCATCTGAGTATGGGCATAAATTTGGGGATTGGCTTTTATATATAGGAAAAGCAGATAAAAAAGCAAGAAGTTATGAAGATATTTTTTTATTTAATAAAGGAAAAGATGAAGAGATGCTTATTACAGCAAAAAAAGCTCAAATTATTAATGATGATGGGATACTTCGTCTAAAATTAAAAAGAGGGGAAGCCAACACCTATTCAAAAAAGAAATTTTCCCAAATTAATTTTCAAGAGATGTATATTAATGATATTTTAAAAATATCTCAAACACATTATAAAAGTGTGATAGATTATTGGCTTTCAAATAAAAAAAGAAAAACAAAAAGATCGATGCTTATTACCAACACACTTCTTTCTTTATTTCCACTTTTATCTATTTTTTTAATTGTGAGTATTGGAGTGGTTCATGCAAGAGAACAAAAAGGGAAAACTTATTTTTATATCTTTTTGAGTCTTATAACTTTTTTTGGATTAACACTTGGATTACAAAAAATCTTGGTGTATTATACTATCCCTTTTGTGATGATTGTATGGTTTTTTGGAACTTATATGATTTATAAAAAAACAATAGCCAAAAGGTTTTAGATGCGGGTTAAGATTGTTTTAGCATATGATGGAACCTCTTTTTTGGGTTCTCAAAAGCAAAAAGAAACATCAAATACTATTTTTGGGATTTTTGAGAGTATTTTATCTCAGTTAGGTATTCAACAAAATGTTGTTGCTTCTGGAAGGACAGATAAAGGGGTACATGCTTCTTATCAGGTATGTCATATCGATTTGCCACCATTTTGGATGGATATAAAAAAATTACAATATGTTCTTAATAAAATGTTACCTCAAAGCATTTTTGTCAAAAAAATACAAAAAGTTTCTTCTGATTTTCATGCAAGATATGATGCAACTTCACGTGTATATAGATATATTATAAAAGAGGGGCAAAGAGATCCTTTTTTAAATCGATTTGTTACATTTGTTGATGGTATTGATATACAAAAAATATCCCAAAATATAAAACTTTTTATGGGAGAACACGATTTTGCCTATTTTATGAAAAATGGTAGTGATGTCAAAAGTACAATAAGAGTTATTTCTAAAACATTTGTATATCAACATAAAGGAAATATCATTTTATATTTTGAAGCAAATGGTTTTTTAAGAAGTCAGATACGATTAATGGTTGGTGCATTGTTACAACTTAATGCTTTTGAGATACAACAACAACTCTCTTTAGAAAAAAAAATATAAAATAAAACCAGCACCAAGTAAGGGGCTTTATTTGGCAAAGGTAAAATATGATACAAAATAAATTTTATTCAAAACCTTTTTTACGTTCTTTATTTTTTGTGCAAAATAAATGGCATCAACACGGAGTGCTTGTACATACTTTGCGTGTGGTTTATAATGTCATAAAAGCAAAAGATTTTAAATTTTTTGCAGCTGCATGGCTTCATGATATTGGGAAACCTTTTTGTGCATTTGTTAAAGATGAAGAGGATAAAATATATAATGAATACAGCTTTACAGACCATGAAGAAAGAAGTTATCAAATTATTAAAAATTGGCCATTTATAAGTGATTATACTAAAATGGTTGTGAGATATCATTATCTTATACGTGATATTAAAAATAGCAAAAAAGATAATAATATCAAACGCTATGAAGAAAAAAAAGCGATTTGGGAGAGTTTAACTCCCTCTTTTCAAGAGGATTTAAAAACATTTTTGCAATATGATGATAATGCAAAAGGGAAAAAACGAAGATAAGGAAGGAAAAGATGAAAAAAAAATTTATACCAGTGTTGGTTATTGGTTTTATTGTAATGCTTATCGTAGCTATTTTTATGTCAATGTCAGCAAAGAAACAGATGGTTGTTATCCAAAAAAATAATATAAAAAGAGTTCCTTTACCTATAAAACTTCATAAGTATCAAGATAGCTATTGTGGAATGGTGATTGATGAATTAGATTATGCAGGTGAAGTTGTAGCAAAAGATGGAAGAACATGGTTTTTTCACGACCATGGGGATTTTGTTTTATGGTTAAAAGATAAAGAATTTAAAGATGATGTTGTGATTTGGGTTATGAGTCGTGATACCCATAGATGGATAGATGCAACAAAAGCATTTTATACACGTGATGAAAAAACACCAATGGGTTATGGATTTGGTGCCTATGAAAAATATAAAAAAGGGCGTATCTCTTATGAAGAGATGAAATTAAAAGTATTGCGTGGAGAAACGATGAATAATCCACTCATTCGAAAACAAATTTTACAAAGAGAAAAAAATGGCACAAGAGATGATAACACCTCAAGAACTTAAAGAATTTATCGATTATACACAAAAAGTTGAAAAAGATTTTTATGACCTTCAGGCATCATTTGCATATCTTCAAGATACAGTTGAAAAGGTTGTTGAGTTTTTGCCAAATGCGATATGGATTTTAGATAAAGATAATGCTATATTTTTACAAAATTCAAAGGCAAGTGATTTGTATGAGCTTTTTGAATTGTTAGAATTGGAAAAAGATGATTATGAGATAACACATAATGGAAGGTCTTATTTAATTAAGAGTTCTGTTTATCAAGATAAAAAGATGTTAAGTGCCACAGATATTACAGAACAAAAAAGAAAAGAGAGTTTAGCAACAATGGGGCAGATGGCTGCACATCTTTCTCACGAGATTCGAAATCCAATAGGCTCAATATCTTTGTTGAGTTCAACTCTTAAAAAAAGGGTGATGGAAAAAAATATCCCTATTGTAGAAGAGATTCAAAAATCTGTTTATAGAGTAGAGCGAATTATCAATGCAATGCTTACTTTTTCAAAAGGGATTAAAATTAATAAAAAATCTTTTTTATGGAGCGAGCTTCGAGAATCTATTGATATGGATATAGAGTATTATTCTTGTTCTAAAGAGATAAAGTTTCTTTTTCCTACAAAAGATTTTATGCTCAATGGGGATAAACATCTCTTAGGAATGCTTTTTTCTAATTTTATTATCAATGCAATTGATGCTATTGAACTTGATGAGGAAAAAGAGGAAGGAGAGGTAGAAGTTATCTATAATCAAGATGAAGAGTATCATATTTTTCATATTTATGATAATGGGATACCAATAGAAAATAAAGAGGATTTATTTGAAGCTTTTAAAAGTAGTAAAGTAAAAGGGAATGGTTTGGGATTGGTGCTTGCAAGGCAAATAGCACAAGCACATGGTGGCGATGTTTATTTATTAGATGAAGCAAAAAAAGGGTTTGGAATAAAATTTAAGAGATTTTAGGGTATTATTTGCAAAAAAGGGATAGAAAAATGGATATAAAAGAATTAGATAAAAAATATGTATTGCCAACATATGCACGGGCTGATGTTGAGTTTGTGAGTGGAAAAAATGCAACTTTAAGAGATAAAGATGGAAAAAAATATATAGATTTTACTTCAGGGATAGGTGTTGTGAGTGTTGGTCATGCAAATGAAGCACTAAATAAAGCGATGATAGAACAAATAAATAATATTATTCATATCTCAAATCTTTATTATATTGCACCCCAAGCAAAAGCGGCTCAAAGTGTTGTTGAGGCAAGTGGGTATGATATGCAATGTTTTTTTGGAAATAGTGGTGCTGAAGCAAATGAAGGAGCTATTAAAATAGCAAGAAAATTTGGTGAAGTAGATGGAGAGGTAAAACGGTATAAAATTATTACATTAAAGCACTCTTTTCATGGAAGAACAATTACAACAGTAAAAGCAACAGGACAAGAGTTGATGCATAACTATTTTGGGCCATTTCCAGATGGATTTGTATATGCAAGTGATATTGATGAGATACCATCACTTATTGATGACCATACATGTGCTGTTATGATTGAACTTGTGCAAGGGGAAGGTGGTGTGCAACCTCAAGATAAAGAAGCAGTACAAAATCTTGCAAAAATTTTAAAAGAAAAAAATGTTTTACTTATTGTTGATGAGGTACAAACTGGTGCATATAGAACAGGGGAATTTACAGCATCACAATATTATGAAATAACGCCAGATATTATCACTTTGGCAAAAGGTGTTGGAGGTGGTGTTCCTGTTGGAATTGTGATGACATCTTTAAAAGATATTTTAAAAGCAGGAGACCACGGTTCAACATTTGGTGGAAATTATTTGAGTAGTACAGCAGTCTATGCAACAGTAAATATTTTAAATGAATATAAAAATTCAAAAAAATTAGAACAAACAATAGCATATTTTAATGAAAAATTAGAAAGTTGTTATCAAAAAAACAAAAATTTATTTGATGAAAAAGTTGGAATAGGATTGATGTGTGGTTTGCGTGTCAAAGATGGTGAAACTTTAACAAAAATTATTGATGAGGCAAGAAAAGAGGGTGTAATGCTTTTAAAAGCTGGTCGAAATACATTAAGATTTTTACCACCATTGACAATTACAAAAGAGGAAATAGATGAAGGTTTCAAATCGCTTAGTCTTGCTATTGGCAATTTGTAGTTCAACTCTTTTTGCACAACAAAATATAGAAAATTATTTATCAAAAAATAAACAGATACAGTTTACATATGATTATGAAAAAAATGATGCACAATTTTCTTTATTGAGAGATTCTTGGATTAGCCCTTTGATGTTGAGTTACTCTTATACAAAAAGCGACCCACTTGGTGATGAACAAACAAATCAAGTGGGGGCTTTACAACTCAATCAACCAATTTTTCAAAGTGGTGGAATCTATTTTGGGATAAAGTATGCAAAGGCTTTAAAGCAATATAGTGATTTTATGGTAGATATGGCCAAAAAGCAAACACTTAAAGAGGCTTTGTCTTTGTTATTGCAAATAAAAAAAGTTGATTATAATATCAAGCGACAAAAACTTCAAATTGCAAATGCTCAAATAGATTTAGAACAAAAAAAAGAACAATATCTTCACGGACAACTTGCTTCTGGTGTTTTAGACCAAGCTATCATTGAACAAAATAGATTGATACAGCAACTCTACAATACACAAACATCAAAAGAAAAACTTATCACAAACTTTAAAACTTTAAGTGATGTTTCTTATGAAAAAATACCAATTCCTTCTTTAAAATTAGTCTCAAAAGAGGAGTTTTTATCTCATAATCTTGCTTTAAAAATTGCTTATGCAGATATCAAAAAAAATAATTATAACAAATATACAACAGTAGCAAAATATTTACCACGTATTAATTTGGTAGCAGGATATAATTGGACAAAAACAAAAATTCCAGTAAATGGAAAAACACAAACATCAGAGTCCAATTATTATAATTATGGGATAAATATCTCTCTTCCAATAAATATCAATACTTTTGTAGATATAGAACAATCACATCTTACATATCTCAAAGCAAAAGCAAAAGCTCAAGAAGAAAAGATAAAAGCAAAGGCATTATTTGAAGAAGTGATGCAAAATCTTGCTAATATTCAAAAGAAAAAAGAGTTAAGTCAAAGAAATATTGAGTTATATTTAGGATTATTAAAAGATACAAAAGAGTTAAAAAAAAGTGGATATAAAACACAATATGATGTTGAATTGATGCAAAATTCTGTGGATATTTCAAAGTTGGATATACAAATTTATGAGATAGAAAAACAATTAGAACTTTTAACTTTATATGGAGTGTATTTAGATGAAATTTAGTGAGTATATGAGTGAATGGCTTTATGGCAAAGATGGGTATTATGCAACCTATAAAGAGATAGGTAAAGCAGGTGATTTTTATACTTCTGTTAGTACAAGTAAATTTTTTGGTGGAAGTATAGCAAAGCATATTATTAGATTGGTAGATGATGGTTTTTTACAAAAAGATGCAACTATTTGTGAAATAGGGGCTCATCATGGATATTTGCTTGCAGATATTATTGAGTTTCTTTATACACTTCGTCCAGAACTCATCTCTACTTTTTCTTTTGTGATTATTGAGCGATTTGAACATTTGCAAGCACATCAAACACAATATTTTCAAGAGGCTTTTGGTGATGTTATCTCTTTAACACATTATAAATCACTTCAAGAGCTTCGATGTAAAAATGGTTTTTTTATTGCCAATGAGATTTTTGATGCTTTTCCTTGTGAACTTTATTATAAAGGTAAAACTGCAAGAGTAGATAATGGGAAATTTGTTTTTGATGTTGATGATATATGGGTAGAGCAAAAAGCAAAAAAATATCATAAAGATAGAGGAGAGATTGCTGTTGGATATGAAGCATTTGCAAAAGAGATGGCACAAAGTTGCGAGAAATTTGAATTTATGACTTTTGATTATGGAGAGATGGCGGCACGGCCAGATTTTTCTTTGCGAATTTATACCAAACATAATGTTATCCCTTTTTTTGATAAAGATGTAAATTATGATGAACTTTTTGGAAAGAGTGATATTACATATGATGTTACTTTTGAACATGTAAAAGATGCTTATGAAGAAGCTGGAATAAAGTTTGTGGAGTTAAAAGCACAAATGGTGGCACTTGTAGATATGGGAATTTTGGAGCTTTTAGAAATTTTACAAAAAAATGTTGATGAAAAAATTTATAAACAAGAATTAGAAAAAGTAAAAATGCTCATTATGCCAGATTTTCTTGGGGAGCGATTTAAAATGATAAGGTTTAGAAAAGAGAGTTAGATGATAAACTTCAACTAATATTTATCATAAGGATGTAAAATATAGTTTGCATAAAATTATATAAAAAGGATGAATTATGTCATACATTCCAAGTGATGCAAAAAAAATAGAGGTTGAAGGTGCTACGGTAGATTTTTTTGAGTTAGCAAAAGATGGTGTTTCTACATACTATTTTGATACATCAAAATCAGGTCCTCCAACACCAATGGTAAATGCGATGAATGGTTTAAAACTCATTAAAAATACAAATAATAAATTGGTGATGATAAATCATAAATTACCTGCTGGACTTTTTAATAAACTTGAAGCAGATGTTGCTTATGAAACAGAAGATTTAGATGATGGTTTGGTAAAAGTTACATTTCGTAGTGTTGATGCAGATGTTGAGTCTGATTTAACACAAACTTCTTGTAATGGATAACTCCTATGACGCAGATCTCACAAGATTTTGCTCCCCCTTTTAAATTAATTGCTCCCTTTTTTATCATTGGGGGCTTTTTTTACCTTATATCATCATTTTTTCTTTTCAGTTTTGATGTTGAAAATCTTTCTTTTTTAAGTCCAAAAACGATAAGTTTTATCCATATGTTTTTACTTGGTTTTGTGATGATGGTAATTTTTGGAGCTATGGCACAACTTGTTCCTGTTGTTCTTGAAGTAGGGCATTTTGCTGTTGAACTTTTTTATGCGATATGGCCATTACTTTTAATAGGTACTATTTTAATGGTATTTGGTTTTTTATATGCTCCGGGGCTTGTTCCTTATGGTGGAGTTGTTGTTCTTATTTCTATGATGATATTTGTTATGGAAATCTTTATGACAATCTCAAAAGTAAAAGAGTTAAGTTTGGTGATGAGTAGTGTGCTTATCTCAAATACTTTTTTATTTTTTGGAATTATTGTTGGTTTAACTATGGCACTTGGTTTTGCTGGAGTAATTAGTGTAGATATCTTTTCTTTACTTCGTTCACATGTTTATTTGGTCATTGGTGGGTATATAGGTGTGACTATTATGGGGATATCTATTGTACTTCTTCCAATGTTTATGCTCTCACACGGATTTTCTTTAAAACCATTAAAAATAGCTATATGGATGATGAGTAGTGGGGTAAGTTTTGTTGTGTTGTCCTCATTTATTCATAGTAGTTTTTTTGAGTATGTGGGATATTTATTATCGATATTTTCATTGTTTGTTTATTTTTATTTGATTTTTATTATCTATAAAACAAGACCAAGAAAAGAGAATGATGTGTATATTTTTTCACTTTATTTTTCTTATGGTGCAATGATTGTTGGATTGTTGTTTGCATTGCTTTATTTTATGACACATAAAGAGAGTATTTTATTGGCATCTGGATGGTTGTTTTTTTATGGATTTTTTGCTTTTTTAATTAGTGGACATATTTATAAAATTATCCCATTTTTGGTATGGTTTGAGCGATTTTCTCCACTTGTTGGGAAACAAAAAGTTCCAATGCTTGCAGATATGGTTCCAGTAAGAGGTGCAAATTTACAATTTATTGCTTCAGCAATGGGTGTTGTTTTGGTTACTTTTGCTCTTTTAGCACAAAGTAATACTATGATGGGTGCGGGAGTTTCCTTTTTAGTTGTTGGAGCTTTTGCATTGATAAAAAATATATTTTATATGATTAATTTTAGATAAGGAGAATTGAGTATGGGTTTGTATTCAAAAGAGGAACTTTTATTGGCTATTTCAAGTGTTATTGATCCAGAAGTTGGATTTAATCTTGTAGAGATGGGTTTGATTTATGATGCACAATGTGATGATGAAGGAAATGTCAAAATCACAATGACACTCTCAACAAGAGCGTGTCCAATGCATCAAATGATTCAACAATGGGTGAAAGAAGCAGTAGAAAAAATGGATGGTATTAAGAGTGTAGAAGTTGAAGTTGTTTGGGAGCCAGTTTGGAATATAAGTATGGCAGATGAACATGTAAGAAAAGCTTTAGGCGGTGCATAGAGTGAAGTGTCTATACCATCATTTAGTGGTATAGACGATTTTTATAAAGATAATGGCTTGCATAGATATAAGAGAGTCCCTCTTGTATCATAGTTTTATCTTGGGCTATTTTTTGATTTTGATAATTGTATGTTTGATAATTTTGATTTGGTTCAAAGATAACATATTTTTTCTCTTTGAGATAAGCAAAATTTTTCTTTTTAGCAATAAGAAGGGCAGAATCTCTTTGATTTTGTAAGACAGATGAACCCATTGTTGGGATTGTTGCACTTATTCCAGCAACATCTAAAAGTGTTGGTGCAATGTCAATTTGTGAAGCTATTTTATCGTATTTTTTCCCACCTTTAAAATCATCAGATACTATCATTGCTGCAATTTTATATTTATCCACAGGTACACCCATTTTTCCTCTTACTTTGGAGCAATGGTCTGCAACAAAGGCAACAACTGTATTTTGAAGCATATGGTGTTTTTTGAGTTTTTGCATAAATTTTCCTATGGCATAATCAGCATATTTGACACTATTTGCAAAACTTTTTGCTGGAGCTTTTGGATATATGGGAGTTTTATTTTTTGGATAATCAAATGGTTCATGACTTGAGAGAGTCATAAGGGTTAAAAAATATGGTTTATTTTTTTTGGATTGAATAATTTCAAATGCTTTCTCATAAAGGTCCTCATCACAATATCCCCAAGTATATTTTGTTTTAGTATGATGAAAAACTTCTTCACCATAAACATTTTTGAAGCCATTATTGGATAAAAACCCTCTCATATTATCAAAATCTACATCTCCACCATATAAAAAGGTTGTATCGTATCCTTTTTTATCGAGTGTTTTTGCAATAGTATAAAAATTATTTTGTGATTTTGAAGCTTTGATGTATTCACATGATGGGATAGGGTACAAAGAAGATACAACAGATGAAATACCCCAAGATGTTCTATATCCAACGGCATAAAGGTTGGTAAAATAGAGTGCATTGTGTATTAATTTATCCAGATTTGGTGTCGTTGGGGTTCCGCCAAGATATCCTATGGATTCGTGTCCAAAACTCTCTAAAATAACAAGGATAATATTTTTTTGTTTTGAAAATAGGGAGTGTTGGTATCTTGTGAGTGTTTGAGAATTATTTTGAATATGATTCATTTTTTTGACATTATTGATAGCATCTTTATAAGAGATATTACCATAATTATAAAATTTTTCATTTTCCATCATATAAAGAGAATAAAGAACAGAAAAGAGAGAGTTATTTGCTATTTCATTATTGAGTTCATTTTGAGAAAATGTATAAAAACCTATATTTGGTGTTGATACTCCAACAGATGAACGCATTCCAAGAAATAAAACAGCAAGAATGAGTGGCAATAGAAGCAATCTATTTTTTATATTGCCTTTTTTTATCGTATGTTGAAAATAGCGATAAATCATAAAAATTACCAATCCGACAAATGGAAGTATGATGATAATTTCATATTTATAAAGTTCCCAAACCATGGTGAAAATTTCAGGACGATAAGAAAAATGTTCCATAAAAGGATAGGTCATTATTTCCATCATTATATAAAGTGTTGTTGCAAATGTAAGGAGTATCCTCCCTAAGACAATAAGATTTACACTATATAATAAACTAAATAATATTCCAAAAGCAGAAAAGACTATGGTATCCATACGAATTCCATAAAGAAGTCCATAAAACATATCACTATTGATATGCTCTAAAAATGTTAATGAGAGTAAAATTCTCAAAAATAGACCAAGGGTGATAAAATAAAACCAATACCAAAGGAGTATTTGCTATGATGTCGTGTAAAGCTCTTTTATCTTTTTTTAATAAAACGATAAAAAAACCAGCTAAAAAAGGGAGTGTTGAGATGATATAACCAAGAGAGCGAGTGATAGCTTGTTTGTTGTTTATATCTTGAAATGTTGTAGCATCTACAATTTTGATACGACAAATTTTTTTTCCCGGTGTTGCTCCTTTGAATTTTTCCCAAAAAAGTAAAGTGATAACTAAAAGAGAAAACTCAAAGACAAGTTCCCATTGCAAAGATGTTTGTGGTTGGGTTGTGAGGGCTTGTGCATTGCCACTCATTGCATAAAAAATATTTTGTTGGTACTGTGTTAAATCAAACCATTGACCATCACTAATAAAATAAATAATAATGCCAATAGGTAATGCAAGGAAAAAGGTATCAAAAAGAGAAGCTAATGCACGGATAAAAAATCCGGCATAGATAATTTCTTGTTTCATTATACGTGGTAGTTTGGTGCTTCTTGTGTGATGATAACATCATGCACATGAGATTCTTTTAATCCAGCAGATGTAATCTCAACAAATTCAGCTTTATCCCAAAATGTTTCAATATCTTTACTTCCACAATATCCCATAGAAGCACGAAGTCCACCCATCATTTGATGAATAATTCCAGCAATAGATCCACGAAATGGTACACGACCCTCTATCCCTTCTGGAACAAGTTTATCTGCTGCAGTTCCTTCTTGGAAATAACGGTCATTTGAACCTTTTTGCATTGCACCAATAGAACCCATTCCACGATAAGATTTATATTGACGACCTTGGAACATAATAGTTTCACCCGGAGATTCTTCTGTTCCTGCAAGGAGTGAACCTGCCATAACACACGATGCTCCAACTGCTAATGCTTTTGCAATATCTCCAGAGTATTTAATCCCTCCATCAGCAATAACAGGAACACCATGAGGACGAGCAGCTTGAGCACATTCATCAATTGCAGAAATTTGTGGAACACCAACTCCAGCAACAACACGTGTAGTACAAATTGAACCAGGACCAATACCAACTTTAACAGCATCAACACCAGCTTCTATAAGTGCTTCTACCGCTTCTTTTGTTGCAATATTTCCAGCAATGACATCAATTTCCATTGTTTCTTTTATTTTTTTAACAGTATCGATAATTCCTTTTGAGTGACCATGAGCAGAATCAAGCACAAGTACATCAGCCCCAGCATCTGCTAAAGCTTTTGCTCTATCAATTTGACCAACACCAATAGCAGCACCAACAACAAGTCTTCCAAATGCATCTTTATTTGAATTAGGGTATTCGATACGTTTTTTAATATCTTTGATAGTGATGAGTCCTTTGAGATATCCATCTTCATCAACAATAGGAAGTTTTTCAATCTTATTTTTGTGCATAATATCAGCAGCATCATCAAGAGATATCCCTTGTTTTGCAGTGATAAGTGGTGTAGATGTCATCGTGTCTCTTACAAGTTTTTTCATATCTTTTTCAAATCTCATATCTCTATTTGTTAAGATACCTAAGAGTTTGTTGTGCTCATTAATGACAGGTAATCCAGAGATTTTATATTCTTTCATTAATTTTTCAGCATTATCAAGTGTTGTATCTGGATAGACAAAAATTGGGTCGATGATAATACCACTTTCACTTTTTTTTACTTTTTTTACTTCTTTGCATTGTGTTGCTATATCCATTTTTTTATGGATGATACCAATGCCACCAAGACGAGCCATAGCAATGGCAGCTCTATGTTCAGTTACGGTATCCATAGCAGCAGAAACCATAGGAATTTTCAACGATATGTTACGAGTAAGTTTTGTTTCTAATGAAACCTCTTTTGGTAATACTTCGGAGTATTGTGGAACTAAAAGCACATCTTCAAATGTTAGGGCACGTTTACGAATTCTCATGGTTATCCTTTATTGCAAAAAATTGTTTAAAATTGCCATACATTATATCTTTTTAGTTGTTAAAAAGATATAAAATGTTAGTAATTTACCGCAACTTTATAAGTTGGGTCATCTTCTTCATAAGTACAGTGTGGTCCAGCAAGTTTTAAGAGTGCCTTACAATCAGGACTTAGATGACGAAGAAGGAGTGTTTTGTTTTTTTCTTCATATTTTTTTGTAATCATATCAATAGCTTCTACACCAGAAGAATCCATCACTCTTGCTTCTTTAAAATCGATAATGACTTTTTGAGGGTCATTGTCTACATCAAAATTATTATGAAATGTTGAAGCACTTCCAAAAAAGAGAGGTCCTTCAAGTTCATATACTTTTGTTCCATCTTCTTCCATATAGGTTTTTACAGAAATTTTTGCATGTTTCCAAGCAAAAGCTAAAGCAGAGATAATAACTCCAGCAATAACAGCAACAGCTAAATCAGCAAAAACAGTAATAATAGTTACAGTAACCATAACAAAAGCATCGGTGCGGGGCATTTTATTGAGTCTTGAGAAACTTGACCATTCAAAAGTTCCAATACTCACCATAAACATAATTCCAACAAGCACCGCAACAGGAATGATATTTAAAATATCACTAAAGATAACAACAAGCAAAATAAGTCCAGTTGCCGCTACAAAAGAGGAAAGTCTCCCTTTTCCACCAGAAGTATAGTTAATGATAGATTGTCCAATCATTGCACAACCAGCCATACCACCAAAGAGTCCAGCAGTGATATTTCCAGCACCTTGTGCTATACATTCTTGGTTTGCAGAACCACGAGTATTGCTTAATTCATCTAAAACACTAAGTGTTAAAAGTGATTCTATAAGTCCAACAAGAGCGATAATTACAGCATATGGAAGAACAAGTAAAATTGCATCAATATCAAATAAATATGTTGGAAAATGAAAAGTTGGAAATTGTCCAGTATATTTACTCATATCATCTAATCCACTTAAGAGTAAGGTATCTGTATGAGTAAAATAAACACCAATAGTGATAACAACAATAGCAACAAGTCCAGCTGGTATCCCTTTGATGAATTTAGGGGCAAAATACATAATAGCCATCGTAATTGCTACAAGAATATACATAATATATCCTTGTCCTTCAAAAAATTTAAATTGTGCAGTGGCAATGACAATAGCCAAACCATTTAAAAAACCATGGATTGCTGGTACTGGAACAAGACGGATAAATTTTCCAAGTTTTAATAACCCTATACTAATTTGTATCATACCAGCAAGGATTGCTGTCAAAAAGATATAATTAAGAGTTCTAAAAGCTATCTCTTGGGTGGATAATCCAGATAAAGAGAGCATAGTATTAACTTCTAATGTAAGTCCAACCAAAACAACAGCAACTGCACCTGTTGCACCTGAAATCATTCCTGGTTTTCCACCAATAAGAGAGGTAACAAGCCCTAAAAGAAATGCTGTATAAAGACCAACAATAGGACTAACACCAGCAATAAAACTAAAAGCAATCGCCTCTGGAACAAGTGCAACTGCAACAACCAAACCTGACAAAATATCATTTTTAGCATTTTGCGGGATATATTTTTTGATATCTAACAAGAAAAAACCTCCATTTTTATTAAAAAAATGGAATGATATCATAAACCTTGCTATTTTTTTTCAAAAGAGATATTTTGTTTTTGTAATTCTTGATAAAAAAGCTCCATCGCTTTTTTTATTTCATTTTTATTTTCTCCACTTAGAGAGATTTCTACTGAAATTTTTCCATCTTCTATCATTGGAAGAGAGGAGAGTTCTATGGATGGTGGTATCTTATTCATAATATCGATAAGCTTTGCTTCACTTGTGTTTGCTATAAAAGAAGAGCGAAATTTTTCTTTTTTTGTGCTAAAGTATTTTTGTATGATATTTTGCACCATAGGATGAGCCATTTGAGGAAAGCCGGGGAGGAAAAAAAATCTATCTTCTAATGAAAATCCTGACATATTATTGATAGGATTATGAATAAGTGATGCCCCTTTTGGGATATCGGCCATATGGATTCTATGAGGATAAGCTTCTTCTTGAAATCTATCGATAATATCTTGTTCAAATTGTTTATGTCGAACAACACCTTGATTTGTAAAAACTTTTGCCGCTATCTCTCTTGTAAGGTCATCTGGAGTTGAACCAATACCTCCAAAAGAAAATAAAACACTTTGTTTATCTTTTTTGATGAGTTCAAAACTATTTTGAATGAGTTCTTTATCATCCTTTATGATAAATGTTGCAAAAAGTTCATGGTTATATTTTGCAAGTTCATTTTTTAAAAATGAAAAATGTTTATCTTCACGTCGTCCATTTAAAATTTCTGTCCCAATGATTAGTGCATAAAAATTCATTTTTTATTCCTCATTAATTAAGCATAAATATTTGTTATCTTTCACATCTAATACTAATTGCATTTTATAGCCTTTATTTTACTTCTTCTCATACTCTACTTCGCCATAACTGCAAAATCAGGTACACTATTTGGTATGATGGTTGTTGGTTTTTGCTTGCCATCTGTGAGTTGTTTTACTCTATTGGTTACATAGAGGTCTATCTCTTTTATGGTTACTATTCCATCTTTGTCATAATCTGCTTTTTCTTGTCCCATACCCTCTAGTAGGCTTTTGGTAAATGCTCCGTGTCCCCAACTACTTTGCTCATAACTGTAGCCACTTCCTGTTGTTGCTGTCATGATGATACTTCCGCTACCACTGTTGATGATGGATTTAACTGCACTTGTAATATCTCTTCTGTTACCTGTTATATTTCCACTATGGCAGGTATCTGCTAGGAGTATCACTTTACTTGGGAGATTGCTTATGGTGTCCTCTATCTCTGTCCATTTTACTGCTGTTCTTCTAAGTCTCTCTAAGTTTGCATCGTAAGATAAGAAGTAGTAATTTCCTTTCTCATCATTGATACCATGACCAGCAATAAAAATCATAACAACATCTTTACTTGTCGCTTCTTTATCTATCCAATCAAGTCCATCTAGTATGTTATCACTTGTTGCTTTTTTATTTGTCAATGTTTTTGATACAACTTTTTTGTATATTTTACCCTCTTGTGTTTGCATCATTTGAGATATAGATTTGGCATCTTTATGCGCTACTCCAAGATTGTACTCTTTATTTTTATATTCACTAATCCCAATACTTAAAAGATATAGCGTTGGTTTGTAGATATTTTTTGAAGTTGTTGTTTTATAAGCATTTACTAAGATCTCATCACTA
>FPHP01000038.1_pt1 | contig 14845 bp, 14 predicted proteins | sample 1057371 | NCBI WGS metagenome assembly FPHP01 (sample SAMEA4473311, study PRJEB15554) | hydrothermal vent metagenome | biome: marine basaltic hydrothermal vent biome; feature: marine hydrothermal vent; material: water | place: Pacific Ocean | collected 2011-06-14/2011-07-23 | depth 1155 m
ACAAAAAAGACCTATGGAACAAAAAAAAGGTAATAAGCTTAGAAAATTAAAAAATAATCCTAAAGCTTTTTTTCTTGACAGTAAATATCAAGCTTTAAAATTAATTGGTAAATTTTTATAATTTTTAAAATAGTAGATTAAAATTTTACTTTGAACTAAAAATATCTATAATATATCATGGTGAGAAAAAAAAGAATACGAAAGATTGAATTCTATCATACAGAGAAATTAGTGAAGCAAGTAGGTACTTGTACAATGAGAATTACTTAAGATTTTTAAAGATTGAGATGCAAGTATTGAGTATGAATTTGCAATATTTTTATACTGCTTGCTTCCTAAAGCTACATCTTTACTAGTATAAGAATATGTATTTTTAAATAAAGGTTAAAATGAAATATAGCATCTCCAAACAACTCATAAAAAATACAAAGTACTTTTTAAATATCACCTACTACTCTTTTTTTCATCGACTCTTTCATAAAAAAGGTACTTTTTATGGCTGGGGACGTAAAAAATCGGGCTTAAAAGCCATAGAACTCGCAAAAAAATATCAAACCTCTTTTGTTTTATTAGAAGACGGCTTCATCCGCTCTCTTGGACTTGGGGTAGATAATTCTCCATCATTTTCCATTGTAGAAGATGATGTGGGTATTTACTATGATGCTACAAGCCCATCTAAACTTGAAAATATATTAAATACTTACGATTTTCAATCAGATAACAAACTAATGAAAACTGCCAAAGAAGCTATAGAACTTATAAAAAAGCATCATATCTCAAAATACAACAATGCTCCAGATATTGATGATAATTTTTTTAAAAATGATACAAAACAAAAAATACTCATTATAGCTCAAACAGCAGGTGATGCTTCACTACAATATGGTCTTGGTGATATTTTTAGTACAAAAAAAATAATAAATGATGCCATAAACGAAAATCCTCAAGCTTCAATTTATATCAAAATCCATCCAGATGTTCTCACAGGGAAAAAACAATCAGATATCAAACAAGAAGATATACCAAAAAATTGCACAATAATCGACCAAAATATAAATCCAATCTCCCTCTTAAAACATTTTACAAAAGTCTATACAAAAACTTCTGGAATGGGGATGGAAGCCCTTTTACTTGATATAGAAGTTACTTGTTATGGAGTACCTTTTTATTCTGGTTGGGGACTTACAAATGATAAACAAAAATGTAATAGAAGAAATAAAAAATTAACCACCAAAGAGCTTTTTGCTGGTGCATATATCCTTTATACAAGATATTATAATCCATATACAAAACAACCATCAAATATCATTGATACTATCCAAACACTTCTCTCAAAAAAATCAAATCTTTAGCTCTTTTTGAGTATAATTGCTTTTATTTCAATAAAGGCAATTATATACCATGGCAAACTATTATGACAAGATAAAACCCCTTTTATTTCAATTTCAACCAGAAACTGCACACCATATTGCTGAGTGTGTTTTACGACTTCCAAATATATCACAACTCCCATTTCAACCATTTTTACAATCCCACTTTATAAAAGATCCCATCTTAACACAAGAGATTTTTGGAAAAACATTTTATAACCCTATTGGTCTTGGGGCTGGATTTGATAAAAATGCAACAATGATACGAGGGATTTATACACTTGGATTTGGTTTTACAGAGATTGGAACAGTAACACCAAAACCACAACCAGGCAATCCAAAACCACGAATGTTTCGTCACATAGAAGAAGAATCTATTCAAAATGCTATGGGATTTAATAACCAAGGGCAAGAAAAAGTACTCCAAAGACTCAAATCTATCTACCCTTTTGAGATTCCTATTGGGATTAATATAGGCAAAAATAAAATTACCCCAGAAGATAAAGCAATCCAAGATTATACAACCCTCATTCAAGCATTTGATGGGTATGGAGATTATTTTGTTATCAATATCTCTTCTCCAAACACTCCCGGACTTCGTGATTTACAAAATGAAACTTTTATCAAAGAACTTTTTGCACAAGCAAAACAACTCACAAAACTTCCAATTTTGCTTAAAATTGCACCAGATATGACACCACAAGATGCTATCAACCTCACAACCTTAGCAGTGGAATATGGAGCAGATGGAATTATTGCAACAAATACAACCATTGATTATTCATTAGTCAAACATCCAAAAGATATTGGTGGAATTAGTGGTGCTGTTTTAAAAGAGAAAAGTTTTATGATTTTTGAAGCAATTGCCAAAGAGTTATATGGCAAAACAACCCTTATCTCTGTTGGTGGGATAGATTCTGCTACTGAAGCCTACAAAAGGATAAAAGCAGGAGCTTCTTTGGTTCAAATTTTAAGTGGACTTATCTTTCACGGACCAGATATGATTATGAATATCAACAAAGAACTCATCACCCTTTTACAACAAGATGGATACACTCACATCTCTCAAGCTATTGGGGCAGATAGAAAATAACATATGAAAATACTACTAAGTATATTACTAATAACAGGAGTAATTATGGGATCATCACTTCCAAAATATGAAACCAAAACATTAAAAAATGGTTTAGAAATTGTTGTTGTACCACTGCATAATGGTACTAATGTCATTAGCACAGATATCTTTTATAAAGTTGGTAGCCGTAATGAAATAATGGGAAAAACGGGGATTGCTCATATGTTAGAACATATGAATTTTAAATCCACAAAACATCTTCAAGCTGGAGAATTTGATAAAGAAGTAAAAAGTTTTGGAGGGGTCAATAATGCTTCAACAAGTTTTGATTATACCCATTATTATATCAAATCAAGTACAGATAATCTTGATAAATCTCTTGAGCTTTATGCAGAATTGATGCAAAATTTAAGTCTCAAAGATGAAGAATTTCAACCAGAACGTAATGTTGTTGCAGAGGAGCGTCGCTGGAGAACAGATAATAGCCCTCTTGGATATCTTTATTTTAAAATGTTTAATAATGCTTATGTGTATCATCCATACCATTGGACCCCTATTGGATTTATGAATGATATCCTCTCTTGGGATATAGAAGATATTAGAAATTTTCATAAAACATACTACCAGCCAAACAATGCTATTTTAGTAGTAACTGGAGATGTTGAGCCAAAAGAGGTATTTCAAAAAGCAAAAAAAGCATTTGGCTCTATCAAAAACCATACAAAAATTCCAAAAGTTCGTTTTGTTGAACCAAAACAAGATGGAGCAAAAAGAGTTATCATCCATAAAGAAAGTGAAGTAGAGATGGTAGCTATTGCCTATCATATCCCTAATTTTCAACACAAAGACCAAGTTGCTTTAAGTGTTATTTCTGATATCCTTTATTCTGGAAAAAGCTCTCGCCTCTACAAAGAACTTGTTGAAAAAAAACAACTCATCAACTCTATCTATGCATACAATATGGAAAATAAAGACCCTGGTTTATTTATCTTTTTAGCAACATGTAATCCTGGCATTCAAGCTGTTGATGTTGAAAAAGAGATTTTACACCAAATAGAGCTTTTAAAAACAACAAAAATCACAAAAGAAGAACTTCAAAAAGTAAAAATTAATACAAAATCAGATTTTATCCATCTTTTAGAGAGTTCAACATCTGTGGCAAACCTTATAGGAAATGCTCTTGCTCTTGGAGATATTAAACCACTTCTTACCTATGAAGACAATATCCAAAAACTCACACCAAAAAAGATTCAAAAAGTAGCAAACAAATACTTCAATGAAGATAATTCTATAACCCTTATCCTCAAAAAAGGGAAATAATATTTTTTTGAAATTACTTTTATTTCTCATTTCTCTCCTCTTTTTAAGTGGATGTGGAAATGATGAAATATCCAACACTTCTTCTTATCATTGTGATACTATCATCAATAAATCTTATTATGAAATATGTTATAACTATACCTTTAAAGGAGCAAAATTTGTTTCTTATACACTCCATAAAGAAAATATTGATAAAAACAATATAGAAAAAAGACCCGATTTTTATGAAGAAAAAACACTTCCTAAAGAATATAGAGCAAAGGTAAGTGATTATATTGGAAGTGGGTATGATAAAGGGCATCTTGCATCAGATGCATCGTTTGATTATTCACAAGAAGCATTACAAAGTGTCTATTCATTAGCAAACATTATCCCTCAAAATCCTCAAATTAATCGCTATTTTTGGATTCAAACAGAATACTTAGAAAGAGAAAAAACAAGAGAGTATGGCACTGTTGATGTTATTATAGGGGTAGATTATGATGCAAATCCAATGCGAATTGGAGCAGATAATATTGCTGTACCACGTGGATTTTATAAGATGATAGAAAATAAACAAAATGGGTATAAAAGTTGTTTTTATTATGAAAATATCCCAATATATGATGAAGATGACACCATAGAAAATCATAAAGTAGAGTGTTCTACTCTCCTTTTAGATTATTCTATGTAAAGTAACTAAATCACTCCATTTAAAACATTTTCATCATCAATTCTTGAATATGGGTCTTTTTGAATCTCTTTTAAAATCTGCATCAAACGATTATAAACAACATTTGGAGATTGATTTACATCAAAACTATCTAATGCTATTTTGGTTGTAGTATCTTGAAAATGATTATCTAAAGATGCAATAAGGTTTTGAGATGCTTTAAAAGCATCTTTTTGATTTGTAAATTCAAAATTGATAAAACAATAATGCTCATCTACCATCAAAAAGTGGTCTGACTTTCTTACATATTGACCAAGTTCAATAGGAAGAATTGGTTTGTGATGATAAATCAAACCAAATGTAGCTGGAACATTATATCTTCCAAATACATAATATGTTTTTTCTATCATCACTTTTAATCTATTAAAAATTCTCTCATCCATTATACTATCTTTTATTGAAAAGAGGTTCCACCATCTACAACAATAGTTTGTCCTGTTACCCAAGAAGCATCATCTGAACAAAGATACACACAAGCCCCTGTTAAGTCTGTTGCATCTCCCATACGTGAGAGTGGTGAGCGTTTAACAACTTCTGCTTTGACCTCTTCATAGTTTGGAAATGCCTTAAGAGCATCTGTATCAATTGGTCCACCACTCACCGCATTAACACGAATCCCTTTTTCACCAAGTTCTGTTGCGGCATATTTTACCATCGTCTCAACTGCTGCTTTATTTGTCCCATGCCCTGCATAATTTGGTGTATAGACAATATTTCCAGTAGAACTCATAGAGATAATAGAACCACCACCATTTTTTTCCATACGTTTTGCTGCTTCTTGAGCTCCTACAACAAATGCTGTTACTGTTGCTGTATAGATATTTGTCAATCCTTTTGGTTTTAGTCGCATAAAAGGACCAAACCCTCCAACAACTGCACGACCAGAAATAATTGCATTTGAGATAAAATAATCAAGTCTATCAAAATCCTCATCAAATGCTTTAAAAACATCTTTATATGTTTGTGGTTCTAAGATATTAAGTTGATATGCACGTGATTTTATACCATATTTTTCTTCTAAATCTGCAACTATCTCATTAGCAATATCTGCATTAGAAGCATACGTAAAAGCTACATCACAACCAAGTGAAGCAAACTTATAAACAATCGCTTTTCCAATCCCACGTGTCCCACCTGAGATAAATAAACACTTCCCATTCATCATTTTTTCACCCATCTTTATAATCCTTTAATCTCATAATTTTTCATAACTTCTTCAATTTTCTTCATATTTTCTTTACTTGGTGCAACAAGTGGAAGACGATATTCTAAAGTATCAATTAACCCTGCAATATACATTGCTGCTTTGATAGGGATAGGATTTGACTCACAAAACATAACTGAGTTTAAAGGGTATAATTTATCATTAATCGCTTTTGCTCCTGCAAAATCACCTGCTAAAGCTAAACGAACGAGTTCTGATTTTAAATCTGGCATAAGATTTGATGTAACAGAAGTAATCCCAGCACCACCATTTGCTAAAATTGGATAATCAATTGCATCATCACCAGAAAATACTTTTAACTCTGGACGACGAGATAAAAGTGCTACTGTACGCTCTAAAGAACCAGTTGCTTCTTTGACTCCATAGATATTTTTTACATCATCAAATAAACGAATAGTTGTTTCCACAGAGATATCTACCCCTGTTCTTCCTGGAACATTATAAAGCATAAAAGGAAGTTCACTCACCGATTCTGCAATAGCTTTATAATGCTGATACAACCCCTCTTGTGATGGTTTATTGTAATATGGACTAACAGAAAAAATAGCATCAACACCAGCCTTTTGTGCATGTTTTGCTATCTCAATAGCTTCGTGTGTTGCATTTGAACCAGCCCCAGCAAGTACCTTTGTATCTGTTCCTTTACATACTTCTACTGCTATTTCTATACATCTTTTATGCTCATCGTGAGTAAGTGTAGCACTCTCCCCTGTTGTTCCTACTGGACACACTGCATCCATACCATTGTCTATTTGGCGTTGGATAAGTGTAGCATATTGTTGTTCATCTAATTGACCACTTTTAAATGGAGTTATCAGTGCGGTTGAAGAACCTGTTACTAAATTCATCTCTTGTTACCTTTATTAGTTTTAAGTGCTTTTATTATATCTAATTCTTCCCAAAAAATTTATAATAAAAATCTTTTAAAAATTTTAATTTTGTTCGACTAATTGCTAAAGAACCTTTTGGTACGACTCCACTTGTTATTGTAGAACCAGCAGCTATCATCACATCATCTTCTATTGTAACTGGAGCAATGAGTTGTGAATCACTCCCAACAAAGACATTTTTTCCAATGATAGTTTTATATTTCTTTTTCCCATCATAATTACATGTAATAGTCCCAGCACCAATATTTGTTCCATTTTCTATTTGGGCATCACCTAAATAACTCAAGTGTCCAGCTTTAACCCCTTTGAGTGAACTTTTTTTCACCTCAACAAAATTACCTATATGAGTATCTTCAAGATAAGAAGATGGACGAAGATGAGCAAGTGGCCCAACATCTGAATTTTTGACCACACTATCTTCTATCACACTTCCAGCTTTGATATGAGAGTTTTGAATGAGTGTTTTTCCTGTAATGCGACATCCATTTTCAACAATACATTCCCCTTCAAATACAACCCCCTCTTCTATATAGATAGTTGATGGAAGTTGCATAATTACCCCTTGTGCCATCAATGTATCTTTAATTCTTGTTTGCATAATCACTTCACTATCACTCAAATCTTTTTTAGAATTAACTCCTTTAAAATGTTCCTCATCAACAATAAGTGGAGCAATATGCAAACCATCTTTACTTGCCATTGCAATAATATCTGTAAGATAATACTCTTCTTGGGCATTATTATTATCAAGTAATGGGATATATTTTTCTAATACCTCTTTTTTAAAAGCATACACACCAGCATTTACTGTTGTAACTTGTAACTCCCCTTTTGTCGCATCTTTTTGTTCAACAATATATTCTACTTTATTATCATTAATAACAACACGTCCATACCCATCTGGATTTTCTAAATCAAATACAGACATCACAATATCAGCATCAATAACAAAAAACTCTTCCAATGCCAAAGGAGTAATAAGTGGCATATCTCCATTTAAAACTAAAACTTTTTCATTCTTTGGCAAGACATTTTTCATCGCCCCACCCGTCCCTGGAAAGTTTTGTGCATCTTGTACTACAAAATTGATATCATCAAAATAGGCTTCTATCTCTGCTTGTACTTGCTCTTTTTGGTGTGCTATAACTACTGTAATATCATTTGAAACTTCTTTTGCACTTTTAATAATATGATAAAGCATCGGTTTTCCACAAATAGTATGAAGTACCTTTGCTTTTGGTGATTTCATACGGCTCCCTTTTCCAGCTGCCAAAATCACAATACTTGTTTGCTCTTTTTCCATCATTTTTCTCCAAATAGTAAGTGTCTTATTATACTTCTTCTCGTGTTAAAACCTCTTGAAACTTTACAAATGCTTAAGTAAAATAAAGTTAAAATCTCTTTAATCAAATATGAAGGAGAAAGTATGAAAAAAATTGAGGTTATTTTAAAACCCTTTAAACTCGAAGATGTCAAAGAAGCATTGGCAGAGATTGGTATTGAAGGGATGACTGTAAGTGAAGTCAAAGGGTATGGAAGACAAAAAGGGCATAGTGAACTTTATCGTGGTGCAGAGTATGTTGTTGATTTTATGCCAAAAATCAAATTAGAAATCATTGTAGCAGAAGAAGAAGTTGATAAAATCACAGAAACAATCACTCTTGCTGCTCGAACAGGAAAAATTGGTGATGGAAAAATCTTTGTTACAAGTGTAGAAAAAGTTATCCGTATTCGAACAGGTGAAACTGATAAAGAGGCGATATAAATGAGTGAAGCAGATTTTAAATATATCATAGATACATTATTTACACTTTTTTCAATGACACTCATCATTTTGATGGTGCCAGGTTTTGCAATGCTTGAGGCAGGACTTGTTCGTTCTAAAAATGTTACTACTGTTTTAACAGTCAATACACTCATCTACGCACTTGCATCTCTTGTATTTTTACTCATTGGATATAAAATAGCTTTTGGTTCATGGGAACACGATGGGATGAGTAAATGGGCGGCTTTTTTATTTCAAATGGCATTTGTTGGAAAAACAGTTAATATTATGAGTGGTGGAGTAAGTGAGCGTGTTCGTATCATTCCTATTATGCTTTTTACTCTTATTATGGGTGGATTTTTATATCCATTTATTGTCAATATTTCATGGGGTGCTGATCTATTTGCAAATACATTTTTAGATCTTCATATGTATGATTTAGCAGGTTCTACTGTTATTCACTCTACTGGTGGATGGGCTTTACTTGCTGCACTTATGATTATGGGTTCAAGAAAAGGAAGATACACAAAATCTGGGAATATCCACGTTATTCCAGCTTCAAATATTCCACTTGTTGTTTTAGGAGCATTTTTACTTTGGATTGGCTGGTTTGGATTTAATGGTGGAAGTGTTGGTTCTATTACAAGTGTTTCAAATGCTGATGCTGTTGCAAAAACTATTCTCAATACAAATACTGCTGGTTTAGCAGGAGCTATCATTGCTACAATCATTATGTATATAAGATATAAACTTTTTGATATCACTATGATTTTAAATGGTGCACTTGGTGGATTGGTTGCAGTGACTGCTGGACCTGATTTATATGATATTTATACACCTATTATTGTTGGTGCTATTGGTGGGGCTTTAGTATTGTTTGCTGTACCACTTTTTGATAAATTTAGACTTGATGATCCTGTTGGTGCATTATCAGTTCATCTTATTAATGGTATTTGGGGAACTTTAGCAGTTGGTATCTTTGTTGATAGTGTTTCTTTTATGGATCAACTCAAAGGAGTTCTTGTTGTTGGTGCTATTGTTTTTCCTATTTCATTTATAGTTATTTATATCATCAATAAAATTATCCCATTTACTGCAAGTGATGATGAGCAATTAGAAGGGATGGATGCTGTTGAATGTGGTATGGAATCATATCCAGAATTTAAACGCTCTATATAAAGTTATAAGTGCCTTTTATAGGTACTTATAAGTTTTTTTTGATAAAATAAAATAAAACTTCTCTAATAAGATTTATAATTTGGCAAAGAAACTCTCAACAAAACAACAAATAGGACTTTCTCTTAACTTTCTTTTAGGACAAAAAGATTTAAGTGTTGTAATGTTTGTGATGGCTATTTTAGCTATCATCATTGTTCCTTTGCCTTCAAGTGTTCTTGACCTTTTTCTCACAACATCGATGGCTCTTGCTGTTCTTGTTTTACTTATCTCACTCTATATTCCAAAACCAACTGATTTAACAACATTTCCAACACTTATTTTGATTTTAACTCTTTTTCGACTTTCACTCAACATTGCTACAACACGTATGATATTAAGTCACGGATATGAAGGGCCTGAAAGTGTTAGTAGTATTATTACAAGTTTTGGAAATTTTGTTGTTGGTGGGAACTATGTTATAGGGATTATTGTTTTTTCTATTTTAGTTCTTATTAACTTTATGGTTATTACAAAAGGTTCTACAAGGGTTGCTGAGGTTGCAGCTCGTTTTACACTTGATTCTATGCCAGGAAAACAGATGGCTGTGGATGCTGATTTAAATGCTGGATTGATAGATGATGCTGAAGCAAAAAGACGCCGTGCTGAGATTTTGCAAGATGCAAATTTTTATGGAGCAATGGATGGTTCTTCTAAGTTTGTCAAAGGGGATGCTGTTGCTGGGATTATCATTACTATCATCAATATCATTGGAGGATTTTTAATTGGTGTTTTTCAATACAATATGAGTGTAAGTGATAGTGCAGCAACTTTTACTATCTTAACTATTGGAGATGGACTTGTTGGACAAATTCCAGCACTTATTATCTCAACTGCAACTGGTATTATGATTACAAGGTCATCTGGAGATGGAGATAATTTTGCAGAAGGTACCATCAATCAAATGATGGGAAATGCAAAAATTATGATGATTGTTGGAGTTATTATGCTCTTTTTTGCAATAGTTCCGGGGCTTCCAACAGCACCAATGGCACTTGTTGGGCTTCTTTTTTCTTTACTTGGTTGGTCTATTTATAAATACAATAAAGGGGAACTAAGCATACTTAGTGATGCAATGTCTCTTCAAAAAAATAAAGAAACTCAAACAGAAGAAGAACAAGCACTTATGCAACCACAAAAATCTCCAGAAGAGATTGCCCAAGAAGAAGAATCTGCACTTCAAGATATTTTAAAAGTGGAGATGTTAGAACTCACTCTTGGATATCAACTTATCTCTTTAGCTGATGCTTCGCAAGGGGGAGACCTTTTAGAGAGAATCCGCTCAATGAGACGAAAAATAGCTTCTGATTTTGGATTTTTAATGCCACAAGTAAGAATACGTGATAATCTTCATCTCCAACCAAAAGAATACCAAATCCTTCTAAAAGGAGTGCCTATTGGAAGTGGAATGATTGAACCAAATAAATTTTTAGCAATGGATAATGGTATGGCAACTGGTGAAATTCAAGGTGAACCAACCAAAGAACCAGCATTTGGTTTAGATGCTATGTGGATTACTAAAGAACAAAAAGAAGATGCCATCATCAATGGTTACACTATTGTTGACCCAGCAACAGTTATCTCAACACATATGAGTGAACTTGTCAAACGAAATGCAGAAGACCTCTTAACACGCCAAGAGGTACAAACACTCATTGATAAACTCAAAGATAACTTCCCTATCATTGTTGAAGATGTTTTAAAAGTTGCTTCTTTAGGACTTATTCAAAAAGTACTCAAAGCACTATTACATGAAAAAATACCTTTAAAAGATATGCTAAGTATCCTTGAGACCATTGCTGATACTGCAGAATATACAAAAAATCCTCTTGTTATAGCAGAACAAGTAAGAGCAAAACTCTCACGTATCATTACACAGATGTATTCAAGTGATGATGGTGTGATACGCCTCTTAACATTTGATTCAGAATCAGAACAACTCCTCTTAGAAAAAACAACAGAACAAGATGGTATGAGTCGATTAATGCTCAATATCAATGAGATAAATGCTCTTGTCCAAGCAACAAGCACAAAAGCCGCTGAACTTTTACAAAAAGGGATATCTCCTGTTATTGTTATTGTTGATCCAAGAATTCGACGTGAAATAGCAGAGATTTTTGAAAAATTCTCCCTTGATATTGTCACACTCTCCCATGCTGAAATAGATACAAGTGTATCTTTTGAGGTGCTTGGTTCAATTTCTATTAAAACTTAATAAAAAATTTGTTAAAATAAAAAGAATTATATACGAAGGTACTCAATGAAAAATACAAAATTCCACCACCTCTCTCATGTTGATTTAGATGGTTATAGCTGTCAATTAATTATGAAATATACTCCTTATGAAATTACAAATTATAATGCAAATTATGGAGCAGAAGTAAAGCAAAAGCTTGAGATGATTTTAGAAACAATCCAAAAAGAAAAAAAAGATGCTATCATCCTCATTAGTGACCTTAATCTTACATTAGATGAGTCAAAATGGCTTGATGAACAAGTAAATAAACAAAATGCCAAATCATCCTATACTGTCCAAATTATCCTTTTAGACCATCACGGAAGTGGTGAAGATAGTGCCAAAAAATTTCCATGGTATTATTTAGATACTTCACGATGTGCTACAAAAATTGTTTATGATTATGTCAAAGAAAATTTTGAATTTGATGAACCAAAATGGATGGAAAAATTTGTAAATATTGTCAATGCTGTTGATTTATGGAAACAAGAAGAAGTTGAAAACTTTGAATATGGAAAAGTGTGTATGCGACTCATCAATGAAACAAAAGAACTCAATCGTGTTATGTTTGCCAAGGAAGATTCCAATTATAAACTCACACTCTTAGAAGAAGCAGCTCAATACACAGATAAAGAAGAAGCTCCTATCTATCTTGATGATAATATCCACCCAATGAAAAAAAGATTTTTTCAAATTGATAAGAATGATACCCTTGATAATCTTGCAACAAAATACATCGTCAAACTCCTTGGAGAAAAACGTGCAACACATACGATATACTATAAAGGATACAAAGGGTATCTTAGCTATGGAGTTGGCAATACTTCTATTATTGGAAATGGATTTTTACTTCAATATCCTGATTATGATTTTATTGTGGATGTGAGTTATAGAGGAACACTGAGTTTGCGTGCAAATTTTCAAGTAAATGTTGCACAAATCTCTAAAGAGTGGACAAATGGTGGAGGACATCCAAATGCCGCTGGTGGAAGGATAAATGGTTTTAAAGAACAATACCGTTATGATAAAGTAAAAGAACAAATTGAACAAATCATTTATGAAAAAGAATCAGTTGCTGGTAAGTTAGACTACAAAGAAGAAACTATTTAATCCAAAATAAGATATAATCCTTTTTGGATTTATCTTCACAAAAAGAGCTATTTATGAAAAAAAAGATATTGTTGTTATTATCACCGATATTATTATACTCACAAAGTTTTCTTATCTCAAATATCCCTTTGCCAAGGACCTATATACAAGATTTAGATCCTTATGAGTGTGATACAATATGTTTACAACGATATTTAGACCATCAATTTATTTTTTCATTTTTAGCTCATGCTCATACAAAACTTCAAGATCCACAACAAGAACAAATAAGAAGAAGAAATATAGCTCTCTTAAATCTTGATTCTTTAGTTACTGAAAATGAATTACAAATCGCAGTACTTTTACCTTATAAAAAAATAGGAAAATATGCCTCTACAACAATGGATGCTGCTTTTGCATATCTCATTACAAAAAATTATCCATTTGAATTAAAAAGCTATAAAATTGAAAATGAAAATAAAGAGAGTATAAACAAAGCTCTCCAACAAATTCAAGCAGATGGATTTAACTATGTCATTGCGCCACTTACAAAAAAAGGTGCAGATAATGTCAATCTTTTAAATCCAACTCTTAATATCTATTTTCCAACTATCAATAAAAACGATACAAACACAACATCATCATACCTTTTTTATGGGGGAATCAATTACAATACACAAAGTGATCTTCTCTTAAAAGAAGCCAAATCTCCATTAGTTATTTTTTATGATAAATCATATCTTGGAAGAAAACTTGCTCTTTATCAAGAACAAAAGTTTTTATACCAAGATGTATACTATGATACAAACTCTCAAAGTGATGATTTTTTCCCTTATGCAGAAGATGGCATAATCACAGAACCAATGAAAAAAAATAAAGTTATAAAATATGCCATTGCAAGAAGGACTACTAACTTAGAAGCTTATCTCAAAGATAATGATAGAATAAAAGAAGGTTCCTTTTTCTTAGATACTCCCATTGTAAAAAGTGGAATGATTATGTCTCAATTAACACTTTATGATGCAAATGCTACTAATATTTTATCAACTCAAATCAATTATGACCCACTTATCCTCTCAATGACACAATATACAGATAGAAAAAATATGATAATAGCAAACTCCATCACCAAAAACAATAATATCATTACAGAAACAAATGCTTTAATTGGGAATGATGTTGTGTATGATTGGATTAACTATACAACAACCATAGGGATTGATTACTTTTTTCATCTTATCACTCATGAAGATAGAGTTTATGATATAGAACTACAAAACAATCAAATGATTTATGAAACTCAACTTATCAAACCTTCTCAATCAAGATTTATAAAAATAAATACTAAATAATTTACTATATAGTAAAAATATTTTGTAGAAGGTGTTTTGTTTCACTATCTATCCGCTTTACTTTTCCATCAAACCCTATATGAGCCAAAACAACTTCCATCTCAAAAAGTTTTTTTTCCTCTTTATAGACTGTTTGTAATAAAATCAAAGAAGCAGATTTTATCTCTATGAGTTTAGTTTGAACTTCTAACATATCACCAAGCTTTGCACTTGCAATAAAATTTGCAACAATCTTTTTTACTACAAAATGTGAATCTTTTAAAATAGGATGTAACCCTTTTTGAAAAAAAAGCTCACTCCTTGCTCTCTCACAAAAATTTAAATAATGAGAATGATACACCACCCCACCTACATCTGTATCTTCATAATAGACTCGTATTTGCATTAAAACACCTTTCTTTAGTATAAACTCCTAATATTATAACACCATTATAATATATCACTCTATAAAAATATAACTACACTTATTCATATTTAGAATTTCTAATACAAAACATATTTAAGTTTTATAGAAAGTTCTGTATTTTTTGTAATGATATTTGGTGGAGGAGCTATTGGAAAAGAGGTTTTTAATGCTTTTATGGCAGATTTATGAA
>FPHP01000032.1_pt1 | contig 12054 bp, 10 predicted proteins | sample 1057371 | NCBI WGS metagenome assembly FPHP01 (sample SAMEA4473311, study PRJEB15554) | hydrothermal vent metagenome | biome: marine basaltic hydrothermal vent biome; feature: marine hydrothermal vent; material: water | place: Pacific Ocean | collected 2011-06-14/2011-07-23 | depth 1155 m
GAATACTTGATTTTTTTGTTAAAAGCATAATAAATCTATCAAAACCAAGTGCAAAACCACCATGTGGAGGAGCTCCAAATTTTAATGCTTCAAGTAAGAATCCAAATTTTTCGTGTGCCTCTTCTTCTTCAATACCAAGTAAATCAAAGATTTTTTCTTGAATCTCTTCTTTATGAATACGGATAGAACCTCCACCAAGTTCAGTACCATTTAAAACAATATCATAAGCAATAGATTCTATCTCTTCAACATCTTCTTTATTGAGGTCAGCAATAAAGTTTCTAAATCTTCCCATATAATCCCAAACTGTTTTTTTCTCACCAGCACCAAAAAATACTACATCACCAACCTCAAGTTGAGTTCTTTCTATAAGAAGTGCAATATCTTCTTCACTAAAGAATTTAAGTAACGGACCTTTAAGGCCATCTTCTTTCATTTGAAAATATCCCAATCCTTGTGCACCAAATTGACGAACAAATGTTTCAAATGTTTTCATCTCACGTTTAGAAAATACTAAATCAGCACCCGGGACTCTTAGTGCTTTTATTCTGTTTTTCTTTGGGTCTTTTGCGATATTTGAAAAGATTTCATTATCACATCTCTCAAAAATATCAATAACATCAACCATTTTTAAATCATAACGTAAATCGGGCTTATCTGAACCATAAAACTCCATTGCATCACTATATGTGATACGATTAAATGGTGGTTTTATATCGATATTTGCTGCTTTAAACATCGCTTGTAGAAGGTCTTCTGCAACTTTGATAACATCTTCTTGGTCACAAAAGCTCATCTCAACATCAATTTGTGTAAATTCTGGTTGACGGTCTGCTCTTAAATCCTCATCTCTAAAACATTTTGCAATTTGAAAATATCTATCAAATCCACCAACCATTAAAAGTTGTTTAAAAAGTTGTGGCGATTGGGGAAGGGCATAAAATTCACCATTATGTACACGTGATGGAACAAGATAATCTCTAGCACCTTCTGGTGTTGATTTTGTTAAGATTGGTGTTTCTACTTCTAAAAATCCCAATTCATCAAGAATATTACGTGCCGCAATAGCTACTTTTGAACGTAAACGAAATACATTAAAAAGAGATGGGTCACGCAATTCTAAATAACGATAACGTAATGTTGTATCTTCACCAACATTTTTATCTCCAATAGCAAACGGAACTGGTGCTGATTTATTTTCTATGATGAGTTCATCAACAACAATTTCAATATTTCCTGTCTTTAGACGTGGATTTGTTAAGCCTTCTCCACGATGTCTTACAGTTCCTTTTGCAATTAAAACAAATTCATCACGAACACTGTTTGCTACTTCGTGTGCTTGTTTACTATCTGCTGGATCACACGTGAGTTGGATTAGACCAGTTTTATCGCGTAAATCGATAAAAATAACACCACCATGATCACGATGACTATTTGCCCAACCAGTGAGAACAACTCTCTCACCTACATTTTTTTCACTTACTTCTGTACAATAATGAGTTCTCATAAATAAGAATCCTAAATTAATAATTTTTGCGATTATATCTAAAGTTTACTAATTTATTTATTTAAAGAGCTATATTTTGCTATAATGGAACCATTTAAAAAAGGGATTGTTTTTATGAGAGATATATTGTATGCACCATGGCGAGATGAATATGTGGCAGGGAAAGTAGTTGATGAATGTGTATTTTGTCATATTAGTCAAAATGAATCACTTGATGAAGAAAATCATCTTCTTTATAGAGATGAATATTGTTTTATTGTTATGAATCGTTATCCATATACACCGGGTCATTTTATGATTATTCCACATTTTCATACAGATAAACTTGAAGCATTAGACCCAAAGGTTTGGTCACATATGAATGACTTATCTTATAAATGTGTAAAATTATTAAAAGAAGGATTTGGTGCACATGGTGTAAATATTGGGATGAATTTAGGAGCAGCAGCTGGTGCTGGGATTGCAGAACATATTCATATGCATTTAGTTCCAAGATGGAATAGAGATACAAATTTCATCACTTCTATTGGAAAAACAAGAGTATATTCAACAGATTTTGAAAAAATATATCATAGAATGAAAGCCTTAATAAAAGAATATATTAACTAATATGAATTTAGAAGATTTTTTTATATCCCAATTTCATAACAAACAAATTGGTGATGATGGAACTTTAATAAAAACAAATAAGCATTACATTGTTTACTCAAAAGATGCTTTTTTTGAAAATGTGCATTTTAAAAAAGAATGGATGAGTTATTATCAAATTGCCAAAAAAGCTATGCTTGTTAATATCTCTGATGCTATTGCTATGAATGCAACACCAAAATTTGCTCTTTTAAGTGTTGCAATGCCAAAAAATATCTCAAAAAAAGAGATGCAAGAATTAGCACAAGGTTTTAAAGATATAGCACAACAATTTGGTATAGAAATTGTTGGAGGAGATACTATTAGTAATATAAAATTAGATATTACTATAACGATTGTATCTTTTACAAAAAAACCACTACAAAGAGTAGGACTCAAGCAAAATCATCTTCTTGCTTATACAGGTACACTTGGAAAAAGTGCAAAAGATTTAAAAACACTTTTTAATAAAGGAAAAATTCATAAAAAATCAAAATTTGTTACTATCCAATTACGAAAAGATTTTGTTTCTAAAACACAACGATATTTAAGTAGTGGAATGGATATATCTGATGGATTATTCAATGATTTAGAAAAACTTGCAAAATTAAATCAAGTAGGTTTTTTTATAGATAATAAAATAACAAAAAATATTGGTTGCAGTGGAGAAGAATATGAAATGTTAGTATCATTTGATAAACGATATCTTTTAGCAATAAAACAAAGAGCAAAACAAACAAGAACACCACTGACTATTTTTGCAAAATCGATAAGAAAAAAATATCGTAGTCAATGTAAAAAACATCATTTTTAAAGGAATAGTATGGATAGATTTTATTCATTAACACACTCAAGTATTGATTTTCATTTTAAACAAACTCCTCGTGATTTTGTAGTTGAAGAGATACCTTTGTATAAAACATAAAGAGATAGGATATGCAGGATTAAAAGATAAACACGCAATGACAAAACAATACATCTCCATCCATAAAAAATATGAAGAAGCGATGGATAATTTTAATATTGAAGGGATTAAAATTCTCTCAAAAACATATCATAATAATAAAATTAAAATAGGACATCTAAAAGGGAATCGATTTTACATAAGATTAAAAAATAGATGAAGCACTTCATAACATAAAAGAAAATGGAATGCCTAATTTTTTTGGATATCAACGATTTGGAAATGATGGTAATAACCATATTTTAGGAGAAAAAATTGCAAAAGGGGAGGTCAAAGAGAGAAATCCTCGTGTAAGAAAATTACTCATAAATGCTTATCAAAGTCATCTTTTTAATTTATGGTTAAGTAGGCGTTTAGAGATAAACTCTTTGGTGAGTCATTTTCAACCAGATGAGATAGCTTCACTTTTGAATTTACCTTTAAATGAAGTACAAAAAATGAAAAAACAAAAACATCCTTTTAAACTTATCGATGGTGATTTGATGGAACATTATCCAAAAGGAAAAATTTTTGAATTTTCTGGGGAGGAAGATGATTTAGAGCGATTTTATCATCGTGATATTAGTGTTACTGGGTTATTGTGCGGGAAAAAAGCACTTCATTCATCCTCTTTTGCAAGGGAGATTGAAAAAGATTTTGATGATACAATCAATGAAAATGGTGCAAGAAGATATGCTTGGGTTTATCCAACAGAAATAGAAGGAAAATTTTCTTCCATAGAAGCACAATATGAATTAAATTTCACTCTTCCAAAAGGTTCATATGCAACAGTTCTTGTAGAAGAGATAGCAAAACGAGATATTTTTAAAGAGGAAAAATAAATGGTAGAAAAAAAACATATAACATCAGCAATTTCACAAGTTTTTGGAAAATTTGCAAATAAAGAGTTTCCAACACCAATTCAAAATGTGATTAACAAATCTTATGTGTCTTTAATGGGTTTAAATATGGATGAATTTAAAGACCCAACAACATATAAAACTTTAAATGAGCTTTTTACAAGAAAGTTAGTTAAAGATAGGATTTTTTCAAAAGAAGCAAAAGATTTTATCTCTCCTTGTGATTCTTATATCACAGAATGTGGCCATCTTCAAAAAAATTATGCTTTACAAATTAAAGGGATGCAATATAATGTTGATGAATTTTTAGGGGATATGTTTTTAAAAGAGGAGAAAGAAAATGTGATAGATGGAACATTTATTAATTTTTATCTCTCTCCAAAAGATTATCATAGATATCACATTCCAACAGATATAAAAGTGCTTCAAGCAGTTCATATTCCTGGGAAATTTTATCCTGTCAATATCCCTTCACTTAAAAAAAGAATAAATCTTTTTATAGAGAATGAAAGAGTGGTTATTCATTGTGAAACACCATCAAAAAAAAGATTTTTTATGGTACTTGTGAGTGCTTTAAATGTTGGTGTTATGCAAGTAAATTTTGAACCACGCATTAAAACAAATGCAAATGCTCTTCAGCCACAATCTTATACATTTGAAAATTTATATCTTAAAAAAGGTGAAAATTTTGGAACATTTGAGATGGGTTCTACTATTGTTATTATTGCACAAAAAGATATGTTAGAACTCAACATTAAAGCAGGTGACAATGTAAAATATGCACAAACTATTGCAACATTACAATAAAGGAAGTTTTTTATGGCACAAAAAGAAGCAATTTTATTACTTAATATGGGTGGTCCAAATAATCTTGATGAAGTAGAATTATTTTTAAAAAATATGTTTAATGATAAAAATATTTTGACAATGAAAAGTGATTTGCTTCGTTCTTTTGTTGCCCAAATGATTGTGTTTATGAGAACTGAAAAAGCTCAAGAAGTTTATAGAGAACTTGGTGGAAAATCTCCCATTGTTTCTTATACAAAAAAACTCATAAAAAAAGTACAAGAAAGGGTAGGGGATGAAGTGTTTGTTGATTATGTAATGCGATATACTCCACCATTTTCTTCTGAAGTGATACAAAAATTAGAAGATAAAAAGATTGAAAAAATTTATCTTATTCCATTATATCCTCAATACTCTTCTACAACAACAAAATCATCATTAGAGGATTTTGAAAATATTTATCATACCTCAAATCTCAATGCAATTTTAATAGAAAAAAAATATTTTTTTCAAAATCAAATGTTTAATAAAGCTATTATAGAAAAAATAAAAGAAGCAATGATAAATGAACAATATAATCAATTTGATTTGATATTTTCAGCCCATGGACTTCCACAAAAAATTGTAGATAGGGGAGATTTATATCAACAACATATCCATCAACACATAGATATTTTAAAAACAATGTTACAAGAGGAAGGGATGTTCTTTCATAGTGTTCATTTGGCATACCAATCAAAAGTAGGCCCAATGAAATGGCTTGAACCATCATTAGAAGAAAAACTTCAAGCACTCTCACCAAAGAAAAAAGTACTTATTTATCCTATTGCTTTTATTATAGATAATTCAGAAACTAAATATGAATTAGACATTGAATATAAAGAAGTTGCTCAAGAACTTGGATATGAAACATACAAAGTGGCTTCGTGTGTTAATGATAGTGATTTATTTGTAGATGCGATTATAGAGATGTATGATGAAATGAAACAATAGGTAAAAAACCTATTGTTCTAAAAATTCTTGAAAAAATTGTAGTTGTTTTTTCGTTTGATTGGTTGATGTACCACCTTCTGAATTTCTTGCATCCATAGAGTGGCGAAGTTGAAGATATGGAGTAACATCTTCTTGAATTCTCTCATCAATCTCTTTGAGTGTTGGATAATCCATTTGAGAAAGGTCAATGTTAAGTTCCTCACATTTTGCAACCGCACGACCTGTAATAAAATGTGCTTCTCTAAAAGGGATATTACATTTTTCAACCAAATAATCTGCCAAATCAGTAGCACTTAAATGCCCAATAGCACAAGCATTTTCCATATTTTTTGATTTGACTTGCATTGTTTTGATAGCTTCTTTTAAAATTTCTAAAGAGATTTCAGCAGTTTCAACAGCATCAAAAACTCCCTCTTTATCCTCTTGAGTATCTTTGTTGTAAGCTAATGGTAAGCCTTTCATCACTGTTAAAAGTCCAACAAGCGAACCATAAACTCTTCCTGTTTTCCCACGTAATAATTCTGGAACATCTGGATTTTTCTTTTGAGGCATAATCGAACTACCTGTTGAATACTCATCACTCAACTCAATAAATCCAAATTCGTACGAAGACCACATAACAAGTTCTTCACTTAAACGTGAAATATGCATCATCATTGTTGAGATATTAAAAAGTATCTCAAGTGCAAAATCTCTATCACTTACAGTATCTAAACAATTTACACTTACATCATCAAATCCTAAAAGTTTTGCAGTAAGTTTACGATCAACATTGTGTGGTGTTCCAGCTAAAGCAGCACACCCTAAAGGGGAGATATTGTTACGTTTTATAGAATCTTCAAATCTATGAATATCTCTTTTAAACATTGAAAGATATGCACTTAAATGAAATGCAAAATTAATTGGTTGTGCATGTTGAAGATGGGTCATACCAGGGATGAGTGTATCTGTGTGTTTTGAAGCTACATCTAAAATCTCTTTCATAAGAGCTTTTAGAGCATCTATGATAACTTGATTTTTTTTCAAAATATAACGACGAAAATCAACAGCTACTTGATCATTTCTACTTCGAGCAGTATGAAGTTTTTTTCCAGCATCTCCAATAATCTGAGTTAAACGTTTCTCAATACCCATATGCAAATCTTCATCTGCAATATCCCACTCAAATTCACCACTCTCTATCTCATCTTTTACTTGATTTAATCCATCTACAATTTGTTGATATTCATCTTGGGTTAAGATACCTCGAGTAGCTAACATCTTAGCATGAGCAAGAGAACGTTTTCTATCAAACATAATTGAAGCATTAAACTGATCTAACAAAGAAGAACTACTTGCCGAAAAACGACCAGACCACATTTTTTTCATTGTATTTTATCCCTTTTATTTATTTTTAGTGAAGTACTGGAACATTGCCACTACCTTTGGCATATTTAACTAAAAATTCCCTTAAATGTTTTAATTTTTTTGTATATTTTTTAGAATTAAAATATGCAAGAGAAGCTTTTGCTTTTGTTTCTTTTTCATGCAATTTCTTTAATGGGGCACCATCTTTTAGTGTAATATCTTTCCAATATTTTGCATTATGACTTGCTACAAATTTTGCTCCATCTTTATGACAAGTCATACACTCTTTTTTAAAGATACGTTGACCTTTATATACTGCTGCTGAAGACGTTGTAAGTGTAAAGATAGTAGTAGCTAACACAAAGAATGTTGATTTTTTCATACATCACTCACTTTTTTTAAAATTTTCTCATAATACATCAAAAACTGTTATAAATAGCTTATTTTTTTTATGAAAACCTGTTTTTGTTTGTTTTGTGATAAATTCACACATATTTAAATTTGATAAAATTGTGCAAGTTCATCATCTAAATCCCAAACATTTTTTCTTTTTAATGATTCTATTACCTCTTGAGTACATTCCACATCATCTGGCCATCTTCTTGTAAATCCATCAAGAATTGTTTTTTTTGTCGCATCAATCCCAACCATAAGACCAGAAACAAAAATATCTCTAAGAGCATCTATATTATTTGTTACTCTCCAAATAAGCATATAACTATTTGTGATATCATTTTTTTCTTCATCAATAAAAACAACAATACGTAAATGGGGACTTAACGATACAAGTGCATCAAAATATTTTTTTACATTTTTATCTTTTTGTATCGATATTACAGTAATAGGATTTTTTGTATGTGTCATAAATTGTTTTAAATCTTGTGTTTGAGGGATAAGTTCTTTTACCTTAGATAAAAGTTGTTCATCATCTATCATAGAAGGAGCTTCTAAATTATGATTTATCGTAGCATCAATTCCAAGTTTACCACCAACTAAATTCTCAGGTGATGAATGATCAAGAGCATCTAAGATTCCTTCAGTTATTAACATAGATTTAGGAGCAAATCTATTTAAAATATAAGTTGCTATATCTTCATACTTTTCAAGTTCTGGAGCATTTTCATCTAAAAATATTGCATGTTTAACAAAACTCATTTGTCCAACACCCCAAAAAGCGTGCATAAATTGTTTTGCATGACCTTTATAGAGGGTCTTCATTTTTGCTAAAATGAGATTATGAAAACCAGCATTTTCTGGCATATGCATATCAATAAGGTCTGGTGCTGTTGTTTTTAAGAGTGGAAAAAATATTTTTCCCGTTGCCCATCCCATATATTTATCTTCTAAAGGTGGCTTTCCAACAACTGTTGCTAAAAATGTTTTTTCTTTTTTTGTTGTAATGGCACTTACTTCTAAAACTGGATACTCTTCTTCTAGTGTATAGTATCCTGTATGGTCTCCAAAAGGACCTTCAATTTTTAATTGATTTGGGTCAACCCAACCCTCAATAACATAATCAACATCTTCTGGAATATATAAAGGATTTGTTAAAGATTTTACAAGTTTTGCAGGTTTTTTTGTAATAAGTCCATACATAAGAAGTTCATTGACTCCATAAGGGAGTGGGGCAGTTGCACACCATGTATATAGAGGGTCACCTCCTATGGCAATGCTTACTGGCATTTTTTGATTTGCTTTTTGGTATTGGTCAAAAAAATGGGAAGAATCTTTATGGATTTGCCAATGTAAACCAAGATGATTTTTATCATAAATCTGAAGTCTATACATCCCAAGATTTACCATTTCACCATCAAGACTTTGTGTATATACTTGTCCCATTGTAATAAATGGACCACCATCTTTTTCCCATGTTGTTAAAACAGGAAGTCTTCTTAAATCAACTTCATCATTTAAATATTTTATTTCTTGACAACTTCCTTCACCTTTTAATCGTTTTGGAAAAATATTTTTTAAAGAAAAAAGCTCTGTTGCCATTAAAAATTTTTCACTTAATTTTGCTGGTGGTTTCATATGAAGTAGCTTTTCTATCTCATCTGCTATTGATTCTATACTTCTTCCAAATAAAAGTTCACAACGTTTATAGGAGCTAAAAAGATTCATTAAAACAGGTTCATCAAACTGTTTTTTATTTTTTCCATCTATTACATTTGTAAATAAAATCGCTTTTCCCCCATCTTTCTTTTTCACTTCTGCATAAGCAAGATGTGGGATTTCAAGATAAATATCTAATGGTTCATTAATAATTTTGAGTTGATTATGTTGTTTGAGTAAATCTATCGTTTTTTGCATCTTTACTAGCTCCTTTTTAATTGATATGCAAATTATAGCATAGAGAAAATAACTTTTAGTTTTACTTCCATTTAACTATAAAAAAGATAAAATTACATATATTAAATATCCAGCAAAAGAGAAAATTATGTTAAAACCATTATTGATTGAGATAGGTGTTGAAGAGTTACCAGCTGTTCCACTATTAAAAAAATTAAATTTTATTGAAAAAAAATATGCTGAAGTTTTAGAACAATATTCATTATTATCTGAGTTTGAGTTTTATTATTCGCCACGCCGCTTAGTGATGTGGCATAGAGAGTTTAAGCTCACTCAAGATGATAGTGTTGAAGAATTTTTTGGAGCTCCACTATCTATTGCATATAAAGATGGTGAAGCAACTCCAGCGGCAATTGGATTTGCAAAAAAATGTGGTGTTACTTTAGAAGAGTTAAGTACAGCAAAAAAAGGGGATAAAGAGGTTCTTTATTATAAAAAAGAGATAAAAGGAAGAGCATCTAAAGACTTACTCAATGAAATTATCAATAAATGGATAAAATCTTTGGATTTTGGAAAAGAGATGCGATGGGGGACTTTACATGAAAGTTTTATTCGTCCTGTTCGATGGGTGAATGTTTTATTAAATGACCAACTTGTAGATGTCGAGCTTTTTTCTGTCAAATCAAAAAAAGAAACATATGTTCATAGAAGTGTAAGTTTTGAGCCTATTGCTATATCTGGTGCAAAAGAGTATTTTGATGTTTTAAAAAATGGTGGAGTAACACTTTTTCAAAATGAACGTAAGAAAAATATTTTAGAAACATTTACACAATTAGAAAAAGAAAATAGTGTAGATATAGAAGTAGATGAAGACCTTCTTGCTGAAGTTGTAGCTATTACTGAAAATCCAACACCACTTATTTGTTCTTTTGATGCATCTTTTTTAAGATTACCTCAAGAAGTTATCATTACATCAATGAAAGAACACCAACGCTATTTTCCTGTATTTCAAGATAAAAAACTTATCAATAAATTTTGTGTTGTCTCAAATGCTTATACTGATGATTTTTCCAAAGTTATGCAGGGAAATGAAAGAGTGCTTCGACCACGATTAGCAGATGCTTTATTCTTTTATGATAATGACATAAAAAATGGATTAAGTATAAAAGGTCTTGAAAAGGTTACTTTTTTTAAAGGGCTTGGAAGTGTTGCTGATAAAATTAAACGTGAAGAACAAATTGCACAAATTCTTTTTGAACTTTATAACATTGATGCAAAAAAAGAGGATCTTTTAAGAGCTATACATTTAGCAAAAGCAGACTTAATGACAGAAATGGTGTATGAGTTTACAGAACTTCAAGGGATTATGGGAAGTTATTATGCAAAAGAGCAGGGTGAAAATGATGCAGTAGTAACTGCAATTCGTGAGCAGTATCTCCCAAATGCAGAAGATAGTGAACTTCCATCAACACCACTAAGTGCTATTGTTGCTATGAGTTTAAAATTGGATACTTTATTGGCACTTTTTAGTATTAACCAAATTCCAACTGGTTCACGTGATCCATTTGCTCTTCGTCGTGCGGTTAATGGGATTATTCGAATTACTAATCAATATAATTTTACATTTGATCTTAAAAAGACATTATCAATATTAAGTCAAAACTATACAAATATAGAACTTGAGAAATTAGAAAAATTCTTTTTAGAAAGAATTAGGAATTATTATAAAGTAAATCCTTCTATTATTGAAGCAGTTTTAGCTTCTGGGGAGAGAGAACTTCTTAAAATTGGGAAAAAAATAGAAGCATTAAATACTTTGGTTCAATCAGATGACTTTGGTGAAATTTTTTCAACTTTTAAACGTGTTGCCAATATTACAAAAGATATTGATTTAGCAAATGATATAAAAGTAGATGAATCACTATTGGTTGAGCAAGCTGAAAAAGAATTATTTGAAGCATTTAAAAATGTGACTTCAAAACAATATGAAAATTATGAAGAAGAACTTGATGCTTTATTTGGATTAAAACCAAAACTTGATACTTTTTTTGATAATGTAATGGTTAATGTAGAAGATGAAGCAATCAAAAATAACAGAAAAGCTCTTATTGCTCAAATTTATAAAGCTATTTTAAATATAGCAGATATTAAAGAGGTAAGTGTTTAAGTTTTGTACGATGTAGCTGTTATTGGGGCAGGGATTAATGGATGTAGTGTAGCATATCAATTTACACAAGCAGGAAAGAAGGTTGTTGTTTTTGATATGAATGGAATTGCTGGAGGAGGGAGTGGTGCTGCTGGGGCATTTATCTCTCCAAAATTTTCAAAAGCTGGACCATTAAAAGAACTACTTGATGATGCATTTATTTATAGTACTCATTTTTATGAAAAAAATTTTCCAAATGAAACATTAAAAACACAACTTATTCATATTCCAAAAGATGAAAAAGATAAAGAGATATTGGATTTTTATAAAACAAATACAAATTTACCACTTTTGGATATTTCTCAATTACAAATTGATATATTAAATAATATTAATTTAAAAAATGCAATTTCTCTTTATTCTAATATCATACAACCAAAACAAATATGTAAAAATCTATGCAAAAATTCAAATCTTATAAAAGAAAAAGTAACTTCTCTTGATTTTCATCAAAATTATTGGATTATCAATAATACAACAAAAGCAAAAATAGTTA
>FPHP01000007.1_pt1 | contig 12046 bp, 11 predicted proteins | sample 1057371 | NCBI WGS metagenome assembly FPHP01 (sample SAMEA4473311, study PRJEB15554) | hydrothermal vent metagenome | biome: marine basaltic hydrothermal vent biome; feature: marine hydrothermal vent; material: water | place: Pacific Ocean | collected 2011-06-14/2011-07-23 | depth 1155 m
AAAAGAATAGATGAACTTGATGTTGAAGCAGCTATAAAAGAAGTAAGTCCATTTATCAAAGATAAGAGTGGATTTGAGTTTTGGTCAAAAGATTATTTTAAACTACTTGCTGATAAAGTGATTTTTGAAAAATAGTATAAATATCATCGTGACAGTTTTATTAAAGTATATACTATAACTTAGTTACGATAAGAAAAGATGTTATGATTATCATAGATAAAATAGAACGACAAATAAATGCTTTAGCTACTGAGGGAGTGTTAGAAATTTTATTGTAAAACTTTAAAATCTCAAACCTTAAAGCCCTTGTTTAAGGGCTAAATCAAAAAAGAACTTGCTAATCCAATTAGTCCTCCAAACACACCACCCCATACTACAAGCCATCCTAAGTGTTCTTTGATAAGTTTTTGGATGAGTTCTTTGACCATTTGTGGTGTGAGTTCATTGAGCCTTTTATCGATGATATCTTCGATAGAGTGGATGATATCGTCTGTAAGGGGTGAACTTTGGAGATGGTTTTGAAGTGTATCGTTAAATGGTTTTGATTTTGTAATGGAGATGATAGCTTGTTTCATCTTTTGTGAAAAAGGTTCACGTAATGGTTCAAGAGCACTCTCTCCACCAAACATTGCCAACATCCCTCCAAGTGGAGATTCTATGACAGTTTTACTCAAAGCATCAAAAGCTGGAGTAAAATCTGTTTTTTCTATGATGGGTGCAAGGTCTATCTTTTTTTCTTCATTGGCAAAAAAATTCTCAAGTTGCTCTTTGGTAAAAAATTGGTCCATTATCATTTGTTTTATCGCTTTTTTAAACGATTCAAATCTTGCTGGAATAACTCCAGAACCATATAAAAAAGGGACTTTTTCAAAGAGCATATGGATTGCTAATTGATTGGTGACAGCTCCAGAAAAAGCAAAGAGTCCTGTATATAAAAGTGGTTGAGCATAGCTTTGTGGAACCTCAAAAGAAAGTGCTATGAGACTGAGTGAAATAGTATTTGTATAGACACTTTTATTGTTTGCCATAAAAAATCCTTTTTGATAAATTACTTATACGATATAATAACTAAATTTTTTTAGAATAAGTAGAGAAAATGGATATAAAACAAAAGATTTTAGATGGGAAGCGATTAGATTTTCAAGAGGCTTTAAGTCTTTATGATATGGATTTTTTTGAGCTTGGTGAGTTGGCTGATGGCATCCGTAAAAAGCGTTATGGAAAAAAGAGTTATTTTAATATCAATCGCCATATCAATCCAACAAATATATGTGCTGATGTGTGTAAGTTTTGTGCATATTCTGCAAATAGAAAAAATCCAAACCCTTATACAATGACACATGAAGATATTATGAAAATTGTAGAAGATGTCCAAAGTAGAGGGGTAAAAGAGGTACACATTGTCTCAGCTCATAATCCTCATACTGGGCTTGAGTGGTATTTAGATATTTTTAAAATGATAAAACAAAAATATCCCTCTTTACATATCAAAGCACTCACAGCTGCTGAGGTTGATTTTTTATCACGCCAATATAATAAGTCATATGATGAAATTTTAGATTTGATGGTAGAAAATGGGGTAGATTCGATGCCAGGAGGTGGTGCTGAAATATTTGATGAAGAGGTAAGAGATTATATCTGTAAAGGAAAAGTCACTTCTACACAATGGTTAGATATTCATCAAAAGTGGCACCAACGAGGCAAAATGAGTAATGTTACAATGCTCTTTGGTCACGTGGAGAGTCGTGCAAATAGGATTGACCATATGATGCGAATTCGAGATTTGCAAGATAAAACGGGTGGATTTAATGCATTTATCCCACTTGTATATCAAATGGAAAATAATTATCTCAAAATCAAAGCACCAATTACAGCAAACGAGATTTTAAAAACAATTGCTATTAGTCGCATTGTTTTAGATAATGTTCCCCATATCAAAGCATACTGGGTAACTTCTACTATCAATTTAGCACTCTTAGCACAAGAGTTTGGTGCAGATGATTTAGATGGAACCATAGAAAAAGAATCTATCAATTCAGCAGCAGGAGCAAAGAGTGCTAATGGGATGAATTTAGAAGATTTTATATCACTGATAAAAGATAGTGGTTTTATCCCTGTGGAGCGAGATAGTCTTTATAATGAAATCAAAGAGTGGTAGATTTGGAATATATTTCAATTATTATTCCAACATATAATCGCTATCATCTTTTACAAAGAGCCATCACTTCTTTATATGCACAGACCTATTCTTATTTTGAAATTATTGTAGTAGATGATGGCTCAACTGATGCAACAGCAAAGATTGCTATAGATTTTCCAGAAGTTCGTTATTTTTACCAAAAAAACAAAGGGGTCTCTTCTGCACGAAATTTTGGGATACAAAAAGCAAAATATGATTGGATTGCTTTTTTAGATGCAGATGATGAGTGGGAGAGAGAAAAACTCCAAAAACAAATCGCTTTTCATCAAAAATATGATGATGTTTTGATGAGTTATACCAATGAGCGATGGATACGAAATGAAAAAGAGGTAGCACTTCCAAAAAAATATCAAAAATATGGTGGAGATATTTTTAAAGAGTGCCTCTCCCATTGTATCATTGCTCCTTCTGCTACAATGATGCATAAAAGTTTACTTGATGAGGTTGGTGTTTTTGATGAAAATTTAGAAGTATGTGAAGATTATGACTTGTGGCTCCGCGTGGCATCAAAGCATAAGATAGGATTGATAGATGAAAAACTTATTACAAAATATGGAGGACATCAAGATCAACTGAGTATGAAATTTTGGGGAATGGATAGGTTTCGCATCAAAGCATTAGAAAAACTTTTGATGCAAAATCTTTCCAAAACACAAAAAGACTTAGTGATTGCAATGCTTTTGAAAAAATATGAGCTTTTGTTAAAAGGAGCGATAAAATATGATAAAATACAAGATATTCAATACTATCAATCAAAAATAGAGCATCTAAAAAAGGGAAAATGTGGATAAAAAAATTGCAATTATAGGGCTTGGATATGTTGGTTTGCCTTTAGCATCTGTTTTTAGTAAAAAATATGAAGTGATTGGATTTGATATCAATACACAAAGGGTTTTAGAGCTTTTAGATGGGTATGATAGAACTTTAGAACTTACACAAGAACAATTAAATGCTTTACATAATCTTACTTTTACTTCCAATGAAGAAGATATCAAAGATGCAAATATCTACATTGTAACAGTCCCAACTCCAATTGATAAAAAAAATCAACCCGATTTAACCCCACTTATCAAATCTTCTCAAACAATAGGGAAGTTTTTAAATAAAGGGGATATTGTTATTTATGAGTCCACAGTATATCCAGGAGTAACAGAAGAGGTTTGTGTGGTAGAACTTGAAAAAGCAAGTAAATTGGTATATAACAAAGATTTTTTTTGTGGATATAGCCCTGAGAGAATTAATCCCGGAGATAAAAAACATAGTGTTGAAAATATTTTAAAAGTAACATCTGGTTCTACTCCAAAGATAGCAGATGAGGTAGATAAACTTTATAAATCAGTAATAAAAGCAGGAACATATAAAGCATCAAGCATTAAAGTAGCTGAAGCTTCAAAAGTGATAGAAAATACACAAAGAGATGTGAATATTGCACTGATAAATGAGCTTTCATTGATTTTTGATACAATGGGAATTGATACCAATGAAGTGTTAGAAGCAGCCGCAACAAAATGGAATTTTATTAAATTTACTCCCGGTCTTGTTGGAGGGCATTGTATAGGGGTGGACCCATATTATCTTACATATAAATCTGAAAAATTAGGATATAAACCAAATCTTATTTTAGGTGCAAGACAAATTAATAATGGTATGGGAAAATATATCGCAGAACAAACAATTAAAAAAATGATAGATGCTGAAAAAAAGATTAAAAATAGTAATGTTTTAATTATGGGGATTACATTTAAAGAAAATTGTCCCGATATAAGAAATACAAAAGTGGTAGATATCATAGAAGAATTACAAAGTTATGGTTGTAATGTTGATGTTTATGATCCATGGATTGATAGAAATAAAGTGGAGCAAAATTATCAATATCAATTTATTACAAATCCATTTCAAAATACAAAAAAATATGATGCTATTGTTGTAGCAGTGGCTCATAACCAGTTTAAAGAACTCTCTATGCAAGAGTATCAAAATATATCACGTGATGTGATGATTGTTATGGATATTAAAGGGATTGTAGAAAATCCGACTTGGAGATTATGATTTTTGATGAAGTGGTGGTATATATTTTTATTTTTTCCTTTTTTTCTTTATGGTTCTAAGCCAAATTTATTACTTTTAAAAGTATATAAAGACCAAAATATTAGTGGTTGGGTTATGAGTGAAAAGCTTGATGGCATACGAGCATATTGGGATGGAAAACATCTTATGAGTCGTGGTGGAAAAATCATACATGCTCCTTGGTGGTTTCTTCAAGAGTATCCACCATTTGCAATTGATGGAGAGTTGTGGAGTAAGAGAGGAGATTTTGAAAATATCAGCTCTATTGTAAGAGATAAAGTCCCAGGTAAAAAATGGAAAGAGATAAAACACTATATTTTTGAAGTGCCAAATGCCAAAGGTAATTTGTTTGAGCGACTTGCAAAAGTAAAACCATATGAGGGAAAATATATAAAAATAATCCCTCAAAAATATGTCAAAAATAAACAAGAATTACAACAATTTTTAAAACATATTGAAAAATTAGGTGGAGAGGGAGTTGTAGTTCGAGACCCAAATGCTCCTTACATAGCAAAAAGAACAAATAAGGCTTTAAAAGTCAAAAGTTTTTTAGATACTGAGTGTAAGGTGGTGGGATATACACAAGGTAAAGGAAAATATGAAGGGCTTGTAGGGGCTTTAAAATGCCAACTTCCAAATGGGATTTTATTTAAGATAGGTTCAGGACTGAGTAAAAAAGAGAGACAAACTCCACCAAAAATAGGAAGTATTGTTACTTTTAAATATAAAGAATTGACAAAATATGGGAAACCAAAATTTCCTATTTTTTTAAGAACAAGGTAAATGATGAAAAATTCAAAAAATATACTTTATTATACATTTGGTAAAGGTGCTATTAAAAATTTAGGTGCAATACTCAATGAAAAAAAATCTAAAAATAATTATGTTATTTATTATATAGATGAATATTTTAAAGAAAATGAATTGCTTGATGTATTACCTCTACAACAAGAGGATGAGATATTTTTTGTGCAAACCAAAGATGAACCAAAAACACAATTTATCAATCAATTTCGAGATATTTTAGTACAAAAAAATAAAAATAATCCAAAAGCAATAGTAGCTATTGGTGGTGGTGCTACACTTGATACAGGAAAAGCAGTTGCAAATCTCTTAACAAATCCGGGTAATGCAGAAGATTATCAAGGATGGGATTTAGTCAAAAATCCAGCAATTTATAAAATAGGTATTCCAACCATTTCAGGAACAGGAGCAGAAGCAAGTAGAACTTGTGTTATGACCAATGAAAAGACAGGTTTAAAGCTTGGAATGAATAGTGATTATACACTCTATGACCAGTTGATTTTAGATCCAAATTTAACAAAAACTGTTCCAAGAGATCAATACTTTTATACAGGAGTAGATACATACATCCACTCTTTTGAATCACTTAATGGAAAGTATAGAAATGCTATTGGTGATGCATATGCAAGACAAGCGATAGCTTTGTGTAGAGAAGTATTTTTAAGTGATGATATGATGAGTGATGAAAATCGTGAAAAGCTTATGATAGCCTCTTATTTTGGAGGTTGTGCAATTGCAAATAGTTTTGTAGGGGTGGTTCATCCATTTTCAGCAGGTTTGAGTGTTGTGCTTGATACACACCATTGTATTGGAAATTGTATCACTATGAATGCGATGGAAGAGTTTTATCCAAAAGAGTATGAAGAGTTTTTTACTATGGCACAAAAACAAGGGATAACAATACCAAAAGGGATAGCTTCTCATCTTACACAAGAAGAGTATAAAAAATTATATGATGCAACTATCATTCATGAAAAACCTCTTATAAATGCTTTGGGCAATGATTTTAAAGAGAAACTTACTTTTGAAAAAGTAACAGAAATATTTCAAAGGATGTAAGTGATGGATTTTAAAATACCTTTTAGTGGAAGAGCACATTCATATACACAAGAAGAAAAAGAAGTAGTTTTAGAAGCACTTGAAAATGCCATACCCTTAACACAAGGGAAATACCAAGAGGAATTTCAAAAAAAGTTTGGAACATATATAGGGAGTGAATATTGTTTTGCACTCAATAATGCAACAGCAGCTTTAGAAATTTCTGCACAACTTTGCCAATTTCAAGAGGGAGATGAATTTTTATGTCCCTCTCATACTTTTACAGCTTCAGCATATCCTTTTATCAAAAAAGGTGCAAAACCTATTTGGGTAGATATAGACAAAGATACACGAGTGGTGAGTTTAGATACGATAAAAAAAGCTATCACTCCAAATACAAAAGCAATAGTAGTTGTGCATTTGTATGGTTTTATTATTCCAGATATTAAAGAGATAGCAGAGTTTTGCAAAGCAAATAATCTTTTACTCATTGAAGATGTTGCACAAGCTATGGGAACAGAGATAGATGGAAAAAAAGCAGGAACTTTTGGAGATTTTGGTGTTTTTTCTTTTCATTCACATAAAAATATTACTACCCTTGGCGAGGGTGGAATGCTTATTGTAAAAGAGAAAAAATATGCCAATATTATCCCAATGCTCAGACACAATGGGCATTGTGCTTGGGAGATAGAGCGACCAAATTATTGGACTCCTGCTATGGGCAATGTTGATTTGCCACTACTTAATGATGAATATCTTATGCCAAATAATTACTGCTTAGGAGAGGTGGAATGTGCTTTGGGAGCAAAGCTTTTAGAACGACTTGATGAGATAAATGCACAAAAAAGAAAAAGGGCATTACAATTTATAGAAGCACTTGCATTTTCTCATCTTTTGACATTTCATAAGGTAGAAGATAAAAGGCACAACTACCATCTTTTAGTAGCTTATGTTCATAATAATAAGCGTGATGAGTTTATGCAAAAGATGAGTAAAGAGAAAAAGATTCAATGTGTGGTGCAGTATTATCCATTAAATAGGTATGATTTGTATAAAAAGTTAGGATATGGCAAAGCAGAGTGTCCAAATGCAGATGATTTGTTTGATAATATGGTTTCGTTTCCTTTTCATCATATGATGAGCGAGGAAGATTTTTTGTATATGCTACAATCAACAAAAGAAGTCATAGAAGAGTTACAATAGATGAAAAATGCTCTTGTTGTTATACCAGCAATTAAAAAAAATGCCATCATACCAGACCAATTAGTTAAAAAATTAAATGGGAAAACATTAATCCAACGGGCAATAGATATTGCAAAAAAAATCACTTCAAATATTTTAGTCATTACTGATTCTGAAGAGATTGGTTTGATTTGTGAGCGAAATGGGATTGATTTTTATAAAGAGAAAACACTCTTTATTGATTCCACCAATATTATTGAAATAACATTAAGAATTATTCAAAAAAGGGATGAAGAAGAGATTATTATTTATAGAGCAAATGCTCCACTTGTTGATGAGATTATTTTAAAAAATGCATATCATTGTTTTTTAAATGATAAAAGTGCTATTTTAATCTCTGTCAAAAAATTAGATAAACAACTGCTTCATTTTCAAAATGATCATCTTATAAAAATAGATGATGATTATTTTAAAGAGTTAAAAGCTTTTTTGATATTTCATAAAAGATATAAAAAAAAGCAAATACCATTTGTGATTGAAAATGAAAAATCAATAGAGATTGAGAGTTATCAAGATTGGTGGGTGTGTGAAAAACTTTTGCAACGTAAAAGAGTTGTTTTTCATGTGATTGGAAATACACAAGTTGGGATGGGACATATTTATAGAGCATTGAGTTTAGCACATGAGATTACTGACCATGAGATTATTTTTGTGTGTGATAATAAAGATGAATTGGCTGTTGAAAAGATAGCTTCAAAAGATTATAAAGTGATTCCTTCTTCTAATGTGCAACAAACACTTTTAAAACTACATCCAAATCTTTTGATAAATGATACTTTAAATACCACCAAAGCATTTATAAAACCACTCAAAGAAAAGGGGATAAAAGTAGTAAGTTTTGAAGATCTTGGGGATGGTTGTAAGTATGCAGATATTGTTTTTAATGAGCTTTATGATACCCCTATTTTAGAATATAAAAATATTTTATGGGGGCATAAGTATTATTTTTTACGAGATGAATTTGAAAGTGCTAAAACAAATAATTTTCGAAAAAAAGTTCAAAAAATTTTAGTAACATTTGGTGGGACTGATCAGCATAATTTAACATTGATGACACTTAAAAATATTATTGAAATTATTCAAGATATAAAGGTGGAAGTTGTTTGTGGTGAGGGGTATTTACACAAAACAATATTGGAACAATTTATCAAAGAACATCAAGAAAAAAACATTGATATTACATTTAAAACAGGTATTATTTCCCAAAAGATGGAGGAGTGTGATTTTGCTATTACTTCCAATGGAAGAACGGTATATGAACTTGCTCATATGCACATTCCATCTCTTGTGATATCACAACATTTAAGGGAAAAAACCCATGAGTTTTCAAAACTTGAGAATGGGTTTATCAATATTGGATTAATCAGTGATGCAACGATTGAAGAAAATATTCAAAAATATACTCTAAAAATGATGTATGATAGTGAGTATAGATATTTGTTGTTTTTAAATACATTACAATTTAATTTTTTACAAAATAAGAAAAAAGTACTTCAAAAAATTATTGCTTTAATAGAAAATGGAGTGTAAAAGTGCGCGTTGTTGGGATTATTCAAGCAAGGATGGGTTCGAGTCGTTTGCCATTAAAAATGTTGTTATCACTTCATGGAAAGCCTATTATTGAATGGGTAGTAAAAAGGGTTCAAAAAGCAAAATTACTTGATGATATAGTAGTTGCTATCCCAAATACACCACAAGATGATATTTTGGCAAATTATCTCAAAAAGTTAAATGTTCACGTGTTTCGAGGGAGTGAGGTAGATGTTTTGGCAAGATTTTATTTTGCTGCAAAAGAGTACAAAGCAACAGATATCGTTCGCATTTGTGCCGATAATCCTCTCATAGACCCTATGGCAATAGATGATTTGATTGCATTTTATCAAAAAGAAAAAGGGGATTATGTGTATAATCATATTCCAAAAAATAATCTTTATCCAGATGGATTTGGTGCAGAGATAACTTCTTTTGAGCATTTAGAATATATGTATTTGTATGCAAAAGAGGAAAAATATAGAGAACATTGTATGTCTTATATTGTAGATAATCCTCAAAAGTTTCATATAAAAACTTTTAATCCAAAAGATAAAAATCTTCATTATCCAAACTTAAAATTTGATATTGATACATTTGAAGATTATGCATATTTGGCAAATAAAGATTTTGATATAGATATTTCTGCAAAAGAACTTGTAAAACTTTTTAGAGGAATTGATGATGAAAATAGTTGAGCTGTTTAATAATTTTAATCCATGTGAAACAAAGCTTTTTAAGCCTTACATCATAGCAGAAGCTGGAGTAAATCATGAAGGAAGTATGGAGATAGCAAAGAGGCTTTGTGATGAAGCAAAAGAGGGTGGAGCAGATGCTATAAAGTTTCAAACATATAAAGCACACACTCTTGCTTCAAAAAATTCTCCAGCTTATTGGGACACTACCAAAGAGCCAACATCATCTCAATATGAGCTTTTTCAAAAACATGATAGTTTTTGGTATGAGGAGATGAAAGAACTTCAAGAGTATTGTAAAAAGATAGATATAGAATTTATGAGCACTCCATTTGATAAAGAGAGTGCAGATTTTTTAAATGATATGATGGATGTATTTAAAATTTCTTCTTCTGATTTAACCAATAAACCTTTTATCGAGTATATTTGTCAGTTTAACAAGCCTATCATTCTCTCAACTGGTGCAAGTGATTTATATGAAATTCAAGAAGCAGTGAGTTGGATAGAAAAATATGGCAATCCATTAGCACTTTTACATTGTGTTTTAAATTATCCAACACCAGATAAAAATGCAAATCTTGGGATGATTTTAGGACTTAAAAAAGCTTTTCCAAATACAATGATAGGATATAGTGACCATACTTTACCAAAAGATATGAAAGTGTGTGAGATGGCTACTATGCTTGGAAGTGTAATCATAGAAAAACATTTTACACATGATAAAACTTTAAAAGGCAATGACCATTATCACGCAATGGATAAAGAGGATTTAAAACTTTTTAGAACAAATCTTGAGAGAACTTTTGAGATACTTGGAGATTTTGAAGTTAAAGCTTTAGATGATGAAGCAAGTGCAAGACAAAATGCAAGAAGAAGTTTAGTTGCAAAAAGATTTATTTCAAAAGGAACAGTTATCAAAGAGGAAGATTTGACTTTTAAAAGACCTGCATTTGGAATTAGTCCTAAGTTTATTGATGAGGTACTTGGGAAAAAAGCAATGCAAGATATCGATGAAGATAGTGTATTACAATGGAATGTATTGGAGTAGATAGAGTGAATTATGAAAAAGAATTAGAGTATTATTTAAAAAAATTATTTCCAATTACACGTAGTATTACAGGAGAGGGCAATAGACAAACACTCAAAATACTTCAAGAAATCATCCCTTTAGATATTTTAGAATATCCTACTGGAGAGGAAGTGTATGACTGGACAATACCAAAAGAGTGGAAGATAAAAGATGCTTGGATAAAAAATTCTCAAGGTAAAAAGATTATCGATTTTCAAGATTCTAACCTTCACGTGATGAGTTATTCAACTCCAATTCATAAAAAGATAAAATTTCAAGAATTACAAGAACATTTACACTATCTCAAAGATCTACCAAAAGCTATACCTTATAGAACAAGTTATTATAATGAAGATTGGGGGTTTTGTCTATCATATGAGCAATTTCAAACACTAAACCCTCAAGAAGAATATGAAGTATGTATAGAGAGTGAACTTTTTGAAGGTTCACTCTCTCTTGGTGAGTTATTGATAAAGGGAAAAAGTAAAAAAGAGTATCTTTTATCGTGTTATATTTGTCATCCATCTATGGCAAATGATAGTTTAAGTGGAGTTTTGGTTACAGCTTTTTTAGCAAGAGAGCTTTTAAAAATACAAGAGAGTTTAGAACATAGTTATCGGATTGTATTTGTTCCAGAAACAATAGGGGCTATAACATATTGTGCAAATCATGAACAAGAGATGAAAGCTATCAAAAATGGACTTGTCATTACAACATGTGGAGGCAATGGTCAATTTGGATATAAACAATCTTGGGAGAGGGATAATTTTATCAATCAAATGGTAGAGGATGTTTTTAGAGAAAATGCAGTTGAATTTATCACATACCCTTTTGATATTCATGGAAGTGATGAGAGGCAATACTCTTCACAAGGATTTAAAATAAATTGTATTACAATATCAAAAGACAAATATTATGAATACGATTATTATCATACAAGTTTAGATAATCTTGATTTTGTTACAGCACAAAATCTCAATAAATCTTTTCATTTGTATTGGCAACTTCTTAAAAAAATGGATAAAAATATCATATATAAAAATCTTCAACCTCATTGTGAAGTGATGTTAAGTAAACACGATTTATATCCAAAAACAGGTGGAGCATTATTGCCAAATAGTGATGTATCGGCTTTAGATATTATACTTTGGAGTTTGTTTTATTTAGATGGTACAATGGATTTATACACTTTAAGTAAGATATTAAATGTTTCTATAGATATTTTATATGAACAATTAAAGATATTAAAAGATAAGAAAATTTTAAAAATGGTAGATAATGAGTAAATATATAATTGAAGAAGTTAGTGATATAGAAAAATGGAAGGAGTTTATAAAAACTTCAAAAGAATATACAATTTTTAGTCATCCATTATATATTCAAAATTTTGGAGGTAATTAT
>FPHP01000019.1_pt1 | contig 10680 bp, 8 predicted proteins | sample 1057371 | NCBI WGS metagenome assembly FPHP01 (sample SAMEA4473311, study PRJEB15554) | hydrothermal vent metagenome | biome: marine basaltic hydrothermal vent biome; feature: marine hydrothermal vent; material: water | place: Pacific Ocean | collected 2011-06-14/2011-07-23 | depth 1155 m
CAATACTCTGGAAACTGATTTGCACCAACAGCACCATCATTAAGAATAATAAGTGCTTTAATAGTATAATTCGGAAATAAAATCTCTAAAAGAGCCTTCTTCTTTCGTAATCTCTTTCTCAATTTTAAAACTGATTTTACAAGTGTCATTTCTACAAAATAAAGTTCATTATCTATTGTTGTAAAAAGTGCATCAAATTCACTAATCTCTCGACTTTTCGTTCTATAAACAATTTGTTGTTTTTCACTAATAGTTATTTTGATGAAAACCTTTTAAAACAAATTTATCTATAAAGTCATTCTCTTGAGCATAACGAAGCAGTTTTTCATATAAAAAGTTTTCATAAACTTCCCCCTCAAAAGAACGATAAGAACTTATATAAAGTGGATCATCTTTTTCAATATCTTTATCTATTAAAGAAAGAAGATGTGATACATTATATTTATAATGTAATAAATTATCAGAAATATCACTTGTATCAAGTGATTGAATAGATTTTGTAATATCTATCATTACACAAGTATCTCATTATTTTTAAAAAAATCATCAATTACATCTCGATATTCTTTAACATCAACAATACGATTTACTTCATTTCGCAAAGCTGAAGCCCCTCTGTATCCTTTTGAATAAGTATGTGTATGTTTTCTAAACATCATCACACCACGCTCACCATAAAACTCTATCATCTTATCAAAATGCTCTAAAATAATTTGGTGTTTTATAAGTGGGTCAATCTCTTTTTGACCTGTTTTTAATTGATGAAATATCCATGGAGCTCCAACTGCTCCACGACCTATCATAACACCATCAGCACCAGTATGTTCTAAAACCCATTGTGCTTTTTCATACGAATCAATATCACCATTTGCAATTACAGGGATATTAAGAACCTCTTTAATCTCTTTAATTGCATCATAATCCACTTTAGCTTTAAACTTACCAGCTCTTGTTCTACCATGTACAACTAAAAAATCTGCTCCACTCTCTTGAACTTTCTTTGCAATCTCAATATGATTTTTCTTTTCAAATCCAAGTCTAATTTTAACACTTGTCATATCTTTATTGGAGTATTTTTTAATTGTCTGAATAATCTCACCCATAAGTGGTAAATCTAAAAGTAAAGAGCTTCCACTTCCATGACTTACCACTTTAGGAACAGGACATCCACAATTTAAATCAATAATATCAATACCATCTTGTTCATTTAATATCTCAACAGCACGACGAACTATATCAACATCAGAACCAGCAATTTGAACAGAATAAGGGTCTTCATTTGGAGCTTTTTGAAGCATATGTAATGTTTTTTGAGAACCATGAGCTAAGGCATTGGAACTTAACATTTCACTCACAGTTAAATCAGCCCCAAATTTTTTTACAACACTTCTAAATGGTAAATCAGTAAACCCAGCCAAAGGGGCTAGGACATATAATGGAGAATTAAAAGATATTTTTGCCATAAAACTATATAAAAAGATTTATATCAAAATTTTTATTTGCATCTTTTAGTGCAAAATATGCTTTAAATTTCACAAATTCATCAGGCTGTGAATTTTCTAAAATTTCAGCTGCCATACTATTCATCTCTAAATCAAATAAAGTATAAAGATATGCTTCCATCGCTTTTTCTACATCTTCAGATAATAATTCAAATAATCTAATTCTATCTTCTGGTGAAATAGCATTTGCTAAAGATTTTGAAATTTCTATATAATCTTTTGAAGAAAGCTCTAAAGATTTAATAAAAGAGATAAGTTCTAATACACTTGCTTCTACTTTATTTTCTTCAGTATTGAGTCGTGCTAAAATATTAAAAAGTGCTTCTTTAGTCATAAACTCTTTATATTTTTCAAGTTTTGCAAGTGGAGCTGTTTTAGCAAAATCACAATAAACTTCTTTTACTAATGCTTCATCATAATTAGTAGTATTATTTAAGATATCTTCTACTTTTAATACACCATTTTTATATTTATTATGATTATTTTGAATAACTAATTCATTTGAAACATCTAAATGATACGGCTCTAAATCAGCAACTTTTCCATCTTGAATATCTTGAATAAGTTGAATAACTTTTTTTATCTTATCATTCTCTATTTCAATTGAAGATATACTCTCATCTATTGTAACTTTAGAATGGTCAATCAAATCTCCAACAACTCTACACCCCTCTGTCTGAAAAGAATGGTGTCTATCTTTTTTTCCTAAATAAGCCTCAATAATAACATCTGCTATTTTTTGTGAATCTTTTTCATACTTACGGAGTTTAAAATTACCAAAAATAGAATGAAATGCCATATGTAAAACACTAAAAATATATAAAAGAATCATTGGTAAAATAATCCACACAGCTAAAGAAAGTGGTGGTAAAACAATACCAAAAAACTCTAGTGACAAAGTTTCTTGCGAAACATATGCATACACATACCAACCAACAAGAGTAATTAAAATTGCCGAAGCAACTGTATATCTCTTAATATTCATAATCTAATCCTTTACCTTAGTTTTTTCTGCTATCTCTCTACAATCAATACAATACCTAGCATATGGTTTGACTTTTAATCGTTGAAAACTAATATCATCTTCACACATTTCACATATACCATAAGTACCATTTTTGATTTTTTCTAAAGCGATATCTATCTCTTTTAACTCTTCTTTTTGTTTTTGCACAATCATACTCTCAACCATTGAATTATTATCAACAGAAGCATGATCACCTTCATCATTTAACTCTAATGAGCTTAATTGATCCAACTCACTATTTACACTTGTAATATTAGCCTCTATTTGTGCTTTACGATTTTCCAATAATTCTTTAAAAAAATTTAATTCACTCTCTTGCAATTTTTTTCCTTATTTATGATATGGATGATTATTTAAAATAGATAAAGCTCTATAAATTTGTTCCAATAAGACAACCTTTGCTACCTTATGGCTCATTGTAAGATGACTCAAACTTATTACTTTATCACTTTTTTTTAAAAAATCATTTTCAAAACCATAAGCTCCACCAATAAAAAATCGAACTGACATTTTATCATCTAAAAGCTTACTAAACTCAAAACTATCCATAACTTTTCCATTTGGATCCAAAGTTATATTATAACTTTTTTTTAAATATGGTTCCAATACTTTTGTATATGATTTTTGTGATGCTTCTTGAGAAATAGTATGTGCTTTTGCAACCTCTTTTGGAAAAAGCTCTTGATCATTAATATCTCCAAAACGAGAAATCATCTTCTTTAAATCATTATATAAAGGATCATAAATACTTTTTTCTTTTTTAGCAATAGAAACAATTTCTAATTTCATATCAAAAGCCCACTTCCAACAACATTATATGTTACATTCTTAAATGTATCATCCAATCTAACCCCACCAATAGCAGCTACTTTATGTTTTGATTGAGCAGCCAATAAATCTAAAGAATCCCCCAAAACAGATTGGATATCTTTTTTTGTTTGTGTTGTTCTATATGCACCAAGCCCAATATAATCTATATCAAACTCATTTGCTTCTAAAATTTCTAATTCATTATGAGTTGAAAGACCCAAAATTTTATCTTTTAAAAATTCTTCTCTTAAATATGTAATAGCATCTTTTTTATTTTGATTAATTCTTAAAAGGTCTTCTTGACCAATATGAACACCATCACAAAAAGATACTAATTCAATAAAATCATTAACAATTAAAATGCCATCATATAATTTTCTTATCTTTTTTAATTGTTTTTCTACAAAAGGAGACTCCCCACTCTTATTTCTATACTGAATAATCTCAGCAGAATGCCCTTTGGCTCTTTTTATAAACTCTTCTAAGGAAACACCCCTTGCATCAAGCATATCCTGATCACAAAGTGCATAAAGTCGCATTATATTTAGCCTTTTAAAAGTGTCAATAAATCAGCAAGAGTTTTTTTCAAATCACCTCTTTTGACAATCATATCAATAGAGCCTTTTTCAAGTAAAAATTCTGCTCTTTGAAAACCATCTGGAAGTTCAGAACCTATTGTTTGTTCAATAACCCTTTGCCCAGCAAAACCAACAAGTGCTCCTGGTTCAGCAATAATAATATCTCCAAGCATAGCAAATGATGCACTCACACCACCCATTGTTGGATCGGTTAAAACAGAAATATATGGAAGATGATGTTGTGCTAATTTAGCTAATGCTGCTGATGTTTTACTCATCTGTAAAAGAGAAAAAGTACTCTCTTGCATTCTAGCACCACCACTTGCACTCAAAATCACTAAACCTTCTTTATTTTCAATAGCACGATTCACAGCACGTACAATTTTTTCACCTTCAACAGAGCCTAAAGAACCACCCATAAAAGCAAAATCAAATATTACAATCTGAGCAGAGACTCCATTCATCTTGATAGAACCACTTACAACAGAAGACTTTCTTCCAGCTTTTGCATATCCCTCTTCTATCCTTTTTGTATATGCTTTTTTATCAACAAATTTCAAAGGATCAACTGGTTCAAGATTTGCATCATATTCTACAAAACTCCCCTCATCTGCTAAAAGTTTCAATCTCTCTTTAACACCTATACGAAAATGAAATCCACATTTTGGACATACATGATTTTGATTTTCAACTTCTTCATAATACATCAAAGCATGACAAGATTTACACTTAATCCAACGTGATGATACTTCTGTTTTTACTGTTTTATCTTGAGATCTAGAAAATAGGCTTAAAATATTCAAAGATTATTCCTTAAAAAATATAAATGTCTGATAAAGATATATCTATCCATACCCTTGTCAGGCACTTAGGATGATTATAACATATTTCTACTTAATACTCATCTAAATAAAGATGAGTATTAGTAAATAAAATTATTTTAAAAGTGATTTAACAATACTTCTTGCTGCTTCACGTCCATCATATGCTGCTCTTACAACAAGGTCAGCTCCTCTATAACAATCTCCACCAGCATAAATCCCTGATGTTGTTGTTTCATGAGTATCTTCATCTATAACAATACCACCCCAACTATTTGTTGCTATACCATTTTCAGCTAAAAATGAAGGAACTTCTGGATTAAATCCAAGTGCCATAATCACAACATCAGCACTAATTTTTGTTTCACTTCCTTTAATGACTTCCATCTTTTGACGACCAGTTTCATCTTTTGCACCAAGCATTGTTTTTACATACTCAACTGCTACTGCTTCAGATTTATCATTTAAAATAATCTCTTTTGGTGATGCTAAGAAAATAAAATCAACCCCTTCTTCCATAGCATTTTTATATTCTTTCTTGCTTCCTGGCATATTTTTTTCATCACGTCTATACAAACAAGTAACAGATTTTGCACCTTCACGTTTTGCTGTTCTTAAACAATCCATTGCAGTATCACCACCACCAATAACAACAACATTCAAATCTTTAAAATCAAATTTCTTATCATAAGATACATTAAATTGTTTTTTTTGTATAGCACTCAAATAATCCATCGCATCATAAACATTAGAAGCTATTTCACCTTTAATTCCAGCTTTTTTTGCTTGTGTTGCTCCAATTCCTATAAAAATAGCATCATGAGTTTTTGCGATATCTTCAAAATCAATATCTTTCCCAACTTCACAATTTAAAACAAGTTCTAAACCAGCCTCTTCAAGCAATTTAATACGACGCTCTACAATCTTTTTATCTAATTTAAAATTTGGAATTCCATAAGTTAAAAGACCACCTGCTCTATCACTTCTTTCATACATTTTCACACCAATTCCTGAGCGAAGAAGATAAGTTGCAACACTTAAACTCGCAGGACCACTTCCTATAACTGCAACTTTTTTATCAGTTGTAATTCCAGGAAATTCTGGTTTATACCCAGCTTTAAATCCCTCTTCTGTAATATGTGTTTCAACTGATCCAATAGTAATAGCTCCATGACCATCATTTAAAGTACAATCACCTTCACATAATCTATCGTGTGGGCACACACGACCCATCACTTCTGGAAAAGGAGACGGTTCATTTGAGAGTTTAAATGCAAATTCTAAATCTTTTTCACTCACAGATTTTAACCATTGAGGTATGTAGTTATGTAAAGGACATTTATTTAAACAAAATGGATCTCCACACTGAATACATCTATCTGCTTGAGTTGAAGCATCATCTTTTCCAAATACTTCATATATTTCATTAAAATCTTTTACCCTCTCAACTACTAATCTTTTCTTTGGCTCTAATCTTTCTGTTGTTAAAAATTCTCTCATGATTAGTCTCCTTTTTCTACATTTAATGGTAATTTAGTCAAGTTTTTTGGTTTTACTAACCAAAAGTTTCTTACTTCTACTCTAAAGTTTTCAATTAACTCTTGTGCTTTTTTACTCTCTGTCTCAACAACATAATCTTTTAAAAGGCGTTTTAAATAATGTCTTGCTTCATCACCTTCATCAGTATCAATGCGAATAGCATCAATAAGTTCTCTATTGATATTTTCAACAAAAGTATGATTTTTATCATATACAAAAGCAATACCACCTGTCATACCAGCACCAAAATTGATACCTGTTTGACCAAGAATAACAACAACTCCACCAGTCATATATTCACAAGCATTATCTCCAGTTCCCTCAACAATAGCAGTTGCACCTGAATTTCTTACTGCAAAACGCTCTCCAACAGAACCTGAGATATATAATTTACCACCAGTAGCACCATAAAGACAAGTATTTCCACCTGCTGAAAATGCTTCACCTTCATTTTTAGAAGTGATGATGATTTTACCACCATGCATCCCTTTTCCAATATAATCATTTGCAACACCATCTAAATAAAGAGAAACACCATTAATTAAAAATGCTCCAAATGCTTGACCAGCAATTCCTGAGAGATGAATTTTAATCGTATCTGCTGCTAAACCTTTATCTCCATAATATTGTGCAATCTCTCCACTAATTCTTGCTCCAAAACTTCTATTAAGGTTTGAAATCTTTTTCGTAATTTTTATAGGGTATTCTGGATTTTCAATTGCACTTTTTACCTCTTTTAAGATATCTTGTTCATAACTATTATCATCAAATGGAGGATTAAATTTTTGTTGATTTGTATCAACACCCTCTTCTTTATGTAAAACAGCAGAAAAATCAAATTTCTTTGCAAAAGCATCATCTTTAAGAGATAAAATTTCACTTTTTCCTATCATCTCTTCCATTGTTCTAAATCCAAGCTCAGCCATAATAGCACGAACATCTTCAGCAAGGAGTGTAAAATAATTGATAACTTGATCAACATGCCCTTTAAAAAATTCTTCTCTTAATTTTTCATTTTGTGTTGCAACACCTACTGAACATTTATTGACATGACAAATACGAAGCATTTTACAACCAACAATAGTTAAAACACCTGTTCCAAATGCAAAACTCTCAGCACCTAAGAGTGCAGCTTTTACAACATCTAATCCTGTTTTTAAACCACCATCAGCTTGTACTTCAACCAAACCACGTAAATTATTCACTTTAAGTGCATTATGTGCTTCTGCAAGTCCAAGTTCCCAAGGATTTCCTGCAAATTTGATAGATGTTAAAGGTGCAGCACCTGTTCCACCATCTCCACCAGAGATAATAATTTTATCTGCATACGCTTTTGCAACACCTGCTGCAATTGTTCCAACACCCACAGTTGATACAAGTTTTACTGCAACTCTTGCATTTGGATTGACTTGTTTCATATCAAAAATAAGTTGTGCCAAATCTTCAATAGAATAAATATCGTGATGTGGCGGAGGTGAAATAAGTGTAACACCAGGTACAGTATGACGTAACTTTCCAATAAGTGGTGTAACTTTATGACCTGGAAGCTGACCACCCTCTCCTGGTTTTGCACCTTGGGCTACTTTGATTTGAATCTCTTCTGCTGAACGAAGATATGCTGGAGTTACACCAAAACGACCAGATGCAACTTGTTTGATTTTTGATACTCTCTCAGTATTAAATCTCTCTGGGTCTTCTCCACCTTCTCCTGAATTTGATTGTCCACCAATTCTATTCATAGCAATAGCAATTGTTTCATGTGCTTCTGGAGAAATAGAACCTAAACTCATTGCCGCAGATGCAAAACGTTTAAAAATTGCCTCTTTTGGCTCTACTTCATCAATACTAATTGGTTTTCTATCAGATTTTAAGTCAAAGAAATCACGAATAAATTTTAAACCACGTTTATTAACTAAATCTTTTAATCTCTCAAAATCTTCTTTTTTTCCACTATTTGCCACTGCATGAATAGCATGGATAACAGCAGGTCCAAAATCGTGATGTTCTTGACCATGATAAAATTTATAATATCCACCAATGTTTAATGGGAAAATTTTATTAAATCCATCTTTTCTAAAACTATTTTTATGATATGTTTCTAATCTTTCTTGAATATCTTTATATCCAAGTCCTGGAATGACACAATTTGAAGTAGCAAAACAATCTTCTACAATCTCTTTACTAAGTCCCATTACATCAAATAAACCAGTATTTCTATACGAAGCAATCGTTGCAATACCCATTTTTGACATAATTTTTAATAAACCACCATTTAAAGCAGAATGAACAGATTTCATCACTTCATTTTGGTTTGCTTCAGATATTTTAGCCCTTTGCATATGAGATACAACAGTAGCAAAAAGAAGTTTTGGATAAATTGCTGAAACACCATATCCAATTAATACAGCCGCACTATGTGAATCAACCACTTCATCTGTTACAGCAATTAAAGAGATAAGATGACGCACTCCTGCTTTTAATAAAGCAATATTTAAACGACCAACAGCCATCGCCATAGGAATAACAAGATTGTCTTTTGAAAAATTACTATCATCAAGAATAATAATTCTCACGTGTTCATTTTTTACAGCATCAATCACATCATTTACTAAAGTATCAAGAGCCTCTTTTAAATCTCCTTGAAATGCTGTTGAAAATGTTTTATTGTGATAAAATTCTTGATATCTTGGTGAATTTTTATCTCCAAATGATTTTAAAACATTCAATTTTTCTCTTGTAATAATAGGAGAAATAGCTTTTAATCTATGTGCATGAGTTGGTACTTCATCTAAAATATTATGAACTTCACCAAATCCTGTATTTAAACTCATCACAACTTTTTCACGAATAGGGTCAATTGGTGGATTTGTTACTTGTGCAAATTTTTGTTTAAAATAATCTGTAAAATTTCTTTGTTTTTCTGAAAAAGCTGCAAGTGGAGTATCATCACCCATACTTCCAACTGCTTCTTTTCCATCTTTCATCATAGGTTCAATAACTTGTTCAATAACCTCTTGAGTCACATTAAAATATCTTTGTCTATCAACAAGATTTTCTTCTTGAATCTCACCTTCTGCTTTGTACTGGTCATCTATATGCTCTTGGAGATAAATAAGATGTTCATTTAACCATTTCATATATGGATTTGAAGTCTTAAGATAGTCATTAATCTCATCATTTTTTAAGAGTTTTCCAAATTTAAGATCAAGCCCTATCATCTCACCTGATTTTAAACGCCCTCTTTCTTTGATATTTTCTTCATCAATATCTATAACACCATACTCTGATGCAATTAATAGCATATCATCTTTTGTAACAATATATTTTGAAGGACGAAGACCATTTCTATCTAATGCACACCCTATATAACGACCATCTGTTACAGAAAATGCAGCTGGACCATCCCATGCTTCAAATACTGTTGAATTATATTCATAAAATGCACGAAGCTCTGGATCCATATGTGGAGCATTTTGCCATGCTGAAGGAATAATACTACGAACTGCTTTAAAAAAGTCCATTCCATTCACAAGTAAAAACTCTAAAAAGTTATCTGCTGATGCACTATCTGAAGCACCCTCTTGTAAAATTGGTAAAATTCTTTTTATCTCTTCATCAGAAAAAACATCACTCTTAATCTTTTCAGATTTAATCTCTACATTAAAACGATTTCCCTCCACAGAGTTAATCTCACCATTATGAGCAACTGCACGAAATGGTTGTGCTAATTTCCATGCTGGCAATGTATTTGTTGAAAATCTTTGATGAAAAAGTGAAAAAGAGATTTTAAATTTAGGATTTCCTAAATCTTCATAAAACTCTTTAATGTGAGTAGGCATTACAAGCCCTTTATAAGAAAGGACTTTTGAACTCATAGAAGCAATATAAAAATCTGAATCATTTACAAGCTCATGTTCACACTCTTTTCTACTTAAATATAGTAGTGCATCAAATCTTTTTGTCGCCATAATAGAGTTTGGAACGATAAACATTTGGACAATATTTGGTAAAGATGCAAGAGCTTGTTCTCCAAGTGCATTTGTATTAATAGGAACATCACGACGAAGTAAAACTTTAAGATCATTCTTTTCACAAAAGTTTTCTAAAATGTCAAGATTCTCTCTATTTTTAGTAAAAACAGATGCAACTGCAAATTGCTTTGGAAGTTCAACACCACTTTTACGTGCTTCTTCGATTAAAAACTCTGTCGGCATTGATAACAAAAGACCACTTCCATCACCTGTTTTTCCATCAGCTGCCACAGCACCACGGTGCATCATACGCTCTAAAGCAGTCACTGCATCATTTAAAACTTTATGAGATGCTTTATTTTTAATATTAGCAACCAATCCAAAACCACAATTATCTTTAAATGATCTTAATAAATCATGATGTTCAACCAT
>FPHP01000012.1_pt1 | contig 9570 bp, 11 predicted proteins | sample 1057371 | NCBI WGS metagenome assembly FPHP01 (sample SAMEA4473311, study PRJEB15554) | hydrothermal vent metagenome | biome: marine basaltic hydrothermal vent biome; feature: marine hydrothermal vent; material: water | place: Pacific Ocean | collected 2011-06-14/2011-07-23 | depth 1155 m
TGAGATTGTTTTAACTTATTATATTCAAACATCTCGTAAAGATTTATTACTTTTTTCTTTTAATGAAAGCAATGAACTTGTTTCTGAAAAAAAAGATCCTTATGGAATTACAGTAACAGAGGTTTTTCATATAAATAGATTTATGGATGAGAAATATCAGTTAAGTTTTAAAAACTTAAAAACCATAGAGAAGTTTTTAAAAAAATTAGTTGTGCAATAAAGAAGAACAACTATGAGAGTATAGAAGCTGCTCTTTCTTTATAAGATTGTAATACCTCTTCTTCATTATGTTCTACTTTTAAAACCTCATCTATTTGTGCTTGTTTTTTTTGTAGTATACTTTCAAAATCTTGTTTATTTGTTGGTTTATTATCTTGAAATTTATCAAGTAGTATTGTGTTGTTGGTTCCCATAAAAATAAGGTAACTTTGTTCTGCAAAATCAATCATAATAATACTGTTAGATGGATTGATATCTTTTTGAAATCTTATGCTGATATCATTTTTTGAAAAATCATTGACTGATTTTTTTGCAGATGTATTATTTGAAGATAACCATGAGTTTTTCTTTGATGTTTGTGAATTGATTTTATTTTTTAAAACAAATAGTATAACAATACCAACAATAAGGATAGAAACAACAATATAATAACTTGTTGAGAGTGTTGCACTCTCTTTTTTTGTTGGTAGTGAGTTTATATTTTGTTCTATTTTGTTGAGATTATTTAGTTTTTCTTCGGCAGGATTTTTATGTGTTAATGGAGATGATTTTTGTTTAAAACGAAGTCGTAATCCATATCCATCTATTGTTTTTGAAGCAATAAAATCTACTTTGTGAGGGACAAATGCTACAATTTGAGTGTAATGTTCCATCGGTGTTATACTCAAATATGTAACTAAATCACTTGAGAGTTTTTTTATTTTTGATGATTCTATTTCTGCATCTTCAAGTTTGATAATTATTTTAGAATCTTGAACACTTTGAATAATTTTTCCATCATATGGCATATCAAATGTTATCATCATATCTACACGGTCAGTTCTATTATAGATATTATAATTTAAAATTTGAGCACTATAAAGAGAAATAGTCGAAAAAATAATTAAAAATAGATATTTCATTATGGTAACCTTTCTTTTGATAGATGGTATAAAACTGCACTAGAATCAAGGACTTCATTGATACGAATAGCAAGATTTTTTTCATATACCATCACCTCGCCCTTTCCAATAATACGACCATTTACATAAGATTCTACACTCTCTCCAGCAGGTTTATTAAGGTCAATGATAGAACCTTTATCAAGTTGCAATATCTCTGCTACTGTGAGTTCTGTTTCACCCAAATCAGCAGTAAATTCAACTTCCATATCTAAAAGACCAGAATAATCCATCCACGCAAGTTCTTTTTCAAGATCAAAATCATTATGCTTTTTATGTAAAGTAAATTGATTGATTAAATCACTCATCTATTTTCTCTATTGCTATAAAAATTTTATAATTATCTTTTTGGAGTGTTTTTGATAATGGTACTTGTTTTATATGCTGAATTGCTACAAAATTTGGAGTATCTATCAAAAAATGTTCTCCACTATTTTCAGCAAGAACTTTTGCACTCCCCACAATAAGATTAGTACTCTCAAGACTCATATCTATAAGTGTTTCTTTATCACTTGTATCTTCTTCTAAAAAAAGTTTTGCAATATGTTGAGCGATATCAAAATTATATGCGATAGATATTTTATACTTTTTATCATTTTGATTAATTGTAATATATGTGATAATCATATCATCTTTTATTGTTGCATTTTCATCTTTGCATACCAAGTCTATTTGATGGATACAAAAATTTTTTGCCGCCTCTACAATAGTTTCTAACATAGACATCACTCCTTTTTATTAATTATAGTGCAAATACTCTTAAATTTCAAACTATTTTTTATATAAATAATGATAGAATTCATCTTTATTTGGAAAGAAGGAGAAGGATGAAGTTTTTAATATTTTTTATTGTAGTTTTTATAAATTTACTCATTGCTTCAGAACAGAAAAAAGTGTGTTATACAGCAGAAATAGAAAGGATGGCATTTGTTGCAAAAAATGTTCAAAAAATCAATCAAACATCTTATGATAAATCTTGTAGAAGGATTCGGCTTGGGGATTTTTATGTTGTGAGATGTGGGTGTTATGATGATTTACAAACATATAAAAAAAATCTTCCAAAATTTCAAAAAAAATATCCAAATGTAAAAAAAACATTAACATATGCTTATAGATTTCAAACTATACCAAAACAGCCTCAACAGCCAAAACTAAAAAAGCAAAAAAAAGAGGATATTCAAAAAAAAGTAGTTCTTCCTAAAGTAACTTCAAAAAAACAAGAATTAAAGAAAAAGAATCTGAATATTCAAAAAAAAGATATGTTTTGTTATACAATAGAAATAAAAAGAGTAGGTAATGATTATGAAAGTGTTGCACAATTATCACAAGAATTTTTTCCACCAAATTGTGTTGAAATTCCAAAAAAACATTCTATTTCTATAAGTTGTGGTTGTTATACATCTAAAAGAGCAGTGATTGAAGATTATCGTATTTTAGAAGAGCATTATGAGGATGCCCATATAGAAAAGATATCTCAAAAAAAATTTCAAAAGTATAAACAACAAAAAAAAGGGGAAGTAAAAAAGGTTATAAAAAAACCACTCAAAAAGATTACTGTGAAAAAAGAGGAAAATCTTACATTTATTCCATTACAAAGCACTGTTGTTCAAACAGTAGAAAAAATAGAAGATAATTCAACAAAAGAGGATAAAAAATAATGGATAATATGACTTTAATGCAAAGAGATTTAGATGTCGTATGGCATCCATGTACTCAGATGAAAGACCACGAAACTTTGCCACTCATCCCTATAAAAAGTGGAGAGGGTGTTTATCTTGAAGATTTTGAAGGAAATCGATATATAGATGCTATTAGTAGTTGGTGGGTGAATCTTTTTGGACACAAAAATAGCTACATCAATACAAAAATAAAAGAGCAATTAGATACACTTGAACATGTGATTTTAGCTGGTTTTACTCACGAACAAGTGATAAAACTCTCAGAGCGTTTAGTGCAATTAACCCCAGAAAAATTACAAAAATGTTTTTATGCTGATAATGGTTCAAGTGCAGTTGAAATTGCTTTAAAGATGAGTTATCATGCTCATTTAAATGATGGAAAAAAAGGGAAAAATATTTTTGTTTCTTTAACAAATTCTTATCATGGAGAAACGATAGGGGCTTTGAGTGTTGGAGATGTTGAATTATATAAAGATACATATGAGCCACTTCTTTTAAAAACAATCCAAACAAAAGTTCCAAAAGATAATTCAAAAGAAGCCGCAAAAGAAGCTGCAAATGAATTTGAAGCACTTTGTAAAGAAAAAGCAGATGAAATAAGTGCTATAATAGTAGAACCATTAATTCAAGGTGCTGGATATATGCATATGTATCATTCAGATTTTTTAGTATATCTGCGTGATATATGTGATAGATATGATATCCATCTTATTGCCGATGAGATTATGGTTGGATTTGGGAGAACTGGGAAGTTATTTGCTTGTGAACATGCAAATATTTCACCCGATTTTTTATTGCTTTCAAAAGGTTTGACAGGTGGCTATTTGCCACTTTCTGTGGTTCTGACAACAAATGAAATTTATGCAAAATTTTATTGTGATTATAATGAATTTAAAGCATTTTTACATTCACACTCCTATACAGGAAATGCTCTTGCTTGTAGTGCGGCAAATGCAACACTTGATATTTTTGAAAATGAAAATATTATTGAAAAAAATCAAGCAAAAATAGCATATATGGCAAAAAAATTAGAGCGTTTTTGTACATTGGAAAATGTAAAATCAATACGACAAACAGGAATGGTTTGTGCTGTTGAACTTCAAGGATATAGTCCTCAACAACGCATAGGGTTAAAGGTGTATCAGTATGGATTAAAACATGGGGTGTTATTACGGCCTCTTGGGCATATTATCTATTTTATGCCACCTTATATCATCACAAATGATGAGATAGATACAATGATGGATACTGCATATGATGCAATTCAATTAATACAAAAGGAAACAAAGATATGACAAATGCACAAAAATTAGAAGAGTTACTTATAAAGTCTGTAATTCCAGATTTAGATGAAAGATTAGATGAAATTTTTGAAGAGATTGCTGATAATAAAGAAGCAACTGAAGATGCAAAAGAGGAGATAGAAGAGCTTCGTGAATTTAAAGCAGATTTACAAGATGTTTTAGCAGATATTCAAAGTGGAGATATTGATGAAGAAGAGTGTATAGCACTTATTCAAGATATAGAAGAAGCACAAAAAGAATCATTGGAAGATTTTGGATTTGAAGAAGAATAAAAATAAAGGAAAATAATTTTGAAATTAACAATATTATTTGGTGGTGCAAGTTTTGAGCATGAAATTAGCATTGTAAGTGCAATCACTTTAAAAGAAAAATTATCTACATTTGAGTTAAATTTTATTTTTTGTGATACTGACCATAAGTTTTATTTAATAGATGCAGAAAAAATGAAAGCAACTACTTTTAGTAGTGGTGCATATAAAAAAATGGCACAATTGCATATAACAAATGGTGCATTTATAAAAAAAACAATGTTTTCAACTGTTTCATATAATGACAAGGTTTTAAATCTTATCCATGGTGCTGATGGAGAAGATGGGTCTATTGCTGCATTGCTTGAATTTTTTTCTATCCCTTTTATTGGTCCACGTGTTGATGCGAGTGTATTTTCTTTTGATAAAAGATATACAAAATCTCTTGCTTTAGCAAGAGATGTAAAGACACTTTCGTATGAAATACTTTATAAAAATGATAAAAAAGATATCACAACTTCTTATCCTTTTATCATCAAACCATCACGACTTGGAAGTTCTATTGGTGTGAGTATTGTTAAAGAAAAGGAGCAATTAGCATATGCTTTAGATACTGCTTTTGAATTTGATGATTGTGTGATTATTGAACCATTTATTGCAGAGGTAAAAGAGTATAATCTTGCTGGATATATGGCAAATGGAGAGATACATTATTCAATAATAGAAGAACCTCAAAAAGAGGAGTTTTTAGATTTTGAAAAAAAATATATGGATTTTTCACGTTCCAAACAGATTTTAGAAGCAAATATAGACAAAACATTAGAAGAAAAACTTAAAGAAGCATTTTATAAAATCTATAAAAATTTATTTGAAGGGGCGTTGATTCGTTGTGATTTTTTTGTGATTGATAATGAAGTATATCTTAATGAAATCAATCCAATCCCAGGTTCAATGGCCAATTATCTTTTTGAAAATTTTGAGCAAGTTTTACAAGATATTTCACTTCCATCAAAGAAAAACATTACGACTAATTATGAATATATCCATTCTATTTCATCAGCTAAAGGGAAGTAGTGGCAGTTAAATCTTTACAATACAATCAACATACTTTTGATATTAGTTATGAGATTGTTCATCCAGAAGCAAAAATAGATATTATTTTTTTGCATGGGTGGGGAAGTAATAAAAATTTGATGAAACAGGTATTTTCACCATTTTTACAAGATTTTAGACATATTTATATTGACCTTTTAGGATTTGGAAAAAGTTCTTGTGATATCCCTTTAACTACTGATGATTATGCAAAAGTTATTTCTCTTTTTTTAACATCAATCCAAAGTTCAAAAGATATTATTGTTGGGCACTCTTTTGGTGGGAAGGTGGCAACTTTGCTCCAACCAGATTTTTTAGTGCTTCTTGGGAGTGCGGGGATTGTTGTTCCTAAACCTTTTTCTATTAAAGCAAAGATAGCTTTATTTAAAATTTTAAAATCTTTTGGTCTTACAAAATTTCGTTCTTTATTTGTTGCAGATGATGCAAAAAATCTATCACCAGTAATGTATCAAACTTTTAAAAATGTTATCAATGAGGATTTTTCACAACATTTTCAACAAGTCAAAGGAAAAGCACTCCTTTTTTGGGGAAAAGATGACACAGCAACACCACTTTATACAGGAGAAAAGATAGCTTCTTTGATACCAAATGCTTCTTTGGAAGTCTATGATGGGGGACATTATTTTTTTATGCAAAATGGAGAGGATATTGCTTTGAAAATTCAACATAGTTTTTATGAAGGAAAATAAAAATGCAAATATATGATATTTTAATACCATTAGTGACAAATATTGCTTTAGTTCTTGTTTTGGGGTGGTATCTTATTATAAATTTACAATGGTATGATTATAAAATTTCACGTGTTATTTTAAAACATCATAAAGTGCATTGGCATATTTTATATTTTATCATCCCTTTTATTGCGTATTATACAACAGGGAAGTTTTTTCCTATATTTTTTATTTTTGCTGTTATTCCAGCATTTGTTATATGGTATAAAAATTTAGATAAAAAATTAGTTTTTACATGGCGTGTGAAGCGATTTTTTATTTTACTTCTTTCTTTAACACTGTTTCAAGATATTTTATGTACTGTAAAAAGAGCAAGTTGTCATCATTATGGTGTTTTTATTCCACTTGTTTTGACATATTTTGGAAGTATGATGATAGAGAAATTTTTATTTTTAACATATAAAAAAGAAGCAAAAAAGAAACTTGAGAGTATCAAAGATTTACAAATTATAGCCGTTACAGGAAGTTATGGTAAGACAAGTATCAAAAATTTTCTTGCACAAATTTTATCAAATAAATTTCGCACTTATGCAACACCAAGAAGTGTTAATACCATAAGAGGAATTGTAGGTGATATTAATAATTCTTTACCACAAGATACACAGATTTATATCTGTGAAGCAGGAGCAAGGGAGCGTGGTGATATTTATGAAATAGCTACATTTGTAGAACCACAAATAGCTGTTGTTGGGAAAGTAGGGGAGGCTCATATTGAGTATTTTCAATCTTTAGATAATATTATTGCAACAAAATTAGAAATTATGCAATCACCACGACTCCAAAAAGCATTTATCCATACTTCTGTAACCGATGAACCCCATCCAAAAGTCACTTTTTTTGGAGATGAAGTCACAAATGTTAATGCAACTTTAGATGGGATTGATTTTGATTTGGAATTAGATGGAGAAGTTTTACAATGTCATACTGATATTTTAGGTGCTTTTCAAACAATAAATATCGCAGTATCAGCAAAAATAGCAAAAGAATTTGGAATGAGCAATGAAGAGATTGTCCAAGCAATCCAACAACTCAAGCCCGTTGAGCATAGACTACAACTCATCAAAGTAGGTGGAAAAATCATTTTAGATGATGGATATAATGGTAATATCGATGGGATGTTAGAAGCAATTAGACTTTGTTCTCTTCATAATGGAAGAAAAGTTATTGTTACTCCAGGACTTGTTGAAAGTAGTGAAGAACTCAATAAAAAACTTATAGAAGCTATCAATGAAGTTTTTGATATGGTTATAGTGACAGGGGATTTAAATGCAGATATTTTTCAAAAATATCTCAAAATTTCAGCAACTATTATGTTACAAGATAAAAGTAAATTAACAGATATTTTAGCAAAGCAAACAAAAGCAGGTGATATTATATTGTTTGCTAATGATGCTCCAAATTTTATATAGAGTGTAAAGATATGTTAAATACAATTGATAAATTGATACGATATATTGGGTATTTGAGTGGATTTGTTGTGGGTATTTTGGTGTTGCTTATAGTGTATGATGCAACACTAAGATATCTTTTTGCTGGAGGTTCTATTGCCTTGCAAGAGTTGCAATGGTATTTGTTTGATGTTATGATGCTTTTTGGTATTGTTTATACTATGCGAGAAAAAGGGCATGTAAGGATAGATATTTTTCATGCTTCTTATCCTAAAAAAACAAAACTTCTTATAGATATAATTAGCTCACTCTTTTTTGTTTTACCATTTTCTTTGTTTATTATTTATATCAGCATTGATTTTGTTATGCTAAGTTTTACACAACATGAAGTTTCTTCTAATCCCGGTGGGCTTGGATATAGATATCTCATTAAGGCACTTATCCCTCTTTCTTTTACACTTTTAGTGCTTCAAGCACTCAAAGAAAGCATTGAAAATTTTAAAGATTGGAAATCATTATGATAGCACTTTTTATGTTTGTTGTTGCATTATTGCTTCTTTTAATTGGATTTGAAGTGGCGTTTGTTTTTGGAACAGTTGCTATTTTATTTGCTTTTTTTACTCCACATATTGGTTTGCATGTTTTTGAACTTTTACCATTTCGTATCTATGGAATTATGTCAAATACAACCCTTATGGCAGTACCACTGTTTATAGCAATGGGATTGGTTTTAGAAAAATCTCAAATGGCAGAAAAACTTTTAGTTTCTATGAGTGCTTTATTTCGTGATGTTCGTGGTGGTTTGGCAGTGAGTGTTGTTTTGGTTGGAGCTATGCTTGCTGCATCAACGGGGATTGTATCTGCTTCTGTTGTGATGTTGAGTGTTATTGCTTTACCTTTAATGTTAAATGCAAATTACGATAAATCTCTTGCATCAGGAACTATTGCTGCAAGTGGGACACTTGGACAAATTATTCCACCATCTATCATTCTTATCATCCTTGGAGATGTAATGAATGTGAGTGTTGGTGATCTTTTTATGGGAGCATTATTGCCGGGTATGGTTCTTATTGGGTTGTATGTTGCTTATATTTTAATTCGTGCATATTTCCAACCAGAAGTAGCTCCTATTGTACATGGAATAAAAGATGTTTCTTTTAAAGAGATACTATTTGCCATCATTCCACCACTCCTTCTTATGGTGAGTGTCTTGGGAACTATCTTTGCAGGGATTGCTTCTCCAACAGAATCGGCTGCTTTTGGTGTTGTTGGAGCAGTGCTTTTAACTATTGTCAATAAAACATTTTCATTTGAAATGCTTAAGTATGCAACATTAGAGACAGTAAAACTCACAGGGATGATTTTTATGATTCTCATTGGTGCTACTGCATTTAGTTTGGTTTTTAATGAATTAGGTGGGAATGATTTTATTTTGACTTTTTTTAGTGAAGATATAGGAAATGTTTGGGTATTTATCGGGGTAGCGATGTTTAGTATCTTTATCCTTGGTTTTTTTATCGATTTTATAGAGATTAGTTTTATTATTGTTCCAATTTTTGTTCCTATTATCGATGCTTTTGGGATAGACCCTATTTGGTTTGCAGTGCTTATTGCATTAAATCTTCAAACATCTTTTTTAACACCACCTTTTGGTTTATCACTTTTTTTCCTCAAAGGGGTAGCAAAAGAGAGGGTAAAAACATTAGAAATTTACAAGGGGATTATCCCTTTTATTTTTCTTCAATTTATTGGATTATTATTGGTGATTTTATTTCCAGATTTGGTGTTTGCATTTTTGTAAAGAGGTTTCATTGATATTATGGCCTCTTTTCCTATTGTAGTAATAGTGTCCATAATCAATTAATGCCCATTTAACAATCAAGTGCGATAATCTGATTTTTAAAATTCATACTCTCATTAAGTTTATCTTATGCAATATATTCTAAA
>FPHP01000049.1_pt1 | contig 9269 bp, 8 predicted proteins | sample 1057371 | NCBI WGS metagenome assembly FPHP01 (sample SAMEA4473311, study PRJEB15554) | hydrothermal vent metagenome | biome: marine basaltic hydrothermal vent biome; feature: marine hydrothermal vent; material: water | place: Pacific Ocean | collected 2011-06-14/2011-07-23 | depth 1155 m
TTTTATTGGATGGTTAGGTTTTGGTATCTCTTTTTTAAGAGAACATCTTTTTTTTGAAAGTGATGCTTTAATGAATGTTGCTATTGTGATGGGATTTATCGTTATTAGTTCAATTTTATCACTTCCATTTGATTATTATGAAAAGTTTGTTATAGATGAAGCGTTTGGTTTTAATAAATCAACATTAGCTTTATGGATAAAAGATAATGTCATCTCATTTTTAATGACTTTAGTTTTTGGTTCTTTAGTTGTTTGGGGTGTTTATCTTATTATGACATATTTTATTTTGACCAATATGCTTTATCCAACATTACGTGCAATGTTTTTTGATAAATTAACACCACTTCAAGATGAAGAGTTAGATAATCAAATCAAAGTTCTTATGGAACAAACAGGATTTGTAAGTAGTGGTGTTTTTATTAGTGATGCTTCTAAACGTGATGCAAGACTTAATGCTTATTTTGGAGGGCTTGGAAAAACAAAACGGGTTGTTTTATTTGATACACTTATAGAAAAATTAACAACTAAAGAGCTCCTTGCAGTACTTGGGCATGAACTTGGACATTTTGCTCACGGAGATATCTATAAAAACATAGCACTTGTTGGTGTGATGCTTTTTTTAACATTTGCATTTTTTGGAAATCTTCCAGAGACTCTTTATTTGGAATTAGGTATGAGTCAAGCACCTTATGTGGTTATGATACTTGTTTTATTATTTATGCCAGTTTTAGGATTTATTATGATGCCAATTATGGGGCTTGTAAGTCGTCATAATGAATATGAAGCAGATAAAATGGGAAGTAAATTAGGTGGTAATGGTGGTGAAATAGAATTAGCAAATGCATTAAAAAAACTTGTAACAGAAAACAAAAGTTTTCCACTCTCACATCCTCTTTATATCTTTTTTCATTATACACATCCACCGGTATTGGAGCGTTTAAAAGCTTTAGGTGTGAAGATAGAGATAAATGATACAGCCTCTTTAAAAGGAACATGTGAGGCAGGGATATAGGATATGAAATCTTTTATATCCTTTTTTATTCTTCTTTTTTTCTTTGGAGGATGTACTGCAGATTTAACTGAGCCAGAGATTAATTTTAAGCCACCAAAATATGTTGAAGAGATGCCAGCAAAGGAGCAACAACAAGATTTTGTTTCAACAGGTAGTATCTTTGGGCAGGGGGACTCTCCTTTGTTTTCAGACCATAAAGCGATGCATATTAATGATATTGTGACAGTTGTTATTTCTGAATCAACACAGAGTTCAAATGTTGCTGCAAAACAACTCTCAGAAAACAATAATATGGCTCTTGGTGGTGTTTCAGTGACACAAAATGGGAAACCTTCTTTTATGAATAGTCTTACAAATATTAGTGCTAATGGACAATCAAGTAGTTCTTTTAAAGGGCAAGGGAGTGCAACAAAAAATGCAAAATTCAATACAACAGTTTCTGCACGTATTGTAAAAGTTCTTGCAAATGGAAATTATTTTATTGTTGGTAAAAGGGAGATTTTAGTTGATAATCAAAAACAAATTATGCAAATAAGTGGAGTCATTCGCCCTTATGATATTAGTCAAAATAATGAAATTCTTTCTTCACAAATGAGTGATGCAAAGATTTTGTATAAAACAGAAGGAGATGTAGATCGTGCAACACAAACAGGATGGGGAGCAAAAATTATTCAAGCTATTTGGCCGTTTTAGTCTTATTATTTTTTTAAGTGGAAGTGTGGCTTTTGGTTCTTTTGAGGATTTTAAGAAATCACAATTAGGTAGTTTTGCAAAATATGTTGATGCAAAAGATAGTGAATTTAAAGATTATCTCAATAAAGAATTTCAAGAATATAAAGAATTTCAAGGTATTCCTTTATATAAAAAGGAAAAACCAAAAAATATTATTACAAAAACTCCTAAAAAGATACAAAGTCTTGGTCCAAAGGTAAATATTTCTGTTGATGTACCAAAAGAGAAAAAATCATCATTAGATATTTTACAACATCAAAATAAAGATTTGGTTTTTAATTTTTTTGGAAGTAATATTGGATTTAATTATGATAAAAATATTAAAAATGCAAAATTTTATCCTCAAAATCAAAAGGGTATTCAAAACTTTTTTGAAATTTTGGCATCGAGTGATTATGGAGATTTGATAGGGGATATTAAAAAGGTTCAACGTGATTTAAATTTAAATGATTGGGGTGTGTATCTTTTAGTGCATAAAATCAGTTCTTCTATTTTTACAAATAAAGATGATCAAGAAATATTTAATTGGTTTGTATTTAATAAATTAGGTTATGATGTACGAATTGGTCTTGCTTCAAAGCATATTATTGTGATGTATTATTCAAAAAAAGTGATTTATGCTACACCAAATTATATTTTAAATAAGAAAAAATTTTACGTTATTTCACACTATACAAAAGATAATATAGGAAATGTGTACTCTTATGCACAAAATTATCCCGGAGCAACAAAACCACTTGACCTTGCATTAAAAACATTACCAGCTTTTAGACAAGATATGAGGCAAAAAGTTTTAAAATTTCAAGAGTTTGGAGTTACTTACAAAATTAATTTAAAATACAATCAAAATATGATTGATTTTATGGCTACTTATCCTCAGGCAGATTATGAAACTTATTTTAATGCTCCTTTAGATGATATTACTTATATTTCTGTTATTACACAATTAAGAAAATATATTAATGGGCAAAGGGCAAGTAGAGCTATTAATTTTGTTTTACATTTTGTACAAAAATCTTTTAAATATGAAGTAGATCAGGAACAGTTTAAAAGAGAAAAAGTGATGTTTGCTTATGAAACACTATATTATACTCATTCAGATTGTGAGGATAGGGCAGTTTTATTTGCTTATTTGATGAGAGAGATGTTTCATATAAGTGTTGTTGGAGTAAAATATGATGATCATATGGCAACAGCTCTTTATATCCCTATAAAAGGGGATAGTGTTTTTTTACATCATAAAAGATTTGTTATTGCAGACCCAACCTATATCAATGCAAATATAGGGGAGAGTATGCAAAAATATAGAACAAAAATACCAACTGATTTTATACGGTTATATTGATATATTGTCCACTATCTCTTGTGTAATTGTTTGAATTGGTTGTGTAGCATCTATTTTGATGAGTTTTATGTTGAGGAGTTTGGAGGCTTTTATGAGTGCATCTTGTATTTTTAAAAGGTATGAAATCCCACGCAGTTCTATTCCATCGAGTTGTTTTTGAGAGAGTCTGTATTTGAGTTCTTTTTCTGTGAGATAGAGTAAAAATACTTTTTGTGGGTAGATGTTATTGGTTGCAAAATTATTAAGTGCAATGAGGTCTTTTGTCTCTATTTCACCTTGAACAAGAGCATAAGCAATGCCACTTATTGCACTTCTATCTGAGATAATCATATTTTTTTTATAGTTTGGTTGGATAACTTTTTGGATATGCTCAGCACGATCTGCTAAAAAAAGGAGAAATTCCCCTTTTTTACTTTGCATCTCAGTATTGAGTACAATCTCTCGAATTTTTTTTCCAACAGATGTTGCTCCGGGTTCTTTTGTGATGATAGCATTTGGAAATTGTTTTGAGAGATTTGTAATTTGTGTTGTTTTTCCAGCAGTATCTATCCCTTCTATGGCTATATACATTATAATTCCTCCTTCATCATTTTTTCTACACATTTTGGAACAAGATGAGATGTTTTTCCTTGAAATTTTAAAAGAGTTCGAACAGCAGAGGAACTAACAAAAGCATTTTTGAGTGTTGGCATAAGATAAATTGTTTCTATATTGGAATCTAATGAATTATTAAGATATCCTAATTGAAGTTCATACTCAAAATCACTCACAGCACGTAAACCCCGAATAAGTATTGTTGCTTTATATTGTTGTGCTAAATCAACAGTGAGATTATCAAAACCTACTACTTTGACATTTTTTAGTTTTTTGACACTTTTTTTTGCCATTTTTATCCTTTTTTCAAGAGAAAACATAGGTTTTTTCTCTTGAGAATCAGCAACACAAATAATGACTTTATCAAAAAGTTTTGAAGCTCGTTTGACAATATCATAATGCCCATTGGTAATAGGGTCAAAGGTTCCGGGATAAAGTGCGATTTTTTTCATTTTTTCCACCTTTTATAAAGATTGTTTTTTATACCAAGAAGGTCAAACCATTTTCCAATAATAAAATTTTCCATATCATCTAATGTTTGTTGTTGAGAATAATATGCCATCACAGGGGGAGCAATAATAACTCCAATATTTGAGAGTTTTTGCATATTTTCTAAAGCAATGGGGGAAAATGGCATTTCACGTGGTGCTAAAATAAGTTTTTTTTGTTCTTTTATCATTACACTTGCACATCTTGTGATAAGATTATCTGCGATACCACACGCTATTTTTGCCAAAGTATTCATACTACAAGGAGTAATAATCATTGCATCGATACCAAAAGAACCAGAAGCAATACTAGCTCCAATATCTTCATTATCGTGGATAACAATATCTTGCATCTCTTTTTCTAAAACTACTTTGGCATTTTTTGACATAATGAGATGTTTTTCTATATCTTGTGGTAAAGATGCAAGTGCTTTTAAACCAAGATTGACTCCACTTGCACCACTTGTAGCAATGACAATTTTCATAAAACTTCCCCTTTATTTTTTCCTGTTACTCTTATATGAAGGATTTTTCCATTTTTATTTTTTACTTTGATGATATCTCCATATGCCCCATTTTGTAATGCTTTTGCTACTAAACTAATAGCAATATTTCCTTCTTGAAAAAAAAGATTTATCTCTTCTCCACGATGGATAAGTTTTAATTTAGAAATATCTCTTTGTGTGATAATGTGACCTTGTTTTAAAAGATATTTACTTTCAAATTTCCCTTTTTGAAGATTTTTGATAGGTTGGGCATAAAAATTATGTAACATTATACTCTCTTTTGCACAATTAGAAAAGGAGAGTTCTTCTCCTCTTTGTATTTTTTTTGTTGTTTTATATACATTGATAAAAGCATCAAGTGTATAGTTAAAAAAGAATTGTTTGTTGTTATCAGATTTAATAGAAATAATCCCTTTATTTTTTAAAAAACTTCTTCTTTGTATTTTAATGGTGTAGTGTTTTGGCATAGATTGTATAAAACCTCTTGGTTTTATTTCTATATTTTGAAATTTTATATCATAATGTTTTTTATAAAAGCGAATGAGATAGTTTTGAAGTAAAGAGGTATCAATATCACTTTTTCTTATGAAATTGATGTAATTACTTGTTGCTTTATAATTTTTATATCCATTTTGTTGGAGGATTTTTAAAAGGTATTTTGATTTAATTCTTAGTGTGTATCTTTCATTGATGATAGATAAAATCTCTTTATCATTTTTAACATTTGGAATGATATAGGAAAGTTTTATACTATTTGTTGGAACATAATACTCTTTTTTTAATGTTTTATTTGCATAAAGTGATGATATCAAAAGGGAGATAAATAAAATTTTAGATAACATTGCACCATTTTATCACGAAGTGTGTTAAAGGATTATTATGTTAGAAAAAAAATTACAAGAGATTCCAACACCATGTTATGTTTGTGAAGAGGCATTATTAGAAAAAAATTTAAAACTTTTAGAATATGTAAAGAAAAAAAGTGGGGCAAAAATTATTTTGGCACTTAAGGGTTTTGCGATGTTTTCTACTTTTGAACTTGTTCGCAAATATTTAGATGGATGTACTGCTAGTGGATTGCATGAAGCACTTTTAGCTAAAGAAGAATTTCAAAAAGAGGTCCATACATATTCTCCAGCTTTTAGTGAAGAAGATATCAAAGAGATTGCTAAAATTTCAGACCATATTGTTTTTAATACTCCAAATCAATTAAAAAAATATAAATCAATTGTAAAAAAAATTAATCCAAATGTGAGTTTGGCATTAAGAATTAATCCAGAAGTATCCTCTTCTCCAGTTGATTTGTATAATCCTTGTGGACTCTATTCTCGACTTGGAACAACACTTGAAAACTTTGATGAATCGATTTTAGAAGATATAGATGGACTTCATTTTCATGCTTTATGTGAACAAGATGCTAATGCTTTAGAAGAGGTTTTGCAGGTATTTGAGAAAAACTTTTCTAAATATTTTAAAAATCTAAAATATCTTAATTTTGGTGGTGGACACCATATTACAAAAAAAGGGTATGATGTAGAAAAACTTATTCATCTGCTTTCATATTTTAAAGAGAAATATGGAGTAGATATCTATTTAGAACCCGGTGAAGCAGTGGGATGGGAAGTTGGCAGTTTGGTAACAACTGTATTAGATATTTTTCATAATAAAATGGATGTTGCTATTTTAGATACTTCAGCAGAAGCTCATATGCCAGACACTCTTGCAATGCCATATAGAGCCAATGTAAGAGGTAGTGCAAAAGCAGGAGAAAAACCTTATACATATAGACTTGGGGGTAATAGTTGTCTTGCTGGAGATATTATGGGGGATTACTCTTTTGATGTACCACTTCAAATAGGAGATAAACTCATTTTTGAAGATCAAATCCATTATACATTTGTAAAAAATACAACATTTAATGGGATAAAACTCCCATCACTTGCTATTTTAAGAAATAATGGGGAGTTAGAGATAATAAAAGAGTTTGGATATGAGGATTATAAGCAACGATTGTCATAATAGGTCAGTTTTAAAATTTAAACTGACCTATAACATCAATAAGATCTTTTGATGTATTTTTGAGTTTTATTGCAATATTTTTTAAAGAATCGAGAAGTTTTTCTACATTGCTTGTTTCATTAATGAGTACATCATTTGTAGAGATTAACTGTCTTACATGGTAGTTAATTTTAATCGTTTCTTTTGAAGCATCTTCTGCTGTTTTGAGAGTATTGTCTAAACTTTCCACTGTATGATTTGTTTTTTCCATAAGTACTGATGTTTTATCACTCATTTCTAAGAAAACATTTTTGTTATTTTCAATGTTTCCTTCTACTTCGTGAACACTTTGAATGATAGATTGTATCGCTATACCTATATCATTGAGACTATTTTGTGTTCTTTCGGCAAGTTTTCTAACCTCATCTGCAACAACTGCAAAACCTCTTCCATGTTCTCCTGCACGAGCAGCTTCTATTGCGGCATTGAGTGCAAGTAAATTTGTTTGGTCTGCAATATCTTTAATGATATTGACAATATCTTGAATTTGATTTGTTTGGTCTACAAGTGTATTTACCTTTGTAAAGATATCATCTTCATTTTCTGTTTGCAGGTTGATATGATTTACCAAATCATCTAAAACTTCTAAAGTTGAAAATAAAAATGATTTTGTTTTTTTCACATCTTCAAGAGTTGAGATAACTTTTTCCTCTGCAATTCCTAAGTCATCACTTACTTCATTAGTAATTTCAACTATTTTTGTAATGAGAGCATTTTGATTTTTTATACTTTCTTGAAGTGTTTGTTCATTATGCTCACTATCATTAACTATCTCTTGATTTTCATCTACTGCTGTTTTGATTTCTAAGAGTTGACTTCTTAATTTATCGATGAATTTATTCATATGGATAGCTACTTCACCTATTTCATCTTGATATGCTATTTTAAGTGTTGTAGTTAAATCTCCATTACCACTGGATAAATCTTTAATTTTTTCTCTTAATTCCTCAATTGGTTTTATAATGAGTTTTCGAATTAGCCCATAGATGATAATACCAAGAAAAATTAAAATGATAAATCCAATAGATATAGAAAGAGTGATAGCATTTTTAACTTTATGCTGTGCCTCTTTTTTCATATCGTTGATAGTTGCTTCAACATTTCTTAAATATGTTCCTGTTCCTATAACAAGATTCCAAGGTTTAAACAACATCACAATAGAGAGTTTTTTCTCATATTTTTTTGTAGCTGGATTATAAAAAGTATAAGTAATATAAGCATAATTTTTGTTTGATTTTTTAAGAGCATTTACTCCAAGTTCAACAAAAGGTACTTTTGGAGTATTGATAAAAGTTTTTCCATCAAATTGTGGTTTGATTGGGTGCATTACCATTTTGTAATTCATATCATTAATCCAAAAATATCCACTTTTTCCATATCGAATACTTTTTATTTTATTTAAAGCATTTTGTTTCATTTTTGGAGTGACATCACTCATATACATTCCTGTTCCAAACATCCAGTTAAAAGGTTTAAATCTTTTTACAATTGAAACTTTAAATTCATATTTTTTTGTCACAGGATTATAAAATTTATATTTGATATATGTTTCATCACAATGACATTTTTTTAATGCATTAACACCAAGTTCAACAAAAGGTACTTTTGGAGTATTGATGAAAGTTTTTCCATCAAATTGTGGTTTGATTGGGTGCATTACCATTTTGTAATTCATATCATTAATCCAAATATAAAAGCTTCCTTTTCTATAATGTTTAATGATATTTTTAAGAGATTTTTTTATATTTGGTTCATTTTTATGAGCTTCATAATAAGTATTGATAAGATTAAAAAATAGATCCATTCTATTTTTTAGTAACTCTTTAGAATCTCTTTCAATATTTTCTGGAAGTGTTTTTTGATAATAATCATTCATCACTTTATTGACTATTTGTGCTTTTGCCAAAAGATCTTTTTTCTTCTCTTGGATAAGTTTATTTGTTGCAATTTCAATATTTTTCTTTGAAGTTTCTTGCACAAAATAGACTCCAACACTACCAGCTATTATGATAGATAACCCTAAACCAATGAGCATAATGATTAAAATTTTTGTTTTAATCGTTTGAAAGATATGCATTTTCATCCTTTTATAAAAATTTCTTTTGGGATTATAGTATCACAATCCTTCAAGTAATGTTAGCCATAAAACTTCTATCTCTTCATCATTTAAAAAGAGTGTTGTATTATGATAAAAAAGTTCATAAAGTGCTTTTTTATTAATAGGTTGTTTGTTTGAACATTGATGATGTGTTGGAAGAAAACCTCGAAGTAATGCAATATCATTTTGAATAGGCAAAGAACATAAAAAGCAATCAAGTTCTGTATGGAGTCGCCCCTCTTTTAAAAGAAGTTTTACATAACTTTCTATGGCAACTCTTTTTGGATTTTGTTTATCCCATTTTTTACTTGCTTCATCAATAAGCATAAAATAAAATGGATCAATCTCTAATGTATCTTTAAAATGTTGAAAAAAGAGTGAAATGAATTGTTGCCATAATTGAAGAAGTTTATAATTAGTTATCCAAGGAAATCCT
>FPHP01000010.1_pt1 | contig 8791 bp, 10 predicted proteins | sample 1057371 | NCBI WGS metagenome assembly FPHP01 (sample SAMEA4473311, study PRJEB15554) | hydrothermal vent metagenome | biome: marine basaltic hydrothermal vent biome; feature: marine hydrothermal vent; material: water | place: Pacific Ocean | collected 2011-06-14/2011-07-23 | depth 1155 m
CTTCTTGAGTGATAATACTATTTCTAACAGCATCACTAGCAAAAATAAAAATATTAAATTTGTTTGGATTTTTTTTCACATGTAATGGAACAAGAGGATAATGAACTTTCCCTTGTGTTTTTATAGTATTATTTACTTGAACTACTGGTTTGTAACCAAAATATTTTGCAGCAACTCTACTGAATGTTAAAGGTTGATATAAAGGAATAGCTTGAAATTTAGATAAAATCTCTTTTTTTTTTTCAAAAGATGCAAAACCATATTATATTTTTTTTTCTTTTACAATAATAATAAATGGAACAATAATTTTTTGATTAATTTTTTTATTTATCAAATATTTTTGTTCATAAGGAAAAGAAAATAATTTTCTTATTAAAAAAAATTCAAAAAACAATAATCCAATAACAAGAGAAAAAAATAATACAACTGGTGCTATCCCAAGTTCAATAGAATCCATAGCACTTGGCGATGTAAGAATATTTATTACCATTCCATTAATATGAAATTTATAAAGTCGATAGATAAAAAAATCAATAATCAAACCAATATCAACAAGAAAAAAAACAATACCAGCAAAATATAAAACAAATCGTTTAAAATAGAGAAAAGGAAAGAAAAAAATGTATAAAACAACATATAAAAGAATAACACTTGAGAGTGCACCAAAAAAACTCATAATAAAACTTATAAAAGTATAAGCACTATTATGCATTAAAAAAAGTAAAAACAAAATTGTTGTTACTAAAAAATTGACTTTAAAAAAGAGTGAAAAACTAATATTTTTAAAAAATTTATCCACTAAAGAACCTTTTCATTGAAATACTCAAAATAATATCGCTTTATGGATTAAATTTTATTGAACTATAAGTAAGAGAGCACCTATAACTTCATACTCTCCTACTTATAAGATAATTTATTTAAAATGCAAATTTATATCCGATATATCCAGAACTGTTATACGTTAATTTTGTATCATAAGTTGTATCTAATCGTCTATATCCAACAACAATTAAACCATTTTCAATGATTTCAAATCGTGCATTAACACCAAATTCAAAAAATCTTGTTGCATCTTTCATAGATAAAACTTCTGGAGCATAATATACATTTGCATTAATTGTAATAGGAATAGTATGAACTTTTGGAACTGCATATATCATCTCCATTCCAAGAGGAATTGAAACAAAATCTTTTGTCATATTTGCTTTTACACCAAGTCCTAAAGAGATTCCCGTATCACTAACTTCTTTTACTTTTAAAAAATTAAGCTCACCAAAAGCATATTTTTTAGGAAAATCACCATGATCTGTACTTCCATTGAGATACTTTGCACCAACAAAAGTTGTCCCTGGTTCTACTCTTCGATTGAATTGCCCAATATCAAATTTAGCAGAAACACCTAAATCTTTTTCATTAATATTTACTTCAATAGTATGCATTGCAAATGCACTTACCGTCATTAAAGAGATTAAACCTAATTTTTTTAACATATTTGTCCTTGTATTTTTTGTATCGTTTTTGTTGTACTTTTGCCATCAACAAAATCAACAAGTTTTAATTCCTTAGCAAATTCTGTTCCGACAACCTTTTTCCCCTTATAATCTCCACCCTTTACCAAAACATCTGGTTGAATAAGTTTAATAAGATTATAAGGTGTATCTTCACTAAATGGCACAACAAAATCAACTGCTTCAAGAGCTGCAAGAAGATACCCTCTATCTTGAGATGGATTGATTGGTCGTGTTGGACCTTTTAAACGTGAAACAGATTCATCTGAATTAAGCCCAACAATAAGTACATCTCCAAAACTCTTTGCAACTTGTAAATATTTCACGTGACCTACATGTAAAATATCAAAACATCCATTGGTAAAAATAATCTTTTTCCCAAGACTTTTATATCTTTTTACAATATGTTCTATCTCTTGAAATGTTTTAATATGTGCATCTGAAGTACTTTTATGAAGAGATGCTTCATACTCTTCCACCTCATCAAGTGTCACTGTGGCTGAACCAATTTTCCCAACAACAACTCCAGCAGCAAGATTGGAAAATTTTATACTCTCTTCTATACTTTTTCCAATCCCAAGAGCAAATGCCAAAGAAGCAATCACAGTATCTCCTGCTCCTGTTACATCAAAAACCTCTTTTGCAACAGTTGGAAAAATTTTTACCTCTTTATCATAAATAGCTATCCCATCTTCTGATAATGTAATTAAAGAAACATCCAACTCACAAATATCTTTTAACTTTTTGAGTGCTTTTTCTAAAGAATTTTTATCTTTTATCTCTATTTTACTTGCTAATGTTGCTTCTTTTTTATTTGGAGTTAAAAGATATGCTCCTTTATATTTTGTAAAATCATCCCCTTTGGGATCCACTAAAACTTTTACACCATTTCTACTTGCAATATCTATCACTTCTTGTAACACAAAAGGAGTCAACACCCCTTTCCCATAATCAGATAATATAATTGCTTGGTACTTTGTGATATTTTGAGTAACAAAAGCAATGATTTGTTGCATCATCACATCATCTATATCCTCTTTACTCTCTTTATCGTATCGAAGTATTTGTTGACTTATAGCAATCACACGACTTTTTTTAGAAGTTTTTCTCTTTGATTGTATAAAAATATTTTTGCTCTCAACCCCAATTTTTTCTATCATAGAAAGCAGTTCTTGACCATTTTCATCATCACCAATAACTCCAGTAACATCAACATTAGCTCCTAAAGAGATAAGATTATTTATCACATTTCCAGCTCCACCAAGTACAGTTGTCTCTTTTTCAATATCGACAACCTGCACAGGAGCCTCTGGAGAAATTCGCTCACAATTCCCCCACAAATAATGATCTATCATCAAATCACCAATGACTAAAATATGAGGTGTTTTATTTCGAAATGTTTGCACTATTTTACTTCCTTTTCAAATACACGTTGAATCTCTGGAACATACTCTTTTATCCCCTCTTCTAAAGTATAATTTGGCTGATAACCAAGAGCCCACTTTGTAATTTCTATATCTGCTTCTGTAAAAAATTGATAACTTCCTACAAATGGATTTGGAATATATTCACATTCTAAAGTTGTATGTAGTTCTTTTTGTAAAATATTTACAATGTCTTGAAAACTACGAGACTTTCCAGTCCCAACATTATAAATACCACTTTTTCTTGGATGCATCGCTTTAATATTTGCTTGAATAACATCTTCTATATAGATAAAATCTCGAAAAATCCTATGACTCCCTTCAAAAAGTTTTGGATTTTTTCCAGCTAAAATTTGGTGTCCAAACTGTAAAATCATAGAAGCTGTAGAATTTTTAAAAAATTCATTTTTCCCATACACATTAAAATATCTTAATCCAACAATGGAAATATCCAAATCTTTTTTAATATATTTACGACTCAAATGGTCCATACTTAATTTTGAAAATCCATAAACATTTTGAGGTGATTCATGCCCTACACGTTGTGGTGCTTTTGCATCACCATAGGTAGCTGCTGAAGATGCATAGATCATATTTGCATTATGTTTGATAGCTAAATGCAGTAAATCTTTATATGCATTTACATTTGTTTTTATCATCAAATCTTGTTCTTGTGCTGTTGTATCTGAGATGGCTGCTTCATGAAAAATATAATCAAATTGATAATTTTTCTCTAAATTTTTTAAAAGTTCTTTATCATTAATATCTCCACTAATAATTTCACCTTCAAATCCTATAAGATTTTTAAAATGTCCAAAACTTCTCAAATTTCCATTTGATAATGTTTCCCCATTTCTAAAAAGGTCAAGAACAACAACTTTTGCTTTTGGATGATATTTTTGAAAATAAAAGGCTAAATTTGAGCCTATAAAACCAGCCCCACCTGTAATTAAAATATTTTTTCCATCTAAATCATCATTTGTGTATCGCATCTTCACATCCTTGCTAAAATTATTCATAATAGTATGATACCCTTATAGAGATTAACAATTATTTAAGATAGGAATGAATATAATCAAATCTAATTTTAATTTTAAGGAAATACAATGAAAAAAATTGTTATTGCTTCAATTGCTACTTTAGGATTAGCAACTTCTTCAATGGCTGCAGTAAATTCTCATGTATGTGCTGGATGTCATGGTGCACACTTTGAAAAACATGCACTTGGTAGATCTAAAATAGTTGCTCATATGACTCATGCAGAGATTGCTCATGCACTTAAAGGATACAAACATGGTACTTATGGTGGACCAATGAAAGGTATCATGAAAGGTCAAATCGGTCGTTATTCTGATGCTGATATTGAAGCATTTGCTAAAACTATCGGTAAATAATTTTTCTTTTTCTAAGGATTAACCTTTGTGGTTAATCCTCATTCTGGTTTATATCTCTTTTTTAATTCCTCTTTTTTCTTTTCACTTGCAATTGCTTCATTGAGTTCATCAATACCATCAAATTTTGTAGCATTAAGAAATTTTTCTGAATCGTCAAACTGACCACTTTTAAGCCCCCATAAAAAGGCAATAAGTGCAATTCCTCCTAAAAATATCGATGCACCAAGCATCATTGCTATAACCCAACTATCCATAACCTAATCCTCCCAACTTTGTTTATTAACTTTGTAACGTATTCTCATAGAGTTTCCAACAACTAAAAGGGAACTCAAACTCATAGAAATTGCTGCCACAAAAGGCACAACATAACCAGCCATTGCTAAAGGAATGGTTAAAGAATTATAAATAAGGGAAAGTATAAAATTTTGTTTTATAAGTTTAAGTGTTACTTGAGATATCATAAATGCTATTTTTAAAGATTTCAAACTATCTTGAAGCAATACAACATCTCCAACATTGACAGCAATATCACTTCCACTTCCCATAGCTATCCCTATATCTGCATTTGCTAATGCTAAAATATCATTAACACCATCACCTACCATAACAACTTTTTTATTTTCTTTGTGTAACTGCTCTATAAAAGATGCTTTATCTTTTGGTGTTTGTTCATAAAAGAATTTATCTATCCCTAACTCTTTTGCTACTTTTTGAACAACATTTTGATGGTCTCCACTTAACATCACAACATCAATATTTTGTTCTTTTGCAAATGATAGAAGTTCTTTGGCATCTTCTTTTATCTTATCTTGTAATTCATAAATAGCAACAACCTCATTATCTATAACAAAATAAAAGGCACTTTCCTTGCTTTCATAATCTATTTGAATGTCATTATCAAATAAAAGTTGTTTATTTCCACCTAAAATTTTTCTATTTTTATAGGTTGCAATAATCCCTTTAGAAGCAATTTGTTCATATTCATCCAATAAATAACTCTCAATTTCTTTATTCTTTTGCTTAAGATATTTTGCTATTCCTTGAGAAATTGGGTGTTTTGAAAGTTTCACCAAAGAATATAAAAGATTTTTATCAAAAGAGATAAGTTCAACCTCTTTATATACCTCTGGTTTTCCAACTGTAAGTGTTCCTGTTTTATCAAGAACTAAAACATCTGTTTTAGCCATTGTTTCAAGCATTGCAGCTTCTTTAAAAACAATCCCTTTTTTTGCTCCTAAACTCAGCCCAATCAAGGTCGCCATAGGTGTTGCCAAACCAAGAGCACACGGACACGCAATAATAATAACAGAAATAGCAACCATAAAAGAAGTTTCAAAATTATGTGGCCAAAACCACCATACAAAAAATGTAATAATAGATAAAGATAAAATAACAGCAGAAAAATATTCAGATAATCGATTTGCTATTTGCTCAATTTTTGGTTTTTTATTCATCGCATTTTGAAGCAATGCAATAAGAGTTGATAATGTTGAGTGTTCAAAATCTTTTGTTGTTTGAAAATAGATATCAGCATCAATACTAATAGTCCCACTCACAACATTATCTCCAACCTCTTTATAAATAGGGTCACTCTCTCCTGTTAAACTTGATTCATCAAAAGAACCACTTCCTTTAACAATTATCCCATCAAAAAGAACTTTTTCCCCTGATGAAATCACAACAACATCACCAATTTTTACATCTTGAACCTTCGAAGATATAATCTCATTATCTTTTACAATCTTTACAACTTCTGGAAGATTTTTACTCATAATATCTATCGTATCAGCGGCATTTTTCTTACCAAGTACCTCTAAAAATTTCCCAACAAACACAAAGGTAATAATCATAGCCACCGAATCAAAATAGGCTTCTCCTCGTTGCATTATAGTGATATAAATTGAGTAAAAATATGTTAAAACTGCTCCTGTAGCAACGAGTAAATCCATATTGATAGTTTTATTTTTTAAACCATAATATGCACCCCTAAAAAATATCCATCCTGTATAAAAAAGAACAGGAGTAGCTAAAACCCCCTCAGCAACATTTAAAATTGTCTTCATATCTTGCGTGATACCAGTAAAATATCCAGCATACTGAGCAACAGCAATCCACATAATATTCATAGAAGAAAAAATAGCCACTGCCATTCTTAAATAATAATCTTTTCGCTGTGCATTTGCATGAGTTTCAGCAATGGAAGGGTCATATGGATAAGCATTATATCCAATAGCTCGAATCATATCTATAATTTGAGATAGTTTTGTTACATCATCAGCCCATATCACATGTGCTTTATTATTTGTAAAATTAATACTCGCTTCAACAACTCCATCCATTTGATGTAATGCTTTTTCATTTAGCCATACACAAGCAGAACAATGGATTCCTTCAATAATTAAAGAAATTTCACAAAATCCATCCTCATTCACTTTAACAAATTTATCATAAAATGCAGGAGCATCAAAATTTGATGAATCCTCAAATTGTTCTAAAGGTGGTGCTAATTTTACATCTTTAGCTTTTTCATAAAAACTATCCAATCCTTGTTCACTTAAAAGATGAAAAACACCTTGGCAACCATTACAACAAAAATAATGTTCTCCATCTTTAATCATCACATCTTCATTAAATTCTAAATGACAATGGCTACATTTTACTGTTTTAGACAAGTTCAAATTTCCCTTCTTGTTGATTTTTTTCTATTTGATTCCAAGGTTTTATATACCCATTCATACAAATATATGTTCCATTTTTTTCTAAAGCTTTTGCAAAACCTATCGCCAATCCCAAATTAAGAGATGCTTCAATAGGGTCTATACTAAATGGTTGCATTGCTCCAACAAAAATAATTTTTTTATCCTCTACAATTGTATCTACAAATTCAGCACTCTCTTTCATTGTATCTGTTCCATGAATAACAATAAAAGTATCATCTTTTGATTCTAAAATAATATTAGCAAGCATTTTTCTATCATTTAAATCCATTTCTAAACTATCTTTATAAATTGCACCTGCTAAATCATAACTATCCAAATAAGATTTTAAGATTTTTTCGACAACATTATTGTGAAAAGGGACTTCAAGCAATCCGTTTTTTGCATTATATTGTTTATTAAATGTTCCACCTGTATTAAGAATAAACATCTTTAATATCTCCTAAATTATGTAAAATTTTTGTTGCTTTTGTCTCTTTTATTAAATGATTTGACTCAAAAAGATACGTTTGTTTTATGCCAGCATACATTGCTGCTTCAATATCACTTTCTTTATCACCAATCATTACAGAATTTTCTAAATCAATATCAAATTCCTCACGTGCCATAAAAAACATTCCAGATTTTGGTTTTCGACAAAGGCATTCTCCAGTTATATCTGGATGGTGTGGACAATGATATATTTTTGAAATAATGATATTTCGTTTAAAAAATTCTTGAGACATCCACTGTGTTAATTTCTCAAATTGTTCTTGTGTATAATATTTTCTTGCTATTCCAGATTGATTTGTTACAACAAAAATTAAATAACCTAAATTCTGAAAATATTGACACAAATCAAAAATTCCATCAATAAATTCAAAATCCTCTTTTTTATACACATACCCTTTATCTTTATTTATCACACCATCTCTATCTAAAAAAAGAGCTTTATATCCCATTTTTAAAAATCTCTTTTTCTATAATATCACATATAATATGCCCTATCATAATATGTGATTCTTGAATACGTGGAGTAAAATGAGATGGAATAACAAGTGCGATATCTGCCATTTGAGCCATTGCTCCACCATCTTTTCCAACAAGAGCAACTGTTGTGATATTTTTTGTTTTTGCTACTTCAAAAGCATTTAAAATATTTTGTGAATTTCCAGATGTAGAAATACCAATAAAAACATCACCATTTTCTCCCATCCCCTCTAATTGACGAGAAAAAATATAATCATACCCATAATCATTTCCAATAGCAGTAAGATTTGAAGTATCAGTAGTGAGGGCTAAAGCAGGAAGTGAAGGTCTATCAAACCCATATCTCCCAACTAATTCTGCTGCAATATGCTGTGCATCTGCAGCACTTCCACCATTTCCAGCAAGTATCATTTTGCCTCTTTTTTTATGATACATATCTACAGATAATTCTATAACCTTTTCAATATTTTTTAATAAATTTATATCTTGATAGATTAACTGTTTCGTTTCATAAGATTGTTTAATTTGTTCTTGTATATATTCTTTCATCTCTCTATCCTTTCTTTTCTACAAGATAATAACATAGAAAAGGAAAATAAGAAAAGAAAAAGGACCAAAAGAAGTCAAAAGTCAGAATAATAAAAGATAGAAAAAGAAATAAAAAAATAAAACCAAATAAAAACACCAAAGTAAAAAATAAGAATGTATAAAAAGTAAAAAACCAAGAAGAATAAAGAAGGAGTAAACTGATCAACTAGGCAGCGACCTACATTCCCACA
>FPHP01000025.1_pt1 | contig 8636 bp, 7 predicted proteins | sample 1057371 | NCBI WGS metagenome assembly FPHP01 (sample SAMEA4473311, study PRJEB15554) | hydrothermal vent metagenome | biome: marine basaltic hydrothermal vent biome; feature: marine hydrothermal vent; material: water | place: Pacific Ocean | collected 2011-06-14/2011-07-23 | depth 1155 m
TGTTTTTAATCTATAAAACATTTTTATCCTTATTTAACATATTTTCTTATTTAATCTAATTTAAAAAAAGTGTAGTATTATAAAATTTTTTCAGTTATAATAATCTTTATGATACCGACTTGAAGGTGACCAAAGCATCCAACCGCTTGTATGAGCATCTTGTGTAGCTTTTATTTGTTGTTGGATTTGTGTTTTTGTATATTTTATCCTTTTTGTATTGTAGTCTCTAAAATGTTGTAACCATGGTCTTATACGTTTGGAGTTTATTTTGTTTTTTATATTTTTTAATGATTTATAGACAACTTCATAGGGTTTTGATGCTGGATATTTGGAGTGAAAAGAGCCACTTGAAAAACTTGATGGATAAAGCATTGGGGAGATATAATCTGCATATTTAGCAAGAGAAGTGATTGTTTGGCCAATATTTCCATCATTTTTTACCCAGCAAATATTGCCATAAATATCAACAGAGATAAAAACTCCATACTTTTGTAGTTCTTGTTTGGCTAATTGTAAAAAATGAGTAATTGCTTTTATTCTGTTTGAAGCATTATTTTCTTGTGAATATTGCAATTCTTTTTTTGCTGGAAATCGAAGATAATCAAAATTAATTTCATCAAATCCAACTTTAGCAGCTTCTTTAGCAATGGCTATGGTGTATTTGTGTGACCTTGTATCAAATGGATCAACCCATGCTTTGTTATCAGCACTTCTCCACAAAGTACCATTTGGATTTTTGATGGCATAATTTGGATTATGGATAGCTTGGAGTTCATCTTTAAATGTGATAATTCTTGCTATTGTATAGATATTTTTTTGTTTCATAAGTTGTATAAATTTTTGAATATTTCTATTTGTTCTTTTTTTATATGCACCATAATCATTTGCTTGTTGAAATGATGTTAAAAAAGAGGTGGAGCCATAACTGTTTTTTATATCAACAACAATGGCATTTATTTGTGTTTTATCTATGATATTTAGTATATTTTTTAATTTTTTAGAATGATTACTTGCATTCCAAAAATTAAGATAGAGGGCTTTTATGTGTATTGGTGTGAGTTTTATTTTTGTGGTGTTTTGTTCTGTATGATAGGGTTTATAACCATATGCTTTGATAAAATATTTTTTTGCATTACTTTGAAAAATAAAGGAGCCATTTTTATCAGCTTGTATTGTTTTTTCCCCATCACTAATAAAAGCAAAGGGGATAGGTTTTGATGTATTAGCATCAATAATTTGTCCAGAAAATGAAGCAAATAAGGAACATTGATAGAAAAATAAGAGAAATAATCGTATCATTTATCTTTCATTAAGAAATGGTCTTAGTCCAACATCACTCCAAGCAATAGAGAGTTGAAGATATTTATCTATAGATTGATATACTTTTGCAAAATCTTTATTTTTACTGCTTTGTTCCTCTATAACTTCTTTTAAAGCTTGTTTTCCAGCTTGAGTAACATCTTTTGGAAATTGTTTAATAGTAATTTTTAAATCTTGTAATTTTTTGAGTGCTATGATATTTTGAGAATGAAACTCATATATCATATTTGAATTCATTTCATTTGATGCTACTTCTATCATCGCTTGATGTTCTTTAGAGAGTTTTTGAAAAAAATGTTTATTAAATGTTAATTCAAGGATTGAACCTGGTTCGTGCCATCCAGAATAATAATAAGGAGCAACTTTATAAAATCCCATTTTTAAATCAAGTGCAGGACCAACCCATTCTGTTGCATCAATGACACCTCTCTCAAGAGATGTATATATCTCTCCAGCAGGAAGTAAGATTGTATTGACTCCCATTTTAGAAAATACTTCTCCACCAAGTCCCGGGATACGCATTTTTAGACCCTTCATATCTTGAAGTGATTTGATAGGTTTTCTAAACCATCCACCCATTTGAACATTAGTATTTCCTCCCATAAAAGGGTAGAGGTTATACTTTGCATAGGATTCTCTCCATAAATCAAGTCCACCACCAAAAAGCATCCAAGAGTTAATCTCTTCAGCAGTAAAACCAAATGGAATTCCACTAAATAAAGAAAAGGCAGAGTTTTTCCCTTTCCAATAATAAGGACCCGAATGAAAAGCGTCTATTTGCCCACTACTTGCAGCATCAAAAACAGCTAAAGCTGGGATAAGTGTATTTTTTGGATAGAGTTTTACTTCAAGTAATCCTCCACTAATTTCTAAAAGACGTTTTGCAAATTTTTCTACACCAGTTCCCATAATAGGAAAATGGGCAGGCCAACTTGTTGCAAGTTTAATAACTGTTTTTTTATTATGATTGATATAGACACTTTTTTTTTCATTATGTGTTGTTGATGGATGTTTTGAATAATCTATGGCTTGTCTATGACTATCATTACATCCACTAACAACTATTGAGGCAGATGCTAAACTTGCTGTTGTTAAAAAATTTCTACGATTCATCTTAATTCCTATAATTCTAAAGTTAATTGTGTTGGTTTTGGGAGTGATAATTCAAGGATTGTACTATCACTATGAAGTACAAGTGCAAAGTGAAAAGGATGTTGTTTGAGTATTTTTATCAGTCCTTTTTTTGATTTATAACTATATAAATTTTTATATAAAAGTTTTTGCTCCTCTTTTACATAGTGTGGAACGACAAATAAAAGATTTGCCCAATTTGCATTGTGTTGTAAAAATTCAATCTCTTGAGGAATGTATTGTACACTATTTTCAAAAATAATAACTTTATCTGTTGTACCAAATTCTTGAATTTGAAAACTTTTGTTGATAAATAGAGGTTTAAAATGTTCAAGTTGTGTAAATTTTCTAAGTCTAAAGTTGATATTTAAAGTATGAAGTAGGGTGATGAGTTGTTCTAAGTAAGGGATAAATAGGGGAGATATCATTTGTCTTTCATAGATTTTATCTTGATAGATAAATGATGTTTCAAAGAGTGTTTTTTCTATGATATGCAAAATAGGTTGTGTTTGTTTTGGAAGCGATTTTATATCTGTAAATATATCACTATCACAAAGTAAAGGACTAAATAAAATATTTGTTTTTGGTTCAATATTCCAAATTGTTTTTGCAATTTTTTGTATATCTCCATGAACAATGATGAGTTTTGGGTCTATCATCATTTGAAGTGCAAATTGTAAAACAATCTCATCACAACTATAACTTACTACTTCAAGTTCAACTAATCGAAATCTAAGAAGTTTTTTGAGTGCTTGAGAAACATCATCAACTTTTATCCAAGCAATCTCATCATCGCTTATTTTTGTTGGTTTATCAAAAATAATACCATAAGCACCATTTTTAATAGCATCAGGGATAAGAGATTTATCAAAAGCGATAAAAAGGTCCCCTCGCTTGACTGATTTTGTATCAAAAACAATATTGGTAAAATTACTTACAAATGGGTCATTGACTAAAAGCCCATTTGTAAGTGCAAGGACATTAACAAGTCTCATCCAATAGGTGTACCCGCTTTTTTAGGTTTTTCAGGTCTAATAAGTACTAAACCATCTTCATCTTTTGCCGCAAGGAGCATTCCAGAAGAAACAATTCCCATAAGTTTTGCTGGTTTGAGATTTGCTACAACACATACTTGCGTATTTACTAAATCTTGTGGAGCATAAAACTCTTTTATTCCAGCAACAATTTGGCGAGGTGACTCTTCTCCTACATCTACTTGAAGTTTTAAAAGTTTTTTACTTTTTGGGACTTCTTCAGCCTCTACAACAGTTCCAACTTTTAAAGATGTTTCAAAAAACTGTCCAATTTCTATAAGATTATCTTCTTCTTGTTTCATTGTTTTTTCCTCTTTTGTTTCTTCTTTTTTCTCTTCTTTATGATTTTCTTGCATTAATGGCTCTTCAATGCGTGGAAAGAGAGGTGGTACTTTTTGAATTGTAAATGGTTGTAATAATTTTTTATTAAGGATAAAATCATTGTATGATTGTGTATTAATTTCAAAATGAAGTGCATCAGCTATAATTTTTGTTGTTTTTGGCATTACAGGATGAAGCATAATAGATGCTTTTGCTAAGATATTTGCTACAAGTGCCACTGTTGCAAGTGCTTCTTCTTTTTTTCCTTCTTTCATTTTTACCCAAGGAGCATATGTTTCAATTGCTTTGTTTCCAATAGTAAAAACTCTCCACAACTCTTCTAAATAGCGATGTGTTTGGATATTTTGCATATAACTATCTAAAGATAAGAGTATTTCGTGAGTTGCATCTAACTCTTTTTTATGATATTTCTCTACATCTTTGCTATCTATATAAAAATCATTATATTTTCCACTCATACCAATAATACGATTAAGTAAATTTCCAAGGTCATTGCTAAGTTCTGAATTTATTCTATCGATTAATGCTCGTTGTGAAAAATCTCCATCTTGCCCAAAAGGGACTTCACGAAGCATAAAATAACGAAGATTTTCCACCCCGTATGCATCAGCAACTTCTTTTGGAGCGATAACATTTCCTTTTGATTTGGACATTTTTTCTCCATCACGTGTCCACCATCCGTGCACACCAAGATGTGTTGGTAGAGGGATATCTAAACTCATTAAAAATGCTGGCCAATAAATCGCATGAAAACGTAAGATATCTTTTCCAACAAGATGTGTAACATCTGACCAAAAGTGCATACGTTTTTCGTCATTTCCATATCCAAGTGCAGTAAGATAGTTCATTAGTGCATCTAACCATACATACATCACGTGTTTATCATCGTGAAGACTTTGAGGCATAGGGACACCCCATTTAAAAGAGGTACGAGTTACAGAAAGATCACGAAGTCCACTTTTTATAAAGTTTACAACTTCATTTGTACGTGATTTTGGAAGGATAAAGTTTGGATTTTCTTCATAAAATTTTAAAAGTTTATCTTCATATTTAGAAAGTCTAAAAAAATAACTCTCTTCTTTGATAATATTTGTAGATTTACCACAATCTGGGCAAAATTCTCCATCTTCAAGTTGTGTTTCTGGAAAAAATGTTTCACAACTTACACAGTAGTGACCTTCATAAAAATCTTTATAAATATCACCTTTTTCAAACATTTTTTCAAATGCTTTTTGCACACCAATTTTATGGTTTTCATCTGTAGTGCGGATAAAATAATCATAAGAGATTTCAAATTCATCCCATAAGTTTTTAAATGTCGCACTAATTTCATCTGCAAATTGTTGAGTTGGTTTATTTGCTTTTTTTGCAGATTCTTCTATTTTTTGACCATGTTCATCAGTTCCTGTAAGAAAAAATGTTTCATTTCCTCTTAATCTTTCATACCTTGCCATAGTATCAGCAATAAAAGTTGTATATGCATGTCCTATATGAGCTTGTCCATTTACATAATAGATAGGTGTTGTTATATATTTACTCAATTTTTCATCCTGTTGCATTATTCGTTAGTATTTTAGCTAAATTCTCTTAATTATTTCATTAATAAAGCCAATGATACTCTATCTTTTATATGAAGTTTTTCAAAAATGTTGGAGAGATGTTGTTTTACTGTTCTTTCTTTAATCCCAAGTTTTTGAGCAATTTCGTGATTTTTGAGACTTTTTGCAACAAGTTTTGCAACTTCTAACTCTTTTGGTGTGAGTTGTTGTAATTTATCTTGAGATGGTTTGTGATTTGTGAGTGCATAATCTAAAAGTTTTTGTGTGAAATCTGGATAAAACCAAGTATTATTATTTTCTAACATCATAATGAGTTGTTGGTAATGTATTTTTGCCATATAAGTGTTAGCATAAGCTTTGATATGAAATTGAAGAAGTTTATATCCCTCTTCAAAAGAAGGGTTATCACTTAAAATAGCGATATAACAATGTTCAAAATGGGAAAATATTGTATCTATCTCTTTTTTATAAGATTGTAAATGAACAAAAAGGATAGATGGTTCAATTGTATCCTTTGGTGTTATGTAATTATTTTTTATAAAAAGTGTATTGAGATAATTTTGCGTTGCTTTATCACGAACTAAAAAATATTTTTTCATTTTTTTCCCTTATCTTTCTGTCAAAGCACTGTTTTTTGCTTTAAAAATTGGTTTTAAAATATAATCAAGAACAGTTTTTTTCCCAGTTAAAATATCAACTTCAGCTGTCATTCCAACCATAATATACAGTTTTTTTTCTGGAGTACCAAGATAATTTTTATCTGTTTTAATTTTTACATTAAAAAAACTATTTCCTTTTTTATCTACAATAGTATCTGCACCAATATTTACAACTCTTCCTTCAAGACCTCCATGAATTGTAAAATCATAAGCAGTAAATTTTACTATTGCTTTTTGATTTGGATACAAAAAAGCAATATCTGAAGGTTTTATTTTTGTTTCTATGATGAGATTATTAGATGATGGAACAATTTCACAAATATCCATTGCTGGTTTGACAACACCACCAATAGTATTAATGAAAAGTTGTTTAATAACTCCATCAACAGGTGAAGTGATAATTGTTCTTTTTACTTTATCACTTAATGCATTTGTTTTTTGTAAAATTTGGTCTATTTGTGCTGTAACTTTATTGTACTCTTCACTTGATTTATTTTTAAATTTTAGCTTTTCTTCAATGATTTTTTGTTTTGCTTCTTTGATTTCTGATTTGATTTTTGGTAAAGAGAGTTTTAAAGATTGAATTTCAGCAGAGATTTTATTGGCTTCACGTATTAGTTTTAAATATTCTACTTTGGAAATGATTTGTTTTTCATAAAGTGGTTTTGAAATTTTTATTTGTTCTTGAATAAGATTATAATTTTCTGTTTGATTTTTAATTTTATCTTTTAAGTTTGCATATTCATATTTTTTTTGTTCCACTTGTTCAAGTAATATATGAAGTGTTTTACTAAGTTGTCTAATATTTGTTCTATAAAGGTTTCTTTCATTACGGATAACTTTTTTATCGATATTTTTATATTCTTTTTTATACTTTGAGAAAGGTTGCATATTGATTTGTGCTTTGAGTCGAATAGCTTTTGCACGAAGTTCATTTATTTTGAGTTTTTGTTCTTTATAAGAACTTTTAGAGATAGTATTATCAAGTTTAAATAAAATATCCCCTTTATGAACATGTTGTCCTTCTTTTACTAAAATTTCAGAGACAATCCCACCTTCAAGGTTTTGAACAACTTTTACTTGACCACTTGGGATTACTTTTCCTTGCCCTTTGGTTATTTCATCTACTTGTGCATGACTTGCCCAAAATAAAAGCCACATAATAGCAAAAAAAGAAACCCATAAAATAATTGTAGATTTAATGGGAGATTTGAGTTTGATAGCCGCACTAAGGCTATTCATATATTCTAAATCTTCTTGGGAATATTTAGCCATGTTTATTCCCTTTTGTAAGTTTTTTCATCACTTCATCTTTTGTACCATCTAAACTAATACGTCCATTATCAACTACAATAATTCTATCAACCAAAGTAAGTAAAGAGAGTTTATGTGTTACAAGGACAAGTGTTTTATCTTTTGTATATTCTTTGAGATTTTTGATAAGCTTTGCTTCTGCTGCATTATCTAAAGAATTGGTTGGTTCATCCATCAAAACAAGTGGTGAATCAAGTAAAATTGCTCTTGCAATAGCAATACATTGCCTTTGCCCCCCAGATAAACCAGCTCCTCTTTCGTGAATTGGCATATCAAATCCTTGAGGGTGTTTTGAGATAAATTCATCTGCTAAACTCATTTTGGCAGCTTTTTTGATGAGTTCATCATCTACATAAGGAGCTTTATATACAATGTTTTCTTTAACAGTTCCTCGAAAAAGATGAATATCTTGAGAAACATAGGCAAGATTACTTCGAAGATTTGCAGGATTTATTTGATTAATATCAATATGGTCTATTTTTACAGAGCCTTGTGTTGCAGAATAAAGACCAGCAATTAGTTTTTGGATAGTTGTTTTTCCAGAACCAAGTTTTCCAATGATAGCTACTTTTTCACCAGCTTTAATTTCAAAGGAGACATTTTTTAAGGCGTATTGTTCTTCATCATCATATTGAAAAGAAACATCTTCAAAAGTGATATTTCCTTGTAATTCATTATGTTCAATAAATTTTTTTCCATCTTTTCTTTCAACTTCCATTTGGCATCATAAGCTGTTTTTGTTTGTTCATAGGTTGTCACCAAAGAAGCAACTTGCCCCATTGGGGCAATAGCACGTGATGAGAGAATAATAGAAGCAATCAGTGCTCCAAGACTTAAATGATGATCTTCAATTTTATAAACTCCATAAATAACAACAATAATTGTATTGATTTGGACTAAAAATTGTGTGACAGTTTTGATAGAATCACCTAAAAGTTTTGTTTTGATAGATTTGTTTGCGATATCGCCTGTTGCTTCTTCTAATTCCCATTGGGAGTGACCATTTGCCCCTAAATATTTGATAGTTTCTATATTTGAAAGACTTTCTATTAAGATAGCATTTTTATTTGCAGAAGCTGCATAGGTACTTTCTATACTTTTTTGAAGAGGTTTTCTTATGATAAAAGAGTAAATGAGAATAAGTACCATTGTAACCATTGGGATAAGAACAATATCTCCAGCAATAATATTAATAATAACCAAAAAAAGAAGTGCAAATGGAAGGTCTATAAGAATAGAAATAGTTGATGAATTTAAAAAGTTTTTAATACTATCAA
>FPHP01000033.1_pt1 | contig 7911 bp, 9 predicted proteins | sample 1057371 | NCBI WGS metagenome assembly FPHP01 (sample SAMEA4473311, study PRJEB15554) | hydrothermal vent metagenome | biome: marine basaltic hydrothermal vent biome; feature: marine hydrothermal vent; material: water | place: Pacific Ocean | collected 2011-06-14/2011-07-23 | depth 1155 m
TAATACTTCATTATTATATCCATAAAATTCAATTTCATTTTGCCTACTTGCTTCATAATCACTTTTGGCATCTCCTATGAGAATTGTTTCTTCTTTTTTATAGTTATACTGTTTTAAAATATTTTTTATAAGAATACTTTTTTTTGTAGGGCTTCCATTAATAGTGATAAAATACTTCTCTATTTCTAAAAATTTACATAGTTTTTGTAATTCTTTTTCTTCTGCACCTGAGACGATATGAAAATGATATTTTTGATAATTATTTTTGATAAACTCTCTTGTTTCATCAATTAAATTCTTTTTATCATATAACTTTTTTTCTACAATCAAAGCAAATTCACTAGCTAATTGTGATACTTTTTCTTCTGAAATCTCTTGTTGTAAAATGTGAGTATAAAAATATCTAATCTTCTCAAATCTTGATACCCCTCCATTTTCATAATGATATTTTTCTATCTCTTTGATATATTTTTCATCATAATCTTGAAAAAGAGTAACAAATCCATCCCCTTTTATTTTCATACTATCAAGAATGACACCATCAAAATCCCATAAAATATTTTTAATCATCTATCACTCCAAATACACTACAAGGCAATCCATCACACTGAGTAATTCTTAATGGTGATACAATAACACTTTTTAATTTTGTCGTTTGATTCATATCTCTTAAATCCATATCTTCTAACAGTAAAATTGGCTTTTTGGGGTCTAAAAATCTTTTATGGGCTTCTCTCCCCACCACTCTATTAGTAAAAGAAGATACCGAAATAGAATCAAATCCAAATACTCTTATAGAAGGAAATTTTTCTCTTAAATAATTGGCAATCTCTGGAGCAAAACCATAATTTTGTTCCCAAAATATATCTTTATCTCTTTGATGACATATCCCTGTTTTTACTATTAAAATATCATATAATGTTCTATTATCAACCACAGCAAGTTTTTCTAATAATTCATCCTTTATGATAAAATCTTGTGGTAGTATCTCTATAAATAAAGGATTTTGAAATATCCAAAAATTTATATCAAAATCTTCAATTGTTTGTCCATTTTCATAAAAATGGTATGGCATATCGATATGGGTTCCAATATGACTTGTTGTTTTTATGTAAGTATCATTTGCAACATCACCATTTAATATTGCACTTTTTTTTATCTTTTGAAATTTATTTCGATTCCCATAAGTTGGTGTTTTTTCATCTAAGATATGAGATAAAAAAAGATAACTACTACTCAATCTTCTTGCTCCATCTCTTTATATATCTCTTGAATACACTCTAAAAGCCCTTGCCCCAAATCAATATAAGGATTAGCAACCAATTTCTTTGCTACTGTTGGATGGTAAGAATAAGGGGTGATTTTGTAATGCCCAAAGTTACTATCTGAAACTTGTTTGATTGTTAAACTATTTTGCATTATTTCATTTATCATAGTTAAGAGTTCAATCCTCTTTAAACGCTCAACCCCTGTTAAAATAATATGCTCATTTTCATATTTTTTATCTTCAATAATATCAACAGAGAGTTTTGCGGCATCTGCGGCATGAATATACTCTCGTAAATCTTCTCCATCACCATTATAATGTAATTCTTTCTTTTTAATTGCTTCATAGAGTAAATTATATATGTAGTTATTATGACTTGCTCGCTCACCATAAAGAGAACCATATCTAATAATGGTATAATGCAAGCCATATCGCTTGAAATATTCCTCAGTCATTTTTTCTGAAGTTTGTTTGCTTATCCCATAAAATGAGCCTTCACTGCTTAAAGCATAAGCACTACTTGCATAGATAAATCTTTTTATATTTATATTATTTTTACATGCTTCTAAAATGTTAAGATTTCCCATAACATTAATTTGCATCGTATTTATTGGGGTATGGATAGCCTCATCAAGGTTTGCAACTGCTACAAAATTATAAACAATATCTGCATCTTTTATAACATCTTGAATCTCATCAATATTTAAAATATCTACCTTTTTAAAAGTTTGCTCTGGTTTGAGATATTTTGATTTGGTGATATCAGCAACTATTACATTATATCCCCTTCGACTCAATTCATCTACAACATAAGACCCTAAAAAACCACTTCCACCAAATACTACAATATTCATCTATGAAAATACTCCCTTAAATGCTTAATAGCACTCATCCCCATTGCTTCTACTGCTTCTTGTGCATTACCACCTATATGTGGAGTACAGATTAAATTTGGAAGTGCTAAAAACTCTGTATCTGTTGGTGGTTCTTCTACATAAGCATCAATTGCCGCACCAGCAATAATCCCCTCTTGCAAAGCAATTTTTAAATCTTTTTCATTGATAAGACCACCACGTGCAGTATTTAAAAGATATGCTGTTGGTTTCATCATTTTCATTGTTTTTAATGTTATTAAATTATAAGTTGTTTCATCTAAAGGAGTATGGATAGAAATAATATCTGCTTCTTTATACAACTGCTCTTTTGAAACTTCTATGAGTCCATTTTTTTTATAATACTCATCTTGTTTAATAGTATCATTCACTAAAATTTTACATCCAAATGGCTTTAAGAGTCTAATGAGCTCCTTACCAATATATCCAACACCAATAATTCCTATTGTCTTACCACTAAGTTCAAACCCACCTGATTTATTCCAAACACCATTTTTTAATTGATTTGAAGTAACAAAAAGATTACGTGAGAGCATCAGCATAAAACCAAGTGCCATCTCTGCAACTGAGAGTCTATTAACCCCACCTATCCAACCTATCTTTATATCTCTTTTTTGACAAGCTTCTTTATCGATATTATTTAATCCTACTCCATATTTTGCAATAATTTTAAGATTTTTACACTCTTGTAATACCTCATCATCTATTACTTCAAGCCCAATAATAACACCATCAGCATCTTTAATGAATTCTATCAACTCTTCTTTATTAAATCGTTTCCCTTCAAGATTTAACTTTGCATTTGGAAAATATTGATATATCTCTTTTTGTAATGTTTTGTTTTTTGAAAAACTTGGGGATGTGGCTACTATTTGCATTATTCACCACCAGATATTGTGATAATACTACCAGTTGTAAAACTATTTTTTTCTGAAGATAAAAAGAATATATACTCAGCTATTTCCATAGGTTCTGCCATCCTTTGTAGTGGTATCATTTTTATACGTTCTTGCATATTTTTACTTTTATTTAAATGATGAATTTTAGTATTTGTTACACCTACTCTTAATGCATTCACCAAAATATTATGTTTTGCACCCTCTTTTGCAAAGGCAAGAGTCATTGTCTCTAAAGCTGATTTTGATATGGTGTATGCCATAGAATTAACAGAACCACCATACTTTACACCGATACTAGATATATTAATAATCCTACCTCTATCAAACTTTTTCATTAGTGTTATATATAATTTTGATAAAATAAATGGTGATTTTACATTTACTGTACATACTTCATCTAAGTTTTCAATGTCTAAATTTTCAAAATTATCTACTGGATTATATAAAGCAGCATTATTAATTAAAACATCAATATATTCCACCTCATTTTGTACTGATACAAAAAGTTCTTTCGTTTCATCTAAATTGAGTAAATTTGCTTTCTTTATTACAAGATTTTTATTATTTATCTTTAAAAGATTATCTTTATTTTTATTATAATGAGCAAATACTTTATAACCATTTTGAAGAAATAATTTTACAGTTGCAAATCCAATTCCACTATTTGCACCAGTTATTAAAACATTTTTCATCTATAATCCAACTTTCATCCATTGATCAAAACTCTCTTTCCCAATAAGAGTTCCTAAAACATCACAATTTTTACATGCTCCAAAATTTCTATCAGAATCTGCTAATCTTTTTCTTATACCATTTAAAGCTTTTCCATTCCAAATATCAAATAATTTTTCTTTTTGTAGATTTCCAAACTTTAAAGTTTTATTCCAATCATGTGGGCAAAGAAGCACATCACCATTGTAATCAACTAAAATCATATAAAAAGGGTAATAACAAGGGTGTTTTAATGGAAACTTTACTATGGCTTTTTCTTTTTTATCTCTATATTTATTTGAATCTATTAAACCAACTCTATTGGATATAGTGATACCATAATTTCCATTTTCAAAATATCTTCTTCTAAGTACTATTCCATCTTTTGGGACATTAGCTTCTTTTCTCATTTGCTCAAAATACTCTATTTGATGAGGACCATCATACATACTTATATTGATAGTATCTAACCCAGATGCATAAAGTTTTTGTAATTTTTTTACTGTAAGTAAATCACCATTAGAAACTATCTCTAATCTACTATTTGGTAAATATTTTTTAGCAATGACTATCAAATCTTCTATTTGCTTGTGAAGTAATGGCTCAGAAAATGCAGAAAATAATATTTTCCCTTCATAATGTATCTCTTGCAAATCTTTTACTATTTTTTCAAATAATTCTAATGATATTGCATCTTTTGTTTTTGTATAAATTTTTGGATTAGAAACAGGACAAAAACTACAATTTCTATTGCAAGAACCTATAATATTAAATTCTACAATAGAAAAAAGAGGGATACCTTTTGTTATTTTTAATTTTTCTTTTACAATCTCTTTTTTTCGATGAGTACTCTTATCTATAAATCTACTTTCTCTCTTATTCATTCATACCCTTGCACAAACAACTCATCATCTCTCATCATCTCAACAACTTTTTCTAAATCTTCTTTAGTATCTACTGCTTTTGTTTCATACTTGGTATCTATCATCTTTACTTTTTTCCCATTTTCAAGGATACGCATCATATCTACTGATTCTATAATCTCTAAAGGAGTAGGTTCCATTTGGTTATATTCAAGTAAAAAATCACGTGTAAAAGGAATAACACAAACTTGCTTTTTCATAGGAACTTGTTGGATTCCTTTTTTGCGTGAGGGGATTGGTTCTCTACTAAAATATAGGGCATTATTTTCTTTATCCATCACAACTTTTACTTCATTTGGGTCTTCAAACTCTTTTATACTCTTTAAATCTGCTACTAAGTTTGTTATTTGTATCGTTTTATCTTGAAGCATAGGGGTAACTGCTTCATCTATCATTTGTGGGAATGTCAAAGGCTCATCCCCTTGAACCATAACCATAATATCTACTTTTATATTTTCATCTCTTTCAATTTTAAGCATAGCCTCTGCACATCTATCAGAACATCTCTCATGACACTCACTTGTCATTACTGCTTTTCCACCAATAGATGTTATATAATTATATATCTCTTCATCACATGTAGCAACATACACTTCATTTAAGAGTTTACTCATCTTTACACGTGTATAAACATGCCCTATCATTGGCATACCAAGTATATCTGCCATTGGTTTTCCAGGAAAACGACTTGAACCCATTCTTGCTGGTATAATGGAAATAATATTCATCATAACTCTCTTTTATTTTGCAAACATATCAAGCATTTTAAATACCGTAGCAAAAGCACCTAATATCAATACAAGTTGTAGCATATTTTTATTTAATGCTTTTTGAATTGTGTGTTCTATCCTTTCATTTAACAAATCAAACTTATTTTCCAAACTCACAAAATCACCCTTTAAAGAGTTAAAGTCGCCTTTTAAAGAATTAAAATCTTCTCTTAAACTCGCCACATCTGCTACTACTTCATTTAACTTATCATCTAAATGGTTGATATGATTATATTGAGATTTCAAAAGTAATGTATTGATATCTTCAGAATTTAATCCTTTTCCCTGACTAAACTTCTCTTCTATCTCTTTTATCTTTGGTTCTATCATCTCAATAAGCATATCATCGACTCTTGTTTTATTCATATTTTTTGTCCTTTTTTTAATACATCCATCCCACTCATCGCCCCATCACGCATAAAAAAGTAATCAATCCCATAAGCTAAAAATGTACACCCTTGTTTTATCTTTTCTTGTAATTTTTTAGGGTCTGTATCTACTACGTGAAATCCAGATGGTATGTTAAAAGTTTTACATCTTTGCAACACTTTTTCCACTGCATTTTTAACATCTTCTCTCTCAAATTCTCCAGGATACCCCATAGAACCAGACAAATCATAAGGTCCTATAATCGTTCCATCAATCCCATCTACTTCTAAAATATCATCAATATTATTTACGGCATCAATATGTTCTATTTGAGCAATAATAACAAGCTCATTTTCTACCCATTTTTTATATTCTTCAAATTTTGTACCATATTTTGTCGCTCTATAAAGTCCAACACCACGTGTCCCTCTTGGTGGATATTTTGCATAACTAACAGCTTGCATAGCATCTTCTTTTGAGTTTATCATTGGAACAACTATCCCATCAGCACCCATATCAAGGACTCGTTTAATAACAACTTCCTCATTTTTACTCACACGCACTAAAGCTTTTATATGGTGTGCTTGAATTGTTGCTATAAGTGTTTGAAGCATTTCAAAATCAATAGAAGTATGTTCAATATCTACAACCAACCAATCAAATCCAGCAAGTGCCATCACTTCCACACTCATAGGATGTCCCATCATTATCCAACTACCAATGGTGAGTTCATTATTTTTTAATTTATTTTTTAATGACACTTTTTACCCCTAATAAACTTGCTTTTATCTCATCTTTTGTTATTGCAAAAACTTGTGGAAAAATATATGTAAAGATTATAACAAAGATTGTATACAAAAATCCTGATACTAAAAACTCTACAACATTTGATTCAAAAGAAAATAGATGACTTGCTATATATGATAAAACAACAAAGAATAAAATACTATATAACTGATGCAATACAAAATATCTATTGTTTAAATGTAAAAATTTTGTATTGAAATATAAACCTATATTAACACTCATAAATTGTGATATAACCATACTCAAAGCAAGTCCAATAGCCCCAAGTTGAAATTGCACTATGAAGAGGTAGGATAAAAACAACATAAATGGTTGTGTAAAAAATGCAATATTTCGATACAATTTTGTATTTTCAGTAGCATAAAAGATACTTCCACTTAATTGTCCATAGGTTTGATGAATAGGATAAAGTGCCATAATCACTAACACACTCTTTGCTTCAAAAAATTTTGCATCTGTAAAAATAGCTAAAACATTTTCACTTTGCATAGCAATAAATACCCCAAAATAAGCCGATATACTATAAAGCATAGGGATATATCTCAAAAAAAGCTCTCCCATTTTTTTGAGATTATTTTCTCCATAAGCTTTACTAAACTCCCTTGTTATAATAGGTGTCATAGCACTTGTAAATAAAAAACAAATAGCTGCTAAACTATATGCAAGTCCATAAAATCCCGTCTGAATTGAACCACCATATTTTTGAAGCATCCAGATATTTAAAAAACCAATCAAAAGTCCAAGCATACTATATGCAACAAGGGGATGACAATACTCTATAAATTCTTGAATAATACTTTTTGGATTTTGAATTTTAAATGGAATATTTTTCAATATCCCTTTTTTGATAAATAACCAAATTAAAATAAAAAACAGTGAAATAAATGCTATATATTGAAAATAAAAATATGTATCTAAATGAAAAGCTGTAAAATAAATCAAATAAAAAAGAAATAACAACGAGAGTATCTTATGCCCTATTTTTATCAACTCAACAGATGCAGTCAAAGCATAAGCATCAGAGATTTTGATAAAAATTTGCATCAGCCAAGTCAAAAAACTAAACAATAAACCCATATAAATATATAACAAAGAGATATTTGGTAAAAAATGATTTATATATCCAAAGGATTGTAAAAGAAAAACAAATAAAAAAAGTATTACTAAGATAACAAAAGCATAAAAAAAATAAAATGTTATCAACTCTTTTCTTTGATGATTTGCAGAAATTTTAGTAAAAAAAGCCATAGAACTTCCCATATCTAAAAATCC
>FPHP01000035.1_pt1 | contig 7871 bp, 8 predicted proteins | sample 1057371 | NCBI WGS metagenome assembly FPHP01 (sample SAMEA4473311, study PRJEB15554) | hydrothermal vent metagenome | biome: marine basaltic hydrothermal vent biome; feature: marine hydrothermal vent; material: water | place: Pacific Ocean | collected 2011-06-14/2011-07-23 | depth 1155 m
TATAATTTTTTTATGCTTTTTTTTCAACTTTTTTGGTTCTCTTTTCTTTTTATGCTCAATCTTCTTTTTAGGAATTGGTTTTTGTGCAATGATAGTAAATTTGACTCTTTGATTACTTTGTTTAGAAGGTGAATGTAAAACTTTTATATTTTGATGTAAGTTTAAATATCCTACGACCAAAGAAACATAAATGAAAACTGTAAGAAAAAAAGAGAGAAAATATCTATTCATATTTTGTAAGAATTCCTAGGTTTTTGTACCCTTTTTGTTTTAATATATCTATAACATATACAAAATTATCAAATTTTGCATTTTTATCACAGTTGATACTAATAGCTGTATCTATTTTATATTTTTTTAATTGCTTATCTAATGTTTGTTTTAAAATTGGTTCTTTATTAAAATAGATAGTTCCATCTTTTTTAATAGTAATTGTTAATGTTTGAGTTTTATGAAGTTTTTTTGCACTTTTTCCTTCACTTAAATCAATGGGGATAATTCCCTTTGCTACAAATGTAGCAGTTGTAAGGACTATGACAAGAAGTACAAGCATTATATCGATAAATGGAACCACATTTATCGAATCAAATTTTTTAATCTTCATTATGCTCCATTTCCCATAATGCCAAAAAAACTTCAATCTTCCTTGCTATATGGTTATAAAATAGCATTGATGGGATAGCAACAACAAGTCCCATTGCAGTAGCTTTTAGGGCAAGGGCAAGTGAACTCATAATGGTTTTTACCTCCATTTGCCCATTTTGTCCCATAATATAAAAAGTGATAATAATACTCACCACAGTTCCTAATAATCCAATATATGGAGCATTACTACCAAATGAAGAGATTATTGAGATATGTTTTGTTAAATCAATTTCTAATTGTTGTTTATGTTTATACGTTTTTACATCAACTTTTCTATAAAACAAAAGCCTCTCGATATAAAACCAAACAGATAAAAAACTCATCAATCCCAAAATCCCAATAATCCCATAATCTGTTATATCTTTTATTAATTCTACATTCATCATCTTAAAATTTATATTTCATATTTACATAAACATATCTACCAGGCTCATTGATAAGCATAGTATTAGAATCACCCGTTACAAGGATTAAATCTTTATATGTATTTGTTATAGTATATGTTTTATCAAAAATATTATCAATTCCAGCAATCAATTCAAATCCATTGTCAAAATCTCGTGTTGTTTTGAGATTAAACACACCATATCCCGGTAATTTTTGTTCACCATTGTCTTCATCTACGTGCGACCATTTTGTTGCTGCTACAACTGATAATTCAACATCTCCAAAATCATCATAATCATAAACAGCTGAAGCATTTAACTTTAATGGTGTTATTTCAGCTAAATCTGTATCTTTTTGCCCTGTTGGTTGTGTATCTTTTTTTCCTCTTTTATAAGCTACACCAGCTTCAAAATACATATCATCAGATAAAGTATATGAACCACTCAACTCCGCACCATAAATATGAGCATCGATATTTTCAAAGGCATGATTTAAACCCTTTGTTCCATTATAATAAATATAATCTTTTAATTTACTATAAAATGTTTTGAGTTGTATTTTACTATTTTCATAAGTTTTTTTCAATCCAAAATCAATTTCATAATTTGTTGTTTGATTAAGATTTGGATTTCCATTGACAATTCTTGTAGGTGGTGTGGTGCTTGTATTATATTTTATATTATATAACTCTCTTGCATCTGGTACTCTGCTTGATTTTCCTATCCCAATAAAATATTTTGTTGTTTTGTTCATATTATAAGTTGCAAAAATATTTGCACTAAGAGAGTTAAAATCTGTATCATCTTCAGTAGCAGATTTTGTATCAATCTTTGTTGTATCATACCTTACACCAACTTCTAAATCAGTCTTTTTAATAGTTTTTGCATATTTTACAAACAAACCAACATTATTTGTATCTACATCATCTAAACTATTTCCTATTTTTTTGACAGCTCCTGTTGCTATTGATGTAGAAGTAAATTCACCATCCCAATTTCTTTTACTCATATCTACACCATAAGTGATACTTTGCTCCATAACATCAAAGTTATTCTTGATTTTTAATCCTGTCATATCTGTTGTGAGATGATTTGTCATATATTTACCCATCTTCACTGCAATTTCTCTATATTGAGTACTCATTGGGTGATCAACTTGAGAATGGTATAGTTGAATATTTAATTGTTTGGAATATTTAAACATATTTTTCATAATATATTCAACATTAAAAATATCACTATCATCATATACCGCATCCATTTTACTTGATGGATATAAAACACTATGACTTCTATTTGCAGTATATCCTAATCGTAACTCTTGATGTTCATCAATATCTACAAAAACTTTTCCCATATATGTTGTTTTTTCAAATGCATCTTTGTCTTTATTTGTCGTACTATAATTGTATGGATCATCAGTTGTAGATGGTGTACTTGCTGTGTAGTTTTCTAATTGTTTTGCAAGTGTATCTCCATTGCCATCTTGATATTGTTCCCCTTTTTCACCTGATACAGAAAATAACACTCTAACTTTATCATTTCCACCACTTACAGTAGTAGCTGCTTTTCTATACCCAAAACTTCCTATATTTACTTCAACTTTCCCTTTTAATTTTTTTGTAGGCTTTTTTGTTTTTACTTTTATACTTCCGCTCAACACCCCAAAATCTTCAACATCAAAAGGGCCTTCACTCACTTCTATATTATCAATTACATCATTAACAATATGAGATATTGGAGGGTCCATTCTATTGACACAAGCACCATATGTAGTCGTTCCATCTACGGTGACTTTAATATTATCTCTTTTTTGACCTCTTAAAATAACATCATTTGCCACACCACTTCTTCTTATAAGTGAGATACTTGGTATTTTATTTTCTAAAGTTTCTGCTAAATCAGCAGATTTTACCTCTTGTCCGCTAATGTTTTGAATACTCTCTATAGTTATCTTTTTATCAACTTCTATTGTTCCTAAATCTGTTGCATTTGCATTTACAACCATCATACATACAGCTACTGACATATAAATTTTCTTATTCATATCCATTTCCCAATTTTTAAAATTAAGAAATTGTATAAAAAAATTGTGAAGTAAATGTCAAATATCAATTTAACAATTAATTCACAATTTTTAGATATGATACAAAAATCAATTAACTCATAGGAGACTATCAATGAAAAAAATAATATTAGCAGTTTTATTGCTAACAATGAGTGTTTGGGCTATGCCTCATCACAATTACAGAGCAGTGCCATTAAAAAAAGCAACCCTCCTTAAAGATGGAAAAGATAAGATGTATTGTAGTGTATGTGGTATGACACTCCCTATGTTTTATAGAACAAATAATGCAGCAGACCATGATGGAAAACACGACCAATACTGTTCTTTAACTTGTGAAATTACAGATATGGTTATCAATGGAAAAAAATTAACAAACTTTAAAGTTGTAGATAATACCACTTTAAAATTTATAGATGCTTCAAAAGCATATTTTGTAGTAGGAAGCAAAAAACCAGGAACAATGAGTATGATTAGCAAATATGCATTTGGTACAAAAAAAGCAGCATTAGCATTTCAAAAAGAAAATGGTGGAAAAATTATGAGATTTCAAGAAGTTGTTGCTATGGTAAAACAAAATCTACAAAAAGAGATTCAAGCAGCAAAAAAAAGACAAGCAAAAATGATAAAAAAAGGTGGAATGTTATATAAAAAAATATGTAGTCCTATCAACAAACATTTTTCTTCTACTGCCAAAGCAAAAGCATATCTCCAATCATCAAAAGTATGTGGAGACATAAGAGGAAAAAAACTTCAAGCATTAGGGCTTTATCTCTCACATAGAAAATAAAAATGGTGCATATTTTATATCTTGAAGATGATATCAATTTAGCACAAAGTGTTGAGGATTTTTTAGAATCAAATGACTTTAATGTTACATTAGCATACAATGCTACACAAGCATTAGAGATGATTTCTCAGCACCATTTTGATATCTATCTTTTTGATATAAATTTACCAGATACAAATGGACTTACTTTTTTAAAAGAACTCAAAAGTTTCAATGACACCACTCCCACTATTTTTATCACCACTTTAAATGATATCCATTCACTTGATATGGCATATACTATTGGTGCAGTTGATTTTATACGCAAACCATTTAATCCAAAAGAACTCTACCACAGAATCAACACAGCAATACAAAATAGTTTTCAAACTTCATCTTCTCAAATCTATTTTACACCCCATCTTAAATTTGATATACTTCATAATACACTCTATAAAAATGATAAAATTATCCATCTTGCGAAAAAAGAGATAGAGTTATTAAAAATTCTGTTAAAATACAGTAATCAAACGGTATCAAAAGAAACAATCTTTGAACAATTATGGAATTATGAAGAAAATCCAAGTGATGGAAGTCTTAGGACATATATCAAAAATTTGCGAGAAATTTTAGGTAAAGAAAAAATTGTCAATATCAAAAAAGAAGGATATAAACTTATTGTTTAAATTACCACAAAACACAGCCATCAAAACAACTATTTTTCGTGTTGTTTCTTTTTATATTATTACAACAATACTCTTAATCTCCATTATTAGTTATATGTATCTCTCCAATCAAAAAAAACAAATCTTTCAATTACAACAAAATAGAGCAAACAATATAGCAAAAATCATTATCAATAAACTTGAAATCTTACATAATAATATCGATAAAGAAATAGCAATATATCCAGAGTTTGAGGATATAAAAAGTGGTATTTATGATATAGATAAAAAACTAATCTTTAAAAATTTTATACAAGATATTACAATAAAAAATCAAAAATATTTCATACAAAATGGTTTTATCTATTTTATTTATCCCGTTGAACCATACTACTTGGGAACTGCTTTTTTAGTGATACAACAAAAACAAAGTGGCAAATTTTATCATACTCTTTATAATGTTATTGCAATAATGTTCATCGTTATTTTCTTTTTAAGCTTGACATCATTTTTACTTATTAAACTTCTTATAAAACCACTAAGTAATAATTATTTACTTCTTGACAAATTTATAAAAGATACCACACACGAACTCAACACTCCAGTAAGTGCCATTTTAATCAATACCCAACTCATTGATAAAACCAATTTAGATGAAAAAAATCAAAAGAGATTTAATCGCATAGAAATAGGAGCAAAAACTATTTCTAGTATTTATGAAGATTTGGCATATCTCCTACTCAATAAACAAGAAAAATCAAACAACACAAATCTAAATATAAGCAATATCCTCCAAACAAGGATAGAATATTTTGAAATACTTTTTCAAAACAAATCTCTCAAAATACAATGCGATATACAAGAGGATATTTTTAAAAATGGTGATGAGATAAAAATCCAAAGATTATTTGATAATCTCCTCTCAAATGCTATAAAATATTCATACCCAAATACAACCATCACAATAACATTAAATAATCAATACTTTATGATAAAAGACCAAGGTATTGGACTTTATGAAGATGAGATAAAAGAGATTTTTATCAGATATAAAAGGTTTGATAAAAATAATGGTGGATTTGGTTTAGGATATAGCATCATTAAATCTATCATCAATGAATATAACTTTAAAATAGAGATAACCTCACAAAAAAATCAATGGACAAAGGTAAAGATAATATGGTAAAAATTGTTCTATTTTTCCTTTTGCAACTTGTCATATTTGCAAATAGTTTTGAATCAAATTGTAAAAAATGCCATAACGATACTGAACTTAGAATCTTTATGGCAAAATACACTCTCCAATACAGTAGTCAAAAAAATATCAAAAAAGCACTCTACCAATTTTTAAAATATCCAACATCATCAATACCCCTCATGCCCTATCATTTTATTAGACAAAAAGGGTACAAACCAGAATCAACATTAAATGATAATGAACTCAAAAATGCTATTGATATCTACTATCAAAAATTCAATTTAAAACATTTTATCAAATAAAAAATCAATCCCTTTTTGTTGTTTTTCTTTTTTTCTTAGCTACTGACTTTGTGGGACTTTTTTTCTTCTTTTTTTTAGAAGATGTTTGTTTGTATTCACTTTTTAGTTTTACTTCATCTTTATCTTTTCTTCGTATAGTTGGGTCTGGTTCAAATCCTTTGATAACTTCTTTTGGAATTTTTACCCCTATTGTTTTTTCTATCTCTTTAATCTCATACTTTTCATAAATATCTAAAAGTGATATCGCTTCGCCATTACGACCAGCTCTTCCTGTTCGCCCTACTCTATGCACATAATCTTGTGCAACTGCTGGAAGCTCATAGTTGATGACATAAGGAAGTTCCTCTATATCAAGTCCACGTGATGCAATATCTGTTGCAACTAACACTCTTATCTTTTCTGTTTTAAAATCTTTTAGTGTTCTTAAACGGGTTGATTGTTTGATATCACCATGAATTACTCCACATTTTAAACCATCTTTTTTTAACTCTTCTACTAATTCATTAGCACTTGCTTTTGTTTTGGTAAAAACTAAAACTTGTTGTAAATTGCGTGAACCTATGATATAGGCTAAAAGCTCTGCTTTACGATTGGCATCTACAAGATATCCTTTTTGATTGATGGTATCTACGGTGGAATTTTTCTTTGATGTTTCAATAAATGCAGGTTTTTTTAACACAAGTTTTGAAAGCTTTCTTACTTTATCACTAAATGTTGCGCAAAAAAGGAGAGTTTGATGGTTTTTTGGAAGCAATGGATGGATTTTTCTTATCTCCTTTGCAAATCCCATATCAAGCATTCTATCTGCTTCATCAAGCACAAAAAACTCTACGTGTGTTAATTTTAATCCAACCTCAATATGTTCTAACAATCTTCCAGGAGTTGCTATGATGATATCTACCCCTTTTTGTAAAAATCTTTGTTGTGTTTCTATCGATTTTCCACCCACTAAAACACCACATTTTATATCCATATATTTTGCATAAAGGGTTAAATCTTCATAAATTTGCACAGAGAGTTCTCTTGTTGGAGCTACTATGATAGCTTTGACTTCTCTTTTTTCATTTTTTTGTACTTTTTTTAACTTTTGTAAAATTGGTAATCCAAATGCCGCTGTTTTCCCTGTCCCTGTTTGTGCTGATGCAAAAATATCCTTTTTTGCCAATACCAAAGGAATCGCTCTTTGCTGAATTGTTGTTGGTTCTTGATATCCTAATTCTTTAATTGCATCAAGCAAAGGTTTAATCAGTCCTAATTTTTCAAATGACATAAACACACTACCTTTTTTTAATAATATTTTACTATATTATTATGTTTATATAGCTATAATTTACAAAATTTCAAATAGAAGTTCAAAAATGATTCGAAAAGTTCTTAAAAAAACAAGCAAACATGAAAAATTAAGAGAGTTTATCCACAAATACAATGTCCCAAAACACTACCTCGCTACAAACAGAAAGATGATTTCACGTGGTGTGTTTTTAGGTTTATTTATAGCCGCAATCCCTATGCCTATGCAAATGGCAGCAGTGCTTCTTTTTATGCCGATTTTTCGTTTTAATGTCCCTGTGGCACTTGCTATGTGTTGGCTAAGTAACCCTTTTACTATGCCTGCTATGTATTATGCTGAATATATCACTGGTTCATTTATACTAGGAACCAAAGTGGGTCACGTGGAGATGACACTTGATTGGTTTAGTGCCAATATGGATAAAATATTTATCCCACTCTATACAGGAACACTCGTATTTTCCATCGTTGCTTCAACCCTTGGATATCTGCTTGTAAATTTCATTTGGAAAAGCTCTGTTTATAAAGATAGAAGTTTGCACTATTCTAAA
>FPHP01000017.1_pt1 | contig 7310 bp, 6 predicted proteins | sample 1057371 | NCBI WGS metagenome assembly FPHP01 (sample SAMEA4473311, study PRJEB15554) | hydrothermal vent metagenome | biome: marine basaltic hydrothermal vent biome; feature: marine hydrothermal vent; material: water | place: Pacific Ocean | collected 2011-06-14/2011-07-23 | depth 1155 m
CACAAAACCATTTTCAGAAGATACTCGTACTATCTCCCCCTCTTTATACCCTAAACTACTGTGCACATAGACATTTGTTTCTCTTTGAAACTGGGAATTTAAACTTTTTTTTGATTTTGGAGTGATAAGGAAAAATGCTCCCTCTCCTTTTTGTTTATCGCTATCATAATCATCTAAAAATAAAAACTCCCCATCATCTGTATCAAATCCATCTTGATAAGGGACTGCTTCTCTTTCTTTTACATAAAATGTATCATCTTTTTGTGTAGCAAATGATTGAAAATGATTAATATAATATGCTTCATCTTGTATCTCTATACCAAATTTTTGACAAAGTAAAGCACTCAAATCATACTCACTTATCCCACTATCACACTTTGCTACTTGTGGCATTTTTAACATATGATGATGTCCATAAGAAACTCGTATATCATTTTTATATAAAAATGGTTTTGCTGGAATAACCAAATCTGCTATTTGACTTGTTTCATTTTCATATAAACCAAAATAGATAATATTTTTTACTTGTTGTAAGCTTTTTTGAACTCTTGAAGTATTTGGCATTTGGGCAAGTGGATTTGCTCCTTGAATAAATACTGTCTCAAATGTTTCAAATGGAGTATTTACACGCGAAACTCTTGGTGCTTTTGTATAAAAAGGAGTATCTATTCCTGCTTGAGAATCCCCAAGATACATCACACCACATCCCTCTTTTCCAAACAAACCTAAAAACAAAGCAAATCCATCTATTGCTCTTAAAACATCTGCTCCATTACTATATTTTTGCACTCCAACACCACAAATAATAGTTACCTTTTTCTTCTCAATAAGTTTTAAAAGTGTTCCAACCTCCCCTAAAGTTACATCAATAGCCTCAAGTTTTGCTTTAATACGTAATGTTTGCGTGAGTTCATAAAAATCTTCATATTCACTCCCATACTCTTCTAAATACTCTTCATCTATACTTTCGTGAATATATAAAAAACGAGCAAGCAATAAAGCAAGTTCTAAATCACCATGGGGTTTTATTTGAATATGTAAGTGAGCATTTTTAGCAATTTTCGTTTTTACAGGGTCAATAACAATGATTGTTTTATCTTGAATATAAGGCAAAAGATGAGAAGATGTTGTATGTGGATTTCTCCCCCATAAAATAACCACATCTGTTTTTTCTAACTCTTCTAAAGAGATATTTTTATTTGAACCTCTCCCTTCAACTATCCCAGCTCTTCCTGCTCCATCACATAAACTTCCCTCTGTAAGAGTTGCTCCATATGAAGCAAAAAAATGATCCATCACCTCTTGCATCAATCCAAAATTACCACTTCCACGATAATGCAAAATATTTTTTTGCTCTAACATACCATACAAAATCTCCAAAGCCTCTTGCATAGAGATATCTTTTCCCTGAAAACGAGGTTTTTGAATAATTGGATATGTTTCATAATGATTCATATGGGAACAAAGATACCCTTTTGTATGAGTATCTTTTTCACCTTTTATTTTTCCTTCATCAAATGTTATTGCACATGCATCATAACAATCAAGTGGACATGCTGTTTTATTATTCATCTTTTAATTCTACCTTCACTAAATTTGAAAATATTTTTGGTGCATCAATGATAATTTGAGCCTGATATTTTGAAATATTTATTGTATCAGCTATTTTTATGAGTCGTGTTATTTTATAATTTGTTTTTTTTCCATTGATATAAATTACTTTATGTTTTGCATTATAAACATCATCTTTATCTAAATAAAGAAGTAATTTTGCTTTTGAAATATCTGCAATAAGTGCAAGAGGAGTACCAATTCCAACAACTTGTTGTGGTTTAACCAATAAAGAATAGAGTAAAAAACCTTTTGCTGTTACTGATTTGTCTTTTATTTTTTTTCTTAATTTTATAATAAGTAATTTTGTATTTGATATTTGAGTTTCTAAATTTGCAATACTCTTTTTTGTATTTAAGAGTTGATTTTTTGTTGCAATAAGGTCATAAAAAGCTCCATCCTTTTCTACTTGAGATTTAATTTTCATCCCCTTAATTGCATCATAATTGTTTTGTTTTCTCTTGAGTGTAGCTTGAATATTTTGCAAAATATCTTCATCTTCTTGAAGCATACTTTGTAAGAATTTTTCTTTTTTTTGCAAAGAAATTAACTCTTTTTTATCTATACTATCATCTATCTTGATATAAGGTTTTGAAGATAAAATATTTCCTAAATCATATTCATTAACATATACAATCTCTCCAGCAACTTTTGAAGAAACTTTTCTCATCTCATAAGGTTCTACTTTTGCATAATATTCTTTTCCAAATAATACAGTAGCAAATACCAATAAAAATAAAATTTTCATTCACCATCCTTTTATTTCATAAAGATATTTTACCATTTCATCTTTAACATTCAAGCATATTTCATTATATTTTAGATAGTATTAAAAATCTATTCAAGAAAGGATACTTATGTCTATATTAGATAATGTAGATGCTGCTACAAACTTAGCAAAAAATAATGAATTACAATTACTTGTTTTTAAAGTAAGCAATGACGAAACCTCCTCTTATTATGCTATTAATGTTTTTAAAACAAGAGAAGTTGTTGAATCAAAAAATCATCATCTCACACAACTTCCATCAAGCCATCCAATGCTTGAAGGTACAATTATGCTTCGTGGTATACAAATACCTGTTTTAAATCTTCCTTTATGGTTAGGTATCCATCTCACAAGGGAGGAAGTTGAAAAATCAAATATCTTAATATGTGATTTTAATGGTGTTATTATAGGACTTCGCATTATTTCTGCACATAGAGTCATCAAAAAAAATTGGAATGAAATGAATGCACCAGATAGTTATCGACTCAAAGAAGATGGTGTCATTATCAATGATACAAAGCTTGAAGATGGCAGTTTATGTTTGGTTCTTGATTATGAAAAACTTTTAGCTGATGTTATCCCTCAAGTAATGGTAAATACAAAAGAGGTTCTTCATATCAAAAAATCTACTTTACCAAAAAGATTACAAAATGGAACAGTTTTAATTGCTGAAGACTCAAAAACAGCACAAACAGCACTCCACCAAATTTTTAGAAATATCAATATAGATATGAAACTTTTTGATAATGGAAAAAAACTCATTACTTACATAGATTCTCTTTCAGAAACAGAACTCAATAACATAGCAGCTATTGTAACAGATATAGAAATGCCCGAGATGTCAGGATTTACAGTTATCCAAATACTAAGAAAAAATCCACTCACACAAAACCTACCAATCATAGTCAATAGCTCTATGACAGGAGATAATAACAAAAGAGAAGCACAATCACTTGGAGCAGATGGATTTGTAGATAAAACAAAAAGTCACGATATCATTCCACTTATCGTAAATGTAATGAAGAAAAAAGGGTTGGCTTAATCACTTTAAAGTGATTAAACCTTCTATTTATTGAAAAAGAGAAATTAGTACACCAGCCGCAACTGCTGAACCAATAACACCTGCAACATTTGGACCCATTGCATGCATTAAAAGCATATTTGTACGGTCATACTCCATACCAACTTTATTTGATACACGAGCCGCCATAGGTACTGCTGAAACACCTGCTGAACCAATAAGTGGATTGATTTTTGTTCCTGGGAACAAATTCATAAATTTTGCCATCAATACACCTGCTGCTGTTCCAACACCAAATGCAATAATACCAAGTGCCATAATAAATAATGTTTGTGGTACTAAGAATTGATCTGCTGCTAATTTTGAACCAACACCAAGACCTAAGAAAATAGTAACAATATTAATCATTGCATTTTGAAGTGTGTCATTAAGACGCTCAACAACTGCTGATTCTTTTAAGAAGTTACCAAACATAAATGCACCAATTAGAGGTGTTGATTCTGGAAGCACTAAAATAGCTAAAACAAGAACAAGAATAGGAAAAACAAGTTTTTCTAAACGAGATACATGACGAAGTGTACTCATTCTAATTCTTCTTTCTTCATCTGTTGTTAAAGCTTTCATAATAGGAGGTTGAATAATAGGAACCATCGCCATATATGAATAAGAAGCAACCGCAATCGCACCTAAAATTTCAGGAGCTAATTTTGTCGCAATAAAAATAGATGTCGGACCATCTGCTCCACCAATAATAGAAATTGCTGATGCTTGTTTTAAAGTAAAATCAGTAAGTCCCATTTGTGTTAAAGCAACTGCACCAACAAGTGTTCCAAAAATACCAAATTGAGCCGCTCCACCAAGAAGTGCTGTTTTAGGATTTGATAAAAGTGGACCAAAATCAGTCATCGCTCCAACACCCATAAAAATAAGAATTGGGAAAAGCTCATTACTCAAACCCATATTATAGATAACACCTAAAAAACCATGTTCTCCAGCAATTCCAGCAAGAGGAATATTTGATAATAATCCACCAAATGCTATTGGTAAAAGTAAAAGTGGCTCAAACCCTTTTTTAATAGCTAACCAAAAAAGCAAAAAAGTGATAAGAATCATTATCAAACGACCCCAAGACTTGTGAAAATCACTCATCTTTTTCCCTGTTGCACTAAGTTCATCTGGATCTGGATGCATAAATGCACTAATACCTGTTGATCCTAAAAATCCCCCAATCATTGCTGAAAAAGATTTACTTTGATAAGTCTCTTTTTGCACAGTTGTAGATGGAGTTGCATGAGCATCTGAAGCAACTTCAGATGCACTTGCAAACCCAAAACTTAACACCATAAACAATGCAAGTAATTTTAAGATAAAAGATTTCATATCATCTTACCCTATAACTGCTACGAGTTGACCCTCAACTACTTTGTCATTTGTTGCAACATTAATAGATTTAATTACACCACCTTTTGGTGCTACAACATCGATTTCCATTTTCATAGATTCTAAAATCATAATAACATCGCCCTCATTGACACTTTGACCCGGATTTGCAACAATTTTCCAAACATTACCCGGTAAAAGTGCTTTTACATCAACATGATCACCAGATGTTGCTACAACTTCAGGTGCTGGTGTTGAAGGTTGTGTAGTTTCTCCATTTACCGCTGTTACTTGAATATCTGCATCACCTTCTGCAACTTGAACACTAAATTTTTCACCATTTACTACTACTGTATAATTTCCGCTACCCATACTTTCACTTCCTTCACAATCTTTTTCCATATCTGATAATTTACGAACTTTTAGTTCACCTTTACCTTCTAAGAAGGCAATCCCTTTTTCTTGACATGCAGCTGCAATAAAAATATTTTCTTCAGTTATCTCTAAATTTGCTTTTTTGAGTTCATCAATAGCGTGTTGTAGAGATTTTGTTTCATCCTCATTTGCAAGATCAAGAGCATTTTTTGTCGTTGGCTCAAGCCCTAACTTTTCAGATGCTATTTTTACAATCTCTGGATCTGGAGCAACAGGTGTTTTCCCAAAATATCCAAGTACCATTTTCCCATAACCCGGAGCAATCGCTTTCCATGGTCCTTGCATTACATTATTTAATGCTTGTTGGAAATAAAATTGAGATACTGGTGTTACAGATGTACCATAACCACCTTTTTCAACAACTTCTTGCATTGCTGCAATAACTTCTGGAAATTTATCTAAGATATCATTATCTCTCATCATCTGTGTATTTGCAGTAAGTGCACCACCTGGCATTGGTGAAAATGGAATAACAGGAGAAACTTTTGTTGCTTCTGGTGGTACAAAATAATCCTCAAGACAAGATTGTAACTCTTTTTCGTATGTTAAAATCTTACCAATTTCTAAACCACCAAGGTCAAAATTCATACCCTTAGTTGCATGAAGCATTGTTAAAATATCTGGTTGACTTGTTCCTCCAGATACAGGTGAAGCAGCTAAATCAATCCCATCTACACCAGCTTCTAAAGCAGCCATATAAGCAGCTACTGAAACACCTGCTGTTTCGTGTGTATGTAAACGAATATGTGTTCCTTCTGGAACTAATTTTCTTGCCATCTTAATAGTTTGGAAAACTTTTTGTGGATTTGATGTTCCAGATGCATCTTTAAAACAAATACTATCATAAGGGATACCACTATCTAAAATTTCACGAAGTGTTTTTTCATAAAATTCAACATCATGAGCTCCATGACATCCTGGTGGTAAATCCATCATTGTTACAACTACTTCGTGTTTTAAACCATGATGAACAATTCTTTCACCTGAATATTTAAGATTTTCAACATCATTAAGAGCATCAAAGTTTCTAATAGTTGTTGTTCCATGTTTTTTAAACATTTTTGCGTGTAAATCGATAAGCTCTTTTGAACCAGTATCAAGCATAACTGTATTTACACCACGTGAAAGTGTTTGTAAATTTGCTTCAGGACCAACAATTTTTCTAAACTGATCCATCATCTCAAATGCATCTTCACGCAAATAAAAATAAAGCGATTGAAATCTTGCTCCACCACCAAATTCATAATGAGTGATACCCGCTGTTTTTGCCGCTTCTACTGCTGGAAGAAAATCTTTCATTAAGACACGACCACCAAAAACAGACTGGAAACCATCTCTAAAAGTTGTATCCATAATATCTATAAATTTTTTAGCCATATTTACCCTTTTCTATGATGTGCTATTGCCGCTGTTATGGCTGCAATAACTTTTTTGTTGTCTTGCTGTTGACCAGACGTTATATTTGATACATCTGCAACATCTTCTTGTACTTCAGGGAAAAATCTATGGATAATAGATGACATAGCATTCATACTAAGTATCATTATAATTAGGAATACAAACACTGTTCCCATTCCTAATCCCATAAATTTAAACCCCTCTAATATGAGGTTTGTCTCCATAAAATCACCTTTGCTCTAATAATTTGACTCCATAGTATAAGATAAAAATGTTTAAAAATAGTTTTATAGCTATTTTACTACTTCGTGTATTTAAAATTTGTTACTTTTTTCGTATATACTTCTACTATGAAAAAAATTTAACAAAAGGTTCTTTATGACAAAATATGTTCAAAAATTTAGTATTATCAACTCACTTGAGGGATATTCATATCTTATACTTCTATTTATTGCGATGCCTTTAAAGTACAAATTTGGTTTTCCAATAGCTGTAAAAATAGCTGGTATGACACATGGAATACTCTTTATTGCATTTATGATACTTCTATATCTTGCCCAAAAAGAGGCAAAATGGTCAATAAAAGAAAGTATTGTATTTTTCATTGCATCTCTTATTCCATTTGGAACTTTCTTTACAAAGAAAAAAATCAAATCTTATAAGTAAGAGAGCATAAATAACTTCATATTCAATGAG
>FPHP01000036.1_pt1 | contig 5712 bp, 3 predicted proteins | sample 1057371 | NCBI WGS metagenome assembly FPHP01 (sample SAMEA4473311, study PRJEB15554) | hydrothermal vent metagenome | biome: marine basaltic hydrothermal vent biome; feature: marine hydrothermal vent; material: water | place: Pacific Ocean | collected 2011-06-14/2011-07-23 | depth 1155 m
GAGGCAATTCTTGCTATTGATTTCTCTTTGGCAGAGGAGAGAAATATACAGGATATTTTAGATATTTTTATTCAATCCTCTAAGACTTTTATTGTGTTATCTCTTTTTGTTCTGTTGATTGTGATGCTTCTCTTGAGTTATGAGAAGAAACGAACAAGAATTATAAAAGAGCAGAGTAGAGAGATTCAGGAGTTTAATAATACTTTGCAAAAGAGAATTGAAGAAGAGGTTGCCAAAAATAGAGAAAAAGACAAACAGATGCTCCAACAATCTCGCCTTGCCCAAATGGGGGAGATGATAGGGATGATAGCCCATCAATGGCGACAGCCTCTTAGTGCCATCAGCTCGGCAAGTATTGCTATAAATATGAAGGCACAGATGGATATGCTCGATAGTAAATCAGCCATAGAGTTAGCAGAGAAAATTTCTGAATTTACTCAATATTTGAGTAAAACAATAGATGATTTTCGAGAGTTTTATAAGGATAAAAAAGAGAAGCAAGATGTAACCTATAAGGAGCTTATAGACTCTACTCTTAATATTGTAGAGGTTTCACTTAAAAATAAAAATATTAAGCTTGTTATTGAGATGCAGAGTGAGATTACTTTTCATACTTACGCAAATGAGCTCAAACAGGTGCTTTTAAATCTTATCAAAAATGCAGAGGATGCACTCTTAGAGAAGGGAGTAGAAAGTCCTTGCATAAAAATTATAACTCAAGAGAATAGACTTATAGTAAGTGATAATGGAGGAGGTATTCCAGAGGATATAATAGATAAAATATTCGACCCATACTTCTCTACCAAGAAAAATCTCAATGGAACAGGCTTAGGGCTCTATATGAGTAAGACGATTATAGAGGAGCATTGTGAAGGAAAATTGAGTGTGCATAATGGAGAGGATGGAGCAGTTTTTGTAGTGGAATTGTCAAATTAAATTATTCCAAAATAGGAAGTAAGACTTCACTCTCACCTCTTTGATGGGACTAAAGTCCCATTTCCGAAAGAGAGCTAAGCTTTTCTCAAAAATCGGAAGTGAGACTTTAGTCTCACCATTGGATGGGAGTAAAGTCCTATTTCAGAAAAATGAAACAAGAGAAGGGAAAAAAAGATAAAGGATAGCGATGTTTTATAGATTAAAGGTAAAAGTAAAAGTTTTAATACCCTTTTTAATTTTTGTTGTATTGTTTTTAATGCTAACAACAAGTTATATTACAAATTATTATTCGCAAATAGATTCATTAAAAGAACTGCAAAAAAGTGTTGTTTTATCTACAAAAATATCACAGCTTATTCATGAAACACAAAAAGAGAGGGGATATTCCTCTGGATATGTTACAAATCATGGAGAAAGATTTGAAAAAGAACTTGAACTACAAAAGCAACAAACAGATAAAAAAATAGTTGAGTTGCGAGGTTTATTATCAAAATTTAACAATCCTATTATTATAACTTCTATACAAAAACCTCTACAATATCTTGTAACATTAAAAAGCATTCGGAAAAAAGTGAAAAATTTACAAATCAACTCACATAAAGTAATTCTATTTTATTCTACTATGAATGATGCTTTTTTAAATATTTTTGTGAAACTTGCAAAATCTTCACAGGTAGCAAATATTACACAAGAATTAATAGCATATAGTGATTTTTTGTATGCAAAAGAAAATGCAGGGATTGAGCGTGCACTTGGAACTGCTATTGTATCTCAAAATTATTTTGATAAAAATCAAAAGGTTACTTTTACCAATCTTGTAGAAGCACAAAGGCTATATCTCAAGATGTTTTTACAATTAACTTCTCAAGATATCAGAATTTTTTATAAAAAAGTATTTACTGGAAATGATATTAATAATGTGAATAAAGTAAGAGCAATTATTTTATCTAAAGAGAGTCATTTTCAAATTGATCCTCTATTTTGGTTTGATAATATAACCTCAAAAATAGATAAATTAAAAAAAATCGATAATTATCTAGAAAAACATATCCTAAAAAATATTGATGAAGCATTAAGAAAAAATTATGGCTATTTTTTGATTTTTATTTTTCTTAATATTTTAGGTGTGAGTGTATTTGTTGGTATCGTTATAACTTTTTTGAAATTAATACATAATGAACTAGAATTAAAAAAGATAAATGATAAATATATTATTAGTTCAGTAACAGATGCAAAGGGGAGGATTCTTGATGTGAGCGATGCCTTTTGTATGATTTCTGGTTATTCAAAAAAAGAACTCATTGGGAAAACACATAATATAGTGCGTCATCCTGATATGCCAAAAAGTGTTTTTAGAGAGATGTGGAAAGCATTAAAACAGAAAAAATCTTGGCAAGGAAAAGTAAAAAATCTCAAAAAAAATGGTGATGAGTATTGGGTTTATGCAAATATAGAATCTATATTGAATAATAAAGGAGAAATAAAGGGATATGCTTCAATCCGAGTTGATATTACAGATAGCGTTCATCTTCAAGAAGAATTAGAAAATAATAGGAAAAAAGATCGACTTCTTTTACAGCAGAGCAAACATGCACAAATGGGTGAAATGTTAGCTATGATAGCCCATCAATGGCGACAACCTCTTAGTGCTATAAGTGCAGCAAGTATCACTCTTAATATGAAAGCCCAAATGGATATGTTGGAAAAAAATGTAGTGATAGAAGTTGCAAATAAGATTTCTGATCTTACCCAACATCTTAGTAAAACAATAGATGATTTTAGAGATTTTTTTAAAAATACAAAAGAAAAAAAAGAGATAACATATCAAGAGCTTATCAATAAAACTCTTGAAATAGTAGAGGTTTCTTTAAAAAATAAAAATATCACCATTATTAGAGAAGAAGAGAGTAAAGAGGTATTTGTAACTTATACAAATGAGTTAAAACAAGTGGTCTTAAATTTGATAAAAAATGCAGAAGATATCCTGTTGGAAAAAAATATAAAAGAACCTTATATCAAGATAGTAACAGAAGGAAATAAATTAAAAATATATGATAATGGTGGAGGTATCCCTGAAGATATAATAGATAAAATATTTGACCCATACTTCTCAACAAAAAGTTTAAATGGAACAGGCTTAGGACTCTATATGAGCAAGACGATTATAGAGGAGCATTGTGAGGGAAAACTAACTGTCCATAATGAAGCAGATGGAGCAGTTTTTGTGGTAGAATTATCAAATGGAGAGAAAGATGAAAAGAATAGTAACAGATAGCTCAAACTTTAAAGATTTACGACAAAGAGATGCTTATTATGTTGATAAAACGCCTCAAATAGTGGAGTTTTTTGAAGAGAAAGAGTATATAGCACTTGCACAAAAATGAGTCTATAACAATATGAGAAAGAGTATATAGCACTTGCACAAAAACGAGGCTATAACAATATTTTAGCATTTGGTGTTGTGTTTGATGGGAAGCGATGTTGGGTGCAAAAGGTATAAAATAGCTTCTTTTTTCGGAAGTGAGACTTTAGTCTCACCATGGGATGGGACTAAAGTCCCATTTCCGAAAGAGAGTTAGGCTTTAGTCTCACCTTGGATGATGGAGAGGTAAAATTTTATTTTTGAATATAAATAAAGGTGTTAAAAATGCTAAAAGAAAAACCAAAATTATTATTTTATTGTGGTATCACTATGATAAAACCAATGAGAGAAATATCGCAAATTATAGAAGAAAAATATGATTGTGTTATAGATATTATTTCTGGTGATTCTCAAACGCTCTATGATAGACTCAAGCGTGAGCAAAAAGGGGATTTATATCTTCCTGGTTCAAGCTCTTTTAGAAAAAAGAATCTACGAGATGGTATTTTACTTGATAAAAAATATATTGGGTTTAATAGGGCGGCTATTTTTGTCCAACATGGAAATCCAAAAAAAATCAAAGATTTAACAAGTTTGGTAGATGAGAATATAGTAACAATGCTCTGTAATCCCAAAAATGGAAGTATAGGGGCAGGAACAAAAGAGGTTTTGAAAAAATTTGGTGGAAAAAAATTTTTAAAAGAGGCTTTTGCAAAAAGTTCTAAAATTGCTAAGAACTCTAAAGAACTTAATGATGCACTGATTGATAAAAGTGTAGATATGGTAATAAACTGGAGAGCGACTCGCTATTGGGATGAGAATCAAAAATATATTGAAGATATTGAAATAGATGAAGAGTATGCTCCAAAACAGAGAATGGTCATTAATCTTTTGAAATTTTCTAAACATAAGAAGATTGCAAAAGCATTCATGAAATTTGCAGCTTCAAGGGATGGACAGGCGATAGTAAAAAAATATGGTTTTTATCCAAAACTGAGTAGTGAGCTTAAGACAAAAGATGCTTCTATTCGTGCAATTTTGAATGCACAGTCCAATATTATTATTTTGAGTGATGGCATTAGAATGCTTGATGCAAATCAAAAATTACTTGATTTTTTTGGTGATTTTAAAAATTTTAATGATTTTAAAAAAGAGCATAAATGTATTTGTGATTTTTTTGAGAGAGAGATTCCTAGTGATGATTATATAGTCAATAAAGATTATGATGGATTAAATTGGGTGGAATATATTTTAAAAAATCCAAAAAGAGATTTTAAAGTCATTATGAAAAAAGGGGAAAAATTACACCATTTTTCAATCTCTGTAAAAGAACAAATTTTTAATAAATTGACCCAAGATATCTTTATGGTGATTACTTTGAATGATATTACAAAAGAGGTTGAGATACAAACAAAATTAAAAGAATTAAATTTTACTCTTGAAAAGAGGATAAGAGAAGAGATAGAGAAAAATAGAGAGAAAGATAAACAGTTGTTTCACCAATCCCGCCTTGCCCAAATGGGGGAGATGATAGGGATGATAGCCCATCAATGGCGACAGCCTCTTAGTGCCATCAGCTCGGCAAGTATTGCTATCAATATGAAGGCACAGATGGATATGCTCGATAGTAAATCAGCTATAGAACTTGCCGATAAAATCTCTGAATTTACCCAATATTTGAGTAAAACAATAGATGATTTTAGAGAGTTTTATAAGGATAAAAAAGAGAAGCAAGATATTACCTATAAGGAGCTTATAGACTCTACACTCAATATTGTAGAGGTCTCGCTTAAAAATAAAAATATTAAGCTTGTTATTGATATCGAGAGTGAGATTGTTTTTCAGACTTATGCAAATGAACTCAAACAGGTGCTGTTAAATCTTATAAAAAATGCAGAGGATGCACTGCTAGAGAAGGAAGTAAAAAATCCCTATATTAAGATTCTTGCACAAGAGAATAGACTCATAGTAAGTGATAATGGTGGAGGTATCCCTGAAGATATAATAGATAAAATATTTGACCCATACTTCTCAACAAAAAGTTTAAATGGAACAGGGCTTGGACTCTATATGAGCAAGACGATTATAGAGGAGCATTGTGAGGGAAAACTAACTGTCCATAATGAAGCAGATGGAGCAGTTTTTGTAATTGAGTTGCTAGTGAAACATCACTAGCAAAAAGATTCCAAAGAGAATCCTATAGATACCAAAGCTAACAAAAGTGAATTTTTCTAAAAATGCCAAAAAGAGTTTGATAGTAAGGTATGCAACAATAAAGGCAACGACAAATCCTACAAGAAGTGCCTCTAAATTTGCCCCTGAAAAATCATGATAATATTTTAAAATATCATGAGCAGTAACGGCACTCATAACAGGAAAAGCAAGTAAAAAACTAAACTCTGCACTCGCTTTCC
>FPHP01000034.1_pt1 | contig 5534 bp, 4 predicted proteins | sample 1057371 | NCBI WGS metagenome assembly FPHP01 (sample SAMEA4473311, study PRJEB15554) | hydrothermal vent metagenome | biome: marine basaltic hydrothermal vent biome; feature: marine hydrothermal vent; material: water | place: Pacific Ocean | collected 2011-06-14/2011-07-23 | depth 1155 m
AGCATACATCAGAAAAACACACGACCTTTTTGTAATGGAACAAAAAATGCAAAAAATGTTAGATGAATTGGAATAAATATAATATTTATTTTTATTTAAGAAATAAATGCTATAATTCCAACATCTTAAATATTTAAGAGAATGTGCGCTCGTAGCTCAGCTGGATAGAGCACTGGTTTGCGGTACCAGCGGTCAGGAGTTCGAATCTCTTCGGGCGTACCATTTTTTTCTACAATTTATCCTCCATTTTCAAATCAATCTTATAAAAAGTCACTATTACAAATATGAAACAAAATACTCTAACTATTAAAACAATTTTCACACTCGCTCTTCATAAAAAAAGAGAGTTCATCAAAGCTCAAATCATTACACTTTTAGCTATACTCATCAGTGTTCCCATCCCTTTGATGCTTCCGATGATGGTAGATGAAGTACTCCTTCACAAACCTCATTATATTATCCCAACCATCAATACATTTTTAGGGAGTGGTTCTGCTTTTTATTATGTTTTTCTTGTTGTATTTGCTGTTATCTTTTTACGATTTTTACACTATTTTTTAACAGTAATTACAACAAAAATTTTTACTACTATTGCAAAGTATGTTACTTTTATGATTCGTCGTCGTTTGCTTCTTCATCTCCAACACACTTCTATTGATGCTTATGAAACACTTGGTAGTGGTGCTATTAGTGCTAATCTCATCACAGATATCGATACACTTGATAGTTTTATCATCAATTCATCCAGTCGTTTTGTTGCTTCTGTTTTAACTCTTATTGCTGTTGGTATTGTGATGATTAGTATCCACCCAATTTTAGGAATTCTCATCCTTTTTGTTCAGCCACTCATTATGTTTTTTAGCAAAAAGATGTCTGCAAATGTTGGAAAACTCAAAGCAAAAGAGAATCAAGCCATTGCAAATTTTCAAGAAAATATCGGAGAAACTTTAGAACTTTTTGGACAAATAAAAGCAAGTAATAAAGAAAAATATTTCTTTTCAAAAGCTATAAATTATGCCAAAGAGATACAAAATAAGGCAAATGATTTTAGCTTTAAAAGTGTTGCATTTGAAAAACTTTCTTATACTATTTTTCTTGCAATTTTTGAGATTATTCGAGCAACTGGACTTTTACTTGTTGTGTATAGTGATTTGAGTATTGGAATGATGTTTGCGATGTTTGGCTATATTTGGTTTATTATGACTCCTATTCAAGATATTCTCTCTATCCAATATAGCTATGCTTCTGCTACATCAGCCCTTCAAAGAATAAATGAAGTTCTTGCTTTAAAACACGAAGCAAATGGAAAAGAACACCTTCTTTGCAAAAATATTGATATCAAACTCTCTTTTCTTTCATTTAGCTATAAAAGTAATCAAAAAGAGATATTAAAAAACATCAATTTGTATATCCCTTATAAAACAAAAATAGCACTTATTGGAGCGAGTGGAAGTGGAAAAACAACCCTTGCACAAATTATTTCTGGATTTTATGAAAAAACAGATGGAGAACTTCTTTATAATGATATTCCCATAGAAAAACTCAATAGAGGTTCTTTACGTGAAAAAATCTTTCTTGTCTTACAAATGCCAATTTTATTTAATGCTTCTTTACGATTTAATATCACAATGGGAGATACAACAATAGATGATACAACAATCTATAAAGCATTAGAAATAGCACAACTTGGGGAAATGATAGAAAATATGCCTCAAAAACTCGATACTATGGTAGGACATCACGGCATACGGCTCTCAGGAGGACAAAGACAACGACTAAGCATTGCACGAATGATTATTGCAAATCCAAGTGTAGTTATCTTTGATGAATCAACCTCAGCACTTGATGTCCATACCGAAGCAAAACTCTTTCAAGCTTTAGAACCCATTTTAAAAGATAAAACAGTTATCACCATTGCCCATAGACTCAGCACCATTCAACATGCAGATATGGTCTATGTTTTAAACAATGGCGAAATAGTCCAACAAGGAACCCACAAAGAATTAGAAGAGAAAGAGGGGCATTATAAAGAGTTTATTCAAAAACAATTACTTTAAAACATATGCTCTAATAATCTCTTGACGATGAATTGGTCTATCTCGTCTATCTGTTTTAACCACATTAAGTTTTGCAAGTGTTTTCATAGAAGATGGAACAACTTGACCAAAAATAGTATAGTATCCATTAAGCCAAGGTGTTGGAGCTGTGGTGATAAAAAACTGACTTCCATTGGTTGATGGACCTCTATTTGCCATTGCTAAAATACCCGGTTTATCAAAAACTTTATCTTTAAACTCATCTTTAAAAGGTTTTTTCCAGATACTCTCTCCACCACGACCCGTCTCTGTTGGATCGCCCCCTTGAATCATAAAATTACGAATAATCCTATGAAAAGCAACTCCATTGTAATATCCCTCTTTAATATGTGTTATAAAATTTTCCACCGCTAAAGGAGCTACATCTTCAAATAATTCTAACTCTATTTTTCCCTGTGTTGTTTCAAGGACAACGTGGGGATTTTTTGCATATAAACTCATCACCAAAATAAACATCATAAATAAAAATTTTTTCATTCTTTTATCTCCTTTATTTGTTCAAAATTTTTTAAACTCACAATCACATCACACTCCTCTTCATAAATAAGATATGTTTGTTCTTTTGAGAGAAAAAAAAGATATGCCAACTCTTTATAAGGAGCCAAACAAATATCTAAAATAATAATATATTTCTTTTCTATACCAAAAAAATCATAGTAAGTAGAAAGCACCAATGTTTCAAGGTTTTGTTCTTGTGATGTTTTTGTGTTATCTAAAAGTGTAATTGGTATCTCTAATTGCTGTTTAAATTCAGTATATAAAATAGTCCTACTTGGTGGGTCAGAAACTATCATAATATCTTTTGCATCATACTTTCTTAAAAGTTCTTTTACTAAAGAGATTGTTTTTTCATAAGGTTCATCTTGAAAAAAAAGAGTTGATTGTTCTTTAAAACTAATATCAAATGAAAATTTATGGTCAAGTTCGCTATTTGAGACAAAAAGAACAGGAATCTTCTTATATACATTTAACAAGTAAGTAATAAAATCAGCAGGTAAAAAATCAGCATCATCACAAAATATGAGATTATACAATTTTGAGCGTTTTCGCAAAAGCCATTTTTCTATCACAAGTTTATCATCAACTCTCTTTTTACCCAATTTTGATAGGTGTTTTTGAAGAACCTCTTTTGGTGTTAAAACCTCAATATACTCAAAATCTATCATCAGTGTCTTATCTTGTGCAAAAGCTTGAAGTTTTTGCATAAAAAAATCACATGCCATTTTATTTGCTTTGATGACAAGAATTTTGTTGTATCTGTTTTTGAGATGCTCAAAAATAACTTTTGTTGCAAGAGTAGCACTTTTTCCACTCCCTACTCTTCCATTTAAAACACTATGTTCTATAATATCTTGATAGATAAAATCTATTTGCTGTTGTGTTGCTAACTTTGGTTGTAGAGTATCATCAAGTATTGTATATTGAAATAATAATCTATAAAAAAGTTGTGCTGGAGAAAATATTTTTTTCTTTTGTTTTGAAACACTAAAGAGTTTTTTTATAATAGCTTTTTCTTTTAAATCACTAAAAAAAATTCTACTCTTTGGAAGGAGCTTTTTAAAAGAATCATCAAGTCTTTCATACTGCTCTTCATCTAAATTTTCCATGAGTAAAAAATTGTGAATTGGCAATTTTTTACCCTTGAAAAATTGTTCTAATTTTGTTTGAAAAATCTGGTGAAACTTTGTATATGTTAGTGTATTATCTGCTTGAAGTGATTTATCATAAGTTTTAATTGTTGAATTTTTCAATTCATCATATGTCCATTGTTTATGCTCAAAAAGGTATAAACCACGATTTTCATCAAAAATAATTAATGGCAAATGGTAATGTTTTCTTTCATAAAAAATAACAACCCCATCATATACAAATAAATTATTTTTTATAGCAGTTGCTTTTAATCTTTTTAAGAGAAGTGATTCTGGAACTTTTAATGTTTTTTTGATTTGAAAAAGGTGTGTAAACATTAATATCTTTCACACAAAAAGTGTAATGTATCACAACAAGATGTTGTGATATCAAAAAAATTATTTACCAGCAGCAACACGGTTTTTAAGAATTCTACTTGTTTTATATACTAATAGTTTATTTATCATATGTATCATCCTTATCATTGCTCTTGATTTAGATAAATTTTATCTGAATAAAAGTTATAAGGAACTTAATATCTAAAGTCAAATATTAATTACTACACAAGAAATATTAATTTTCATTTCATTTTGATATCTTACTATTTTCAAAAATAAATTACTAGGATTTTATTATGTATAAAAAATTATTTTTTTTATTTCTATCACTACCAATTTATGCTTCAACAGTAGCAATAACTACAATCAGTCCTCATAAACAAAACATTCCTTTTATTATTAGTACCGATGCTATTGTCATGCCAAGAACTAAAAGTATCATAACAGTAAAAACTTCCGGTATTGTGCATTTAAATGTTTTTGAAAATAGTAGTGTGAAAAAGGGAGATATAATTGCAACAGTCGTCAATCCTCTTAGAAAGAAAAAATTACATTATCTACAAAATAAGTTGGATTTAGAGAGACAAGAGCTTACTGAGTATAAAAAGAAACTAAAAACATCTCAAAAAAAACATGAAATGGGCATTAGTTCTAAAAACAATTATCTTGCTGAAAAAATAGCTTATATACAATTTAAAGAGTTATATGACACTACATTAAATGAATATAATACATTGTTGTTAGAACAAAAAAATGCAACTATTAAAGCATCCCAAGATGGAGTGCTTACAAACCTTATAGCAGAAAATAGCTATATCAACTATGGTACTAAAATAGCAACACTTATTGATAATGATAATTTTGTGAAACTTTTTATTGAAAGTTCGTATGTAAACAAAATTAAAAGGGGAATGGTAGTACATTTACAAAGTAATTATCAAAATAGTGATGCTATAATTATCAATATTTTGCCTCAAAGCTCTAATAATCTTATAGAAGCTATTGCCAAGCCAAACAAAAAGCTTCCTTTAGATTTACATCTTACAGCACAAATAGAGCTAAAACAATTACATGGATTATTCATTCCAAAAGAAGCAATTGTTTTGGTAAATAATCATCCAGCAATCTATCTCATAGATGACAAAAACATTGCACATATCTTTTTTATAGATATTCAAAAAGATATGATAGATAATGCACTTATAACAAATACTCTCCCTGAAAATGCAAAAATAGCACTTAAAAATGCCTATATGTTACATGATAATCTAAGAGTGGAAGTGAGAAATGATGCAAAATAAAAAAGGGTTTTATCTTTACATTTTAAAAAACAAACTCGCCATTATACTTATTATCACACTTTTGGCGGCAGTAGGTTATAAAGTTTCAACCACTATTCCTCAAGGAGTTTTACCAAATATATTTTTCCCACGAATTGAAGTGAGCATTGATAACGGGCATGCTCCCATCT
>FPHP01000030.1_pt1 | contig 4214 bp, 3 predicted proteins | sample 1057371 | NCBI WGS metagenome assembly FPHP01 (sample SAMEA4473311, study PRJEB15554) | hydrothermal vent metagenome | biome: marine basaltic hydrothermal vent biome; feature: marine hydrothermal vent; material: water | place: Pacific Ocean | collected 2011-06-14/2011-07-23 | depth 1155 m
TGATGAGTTTAAAGATGAGAATTTAGAGCAGATTATGAATGATAAAGTATTGCGTGATGATGTTGCAAAAATGTTGGGTTTTGTTAATAAATTTGCAGTGGGAATCAAGTATGATGTTTTTAATATATATCTAGTTAATGATTTAGCAGGAAAACTTTTTATTCAAACCTTTCAACAATTTTATCCTTATATAGAGAGAGTGCGAGAAGATTATAAAGGTTTTTATAAAGATTATGAAGAGCTTGTTTATAAACTAGAAGAGATTCGTTATGGAAAAAAACAAGATCCTTCTTTGCAAAATTTAGAGATTGAAAAGAACAGTTATGAGTATTATCATTTTCCAAAAGATTTTGGAAAGTATCTATTTACTATTTTTAAGGCTTAGATTGTTTACCAATCCCTAATCACATTTGCGATATAATCCCGAGAATTTTACAATAAAAGATTGTAGAGTTCTCAATACGAATATCGAGGATTTACATGTTACTTTTTACCCCTGGCCCAACTCCTGTTCCTGAGTCTGTTAGACAAGCAATGGCAACACCTACTTTACATCATAGAACCCCTGAATTTGAAGCAATTTTTAAAGAAGCTCGTGAGCATCTTATAAATCTGCTTGGAATGGATGAGTGTGTTATGTTGGCAAGTTCGGGAACTGGTGCAATGCAAGCTTGTGTACTGAACCTTTGTCAAAAAAAAGCTTTAACCATTAATGCAGGGAAATTTGGCGAACGATTTGGAAAAATTGTAACAGCTATGGGAAAAGAGCTTGTAGAGCTTAAATATGAGTGGAATACTCCTGTGGCTTTGGAAGATGTAAAGAAAGCCTTAGAAGAAAATGCTGATATAGATTCACTCTTTATTCAAATATCTGAAAGTGCTGGTGGATTGCGTCATCCTGTTGAAGAGATTGCTTTGTATGTAAAAAGTATTAATCCTAATATTATGGTGGTAGCTGATGGTATTACTGCTGTTGGTGTAGAAAAGATTGATGTGAGTAATATTGATGCACTAGTAACAGGAAGTCAAAAAGCATTTATGTTGCCTCCTGGCTTGGCAATGATTGGTTTAAGTGCTTTGGCTGTTGAGAGAATTGGAGATGGAAAAGACTACTACTTTAACTTGGCTTCTGAAATTAAAAAGCAAAGACAAAATACAACGGCATATACAGCTCCAACTACCTTGATTATTGGGCTAAATGCTATTTTTGCTGAATTTGAAAAAGAGGGTCTTGAATCTCTTTATTCTAAAACTAAGGCTAGAGCAAAAGCAACTAAATTGGCATTAGAAGCAATTGGTTTTTCAATTTATCCTAAAACTCCTGCTCTTTCTATGAGTACTGTTTTTGATGAGGATTCAGAGCCTATTCGTAAACTACTAAAAACAAAATATGGAGTTAATATTGCAGGTGGGCAAGACCATCTAAAAGGTAAAATATTTCGTATTAATCAAATGGGGCTAATTCCTGTGCATGAGTCTGCATGGGTTGTAAATGCTATAGAGATGGCATTAAGTGATTTAGGTCGTAGAGACTTTGATGGGACTGCGAGTAAAACATTTAACACAATATATTTTAACGAGATAAACTAATGATTTTTGAACATGAGATACCAAGTAAAAGCAAACTCTATTTTGGAGAGTGTGCCAAGATAAAACGAGAGATAGAAAATATCTGTGCAAAGACAATGGATGAAAATGGATTTGAAGAGATTGTAACTCCACTTTTTTCTTATCATCAACATAGTTTTTTTGAAGATGAAAAAAAGCTATTGCATCTTCATGATGAACATAATCACACAGTAACACTAAGAGCTGATTCTACATCTGATGTGGTAAGAATAGTAACCAAAAGAATAGGGCGAAGCACAAGTTCAAAAAAGTGGTTCTATATTCAACCTGCTGTCTCTTTTCCTACACAAGAGCAGTATCAAGTGGGTGCAGAGATTTTTGATGGTTCTTTTGATGATGTTGTTAATTCTGCTACGACTTTGATAGAAAAGCTAGAGTTAAAAGCACTGTTACAGATTTCAAACATGAAGATACCTTTACTTTTAAATAAGAAGTATGGAGTTGATTTACAACTTTTGCAAGATACTAATATTGAAGGAATTTTAAAGCTTGATTTACCTTGGATTTCTAAATTAGTAAGTATTCATAAGGCTGAAGATTTAGAAGACTTAGATGGAATTCCTGCTGATATTCAATCTGAACTTATGTTAATAAAAGAGATGATTTCAAAGATTGAATATAAATCATTGATTATTGCCCCTCTTTTCTATGCTAAAATGAGATATTATGATTCATTGACATTTAAAATGTTCCATAATAATGAGTTGTTGGTTCGTGGTGGATGTTATGCTATAGAAAATATTAATGCAGTAGGATTTGCATTGTATACTGATGCATGTATTAACCAAAAAATGCAAGAGATAAAAAAATAGAAAAGATGGAGTAAGAATGAGTACAAAAGCAGATTTAATTGTAGGTTTACAATGGGGAGATGAGGGAAAAGGTAAAATAGTTGACCATATGGCACAAACACATGATTATGTATGTCGTTTTGCAGGTGGGCATAATGCAGGTCATACTATTGTTGTTGGCGATAAAAAATATGCTTTGCACTTAATTCCTTCTGGGGTTTTAAACCCAAATGCCAAAAATATTGTAGGAAATGGAGTTGTTTTATCTCCTATAGATTTTATTAAAGAGATGAGTCAATTTGAGAATCTTGAAAATAGACTTTTTATTTCAGATAAAGCACACATGTTGCTTCCTTATCATGCACTCATTGACCAAGCTCGTGAGCGTATGAAAGGCGATAAAGCTATTGGTACAACAGGAAAAGGAATTGGACCTGCATATGGCGATAAAATTGCACGTGTGGGTCATAGAATGGGAGAGTTACATGATACTGAAAAGCTCTCTACAAAAATAGTTAAATTTTTTGAGATTAACAAAGCTGTTTTTGAAGTGATGGGTGTTGAACTTCCTATTAAAGATGAATTAAAAGTAGAGCTTGATGGCTATGCTAAAGTTTTAACTCCTCATATTGTTGATACAACTCAATTAATGTGGAAAATCTTAGATGAAGATAAAAAAGTTCTTTTAGAAGGAGCTCAAGGGACAATGCTTGATATTGACCATGGAACTTACCCTTATGTAACCTCTTCTACAACTGTTAGTGCTGGTGCTTGTTCTGGTTTAGGAATTAATCCTAAAGATTTAGGAAAAGTAACAGGTATTGCAAAGGCTTATTGTACTCGTGTTGGAAATGGACCGTTCCCAAGTGAAGATTTTGGAGAAGAAGGCGAAAGAATTCGTAAACAAGGTAATGAGTTTGGAACAACAACAGGACGACCAAGAAGATGTGGTTGGTTTGATGCTGTAGCTATGAGACATGCTGTTCGTGTTAATGGTGTTGACCAAGTGGCATTGATGAAATTGGATGTTCTTGATGGTTTTGATGAGGTTAAAGTGTGTGTAGCATATGAAATTAACGGAAAAGAGATTAATTATGTTCCTTATGAGTTAGATGATGCAAAGCCAATTTATAAATCGTTTCCTTGTTGGGATAAAACAGAGGGGTGTAGAACATTCGATTCACTACCTGATACTGCACAGAGTTATATTTTAGCACTTGAAGAGATGATTGGAACTAAAATTGGTATTGTCTCTACAAGTCCAGATAGAGACGATACGATTATTCGTTAAGGAGAGTAAATGAGACTAAAAGCAAAACAAACGGGCTATGTGGCTTCTAAAATTGGTATTGATTTAGCAAATGCTTCATTTGTCTCTATGCCAAAAGGAAAAGAGGCTGTTGTTCAAGCATGTAAAGATGTTATTGATGAAAATTTTGAAAAAGAGAGAAAACTTGATGCTAAAGTGGAAGAGATGCTTGATGCAAACTATGATGAAATTGAGCTTCAGCAAGTAAAAGAGCGTGAACTTTTCTTTATGATTAAAAAGCGTTTAGCTCCTGAATTTGGAGTGATTATGAATTATGATGACCGTTATAATGATGTTTCTCATTCTATTTTAGATGAACTTTATGAAAATTATCTCTTAGAGTATAAAGTTAATGAAAACCAAGTACGAAATATTATTTTTAAAGCATTCAAAGCCTTTGCTGATGCCTATGATAAGATGGATGATGCTGTTTATGAGAAAATTAAAAGAATGAAAAAAGAGTATATTCCCGGTTCAGTTGAGTA
>FPHP01000024.1_pt1 | contig 4116 bp, 3 predicted proteins | sample 1057371 | NCBI WGS metagenome assembly FPHP01 (sample SAMEA4473311, study PRJEB15554) | hydrothermal vent metagenome | biome: marine basaltic hydrothermal vent biome; feature: marine hydrothermal vent; material: water | place: Pacific Ocean | collected 2011-06-14/2011-07-23 | depth 1155 m
AATTACAAATAACACTCAAAGCCCAAACAAATATAACACTTCTCACACTTCAATCTTCAAATGATGATACAACAAAACTTTTCACAATAGACTATAATAAAGATAATAATAATCTCATCGGTACTATCCAAAATAGCAACAACACAACAACAAAAATAAATTTAGGTTCATACCATAAAAATGAAAATATAGAACTTCAAATCAATAATGCCACACTCAATATCTTTATAGATAATACAAATGTATTTTCACAAAATATCAATTATTGGACATCTCCTTCTATTTTTACATTTGGTATAAATCCATCATCAAAAGGGTGTAATGAACTAAACATTACAGATATCACGATACAATGATATCTCACCCTTTTTTATATGGAATTGGGTCTTTTACACCTGCTAAATCAAATCCATTTAATCTCAATCTACAACTATCACAAACGCCACAAGCTTCCTCTTCATCTTGATAACAACTCCATGTCAATTCAAGTGGAACTTTCATCGATAAAGCTTTTTGAACAATTTGCGATTTTTTCAGATGAACTAAAGGCATTGCTATTTTTATATGTGTTTCATCTTTTGTACCAAGATTGATACTTTGTTCCATACTTTTTATATAAGATTCTCTACAATCTGGATATCCACTGCTATCTTCTTCAACAACTCCAATACTAATTACTTCTGCACCCTCTTTTTCAGCAATAGCAGCTGCCATACTTAAAAATATCCCATTTCTAAAAGGTACATATGTAATAGGAACTCCATCTTCTATACCACCAGTTGGAACATTTATGCTTTTATCTGTTAGAGCTGATGCACCAAGTTGTTCAAAAAAATCTAGATAAAGTACATATTTTTGAATCACTTCCATCTTTTGACAAATTGCTTCAAAACACGCTAATTCTTTTTTTTGTGTTCTTTGTTCATAATTAAAATGAACAGCTATAATGTCATATCCTGCATTTTTCATCATATATGCACTCAAAGTTGAGTCCATACCGCCACTCATTATACAAACTGCTTTTTTCTTTATTTTATTCATAAAAATATTGTAGCATAAAAAAAATGTAAATTCATATAAAATTTAATTCTGATTGTAACTTTTTTATGCTATCATACCCTGTTATTACTCATAAAGGTAAGGACCATCAATAATGGTAAAAAAAATATTGCTATCTTCTGCGCTTTGTTATTGTTCACTTCAAGCACAAACATTGATGCTTCGTGATGCAGTAAACGAAATTGTCCATACAAATCCAGAAATACAAGAAAAATTACATACTTTTAAAGCAAATATAGAATCTTATAAATATGCAAAAACAGGATTTTTACCAAAAGTTGATGTCGATTTATCTTTAGGAAGTGAAACAACAAAATCTAAAACAACCCACGATGAATCAAAAACACTTTTTAAAACAGAATCTTCTTTAAAACTTGTAGAAAATCTTTTTAGTGGCTATGAAACAACAAACGATATTAAACAACAAAAAGAAAAATATATTTCAGCCTCTTTATCTATCATAGAAAAAGCAAATGAGATTGCATTGTCGGTTGCACAAACATATATAAATATCTTAAAAGCAAAACAACTTTTATTGTTAGAACAAGATACAGTAGAAACACATAAAGATATTTTAAATCAAATTCAAGCAAAAGTTGATGCTGGATTTAGTCCGGTTTCTGATTCACTTCAAGTACAAACACGCTATACTTTAGCTCAAGCAGATTTACAAACACAAAAAAATGAGTTAGAAAATGAATTAGCAAAATTTCATAAACTCCTTGGGAGATTTCCACATATCAATGATTTTCAAGATCCAATAGATGATTTTAATGTTCCATCTAACCTTAATCAAGCAATTATGTTTGCACTTAAAAATAATCCAGCTATTAAAATAGCAAACCATAATGTTTTAGCACAAAAATATGCTTATAAAAAAGCAGAAAAAACAAAATGGCCAACGATAGACCTTGTAGTTCAGGGGCATTTTAGCGATAATGCAAATGGATTAGAAGATTCATCAACACAATTATATGCTGGTATATCTATGCAGTATAACATCTATAATGGAGGGGCTGATGAGATAGATACACAAAGAAATATCTCCCTTATCCATGAAGAAAATACAAAAAGAGACCAAGTAAGAAGAGATGTGATTGAATCTGTTATCCTTGCATATAAAACTTATAATATTCTCCATAAAAAAGATAAAATTTTAAAACAACATCTTGATTTTGCAAAAAAAACAAATACTGCATACCATGAAGAATTTAAAATAGGAAATAGAACACTCTTAGATGTCCTAAATATGGAAGTAGAACTCAATGATGCAAGAAAAAAAAGTGTTACAAACAAATATGATATGCTTGTTGCAAAACTTCGTCTTGAAAAGGCACTTGGAACCCTTGCAAATATCTTAAATGTTTCAGTAGATGATATAACTAATCTTAAGTATTCTGATAAAAATCCAAAATATAAAAAAGATACATTACCACTTAATTTAGAAACAGATCACGATAAAATTTTAGATATGCAAGATATTTGTGATAAATCTCAAAATATTTTAAATGTTAATAAATTTGGATGTAAGAACCATTCAGAAGATAGTGGGATTGAAGATTTACTCAAACAAGCACCGCTTATACAAGAAAAAAAGAAAAAAAGTACAACTTCTATCACAGATGATATTATGGAAGAGTTACCAGATGTTTCACCATCAACACCTCCAAAACCTAAAAAAACATATCCTATGCAACAAGATGAAAAGCTTTTTGAAAACAATACACAACCACCAATTCAAAATAAAGCAGATGATGCTCCAAAACTATTACATAATAAAGAATATATATATTTTGAATATGGTTCAAGTAAGCTAACAAACAACTCAAAAAGACTTGTAGATATGATTATTGCAAAATTAAAACATGATAAAAATCTTAAGCTAAAACTTACTGGATATACTGATAATTTAGGTCCAAAAAGAAGAAATGAGATTCGTTCAAAAAGTCGAGCTGATACAGTTAAAAGATATCTTATTGCTCATGGTATAGATGGAAGAAGAATATCTGTTTTTGGAATGGGTGAATCAAACCCTATCGCCTCAAATGCAACACCAGAAGGGCGTTCTTTAAATAGAAGAGTTGAATTTAAATTTATTGATGAAAATGGTATACAACAAGATTATATATCAGAAAAAGAAAAAAATTATCAACCAAAAACAACTCAGACCAAAAGTTATCACCAACAAAAGAAAACAGAAGATGATGAATCAGATATCTTTTTAGATGCACCACCAGCACAACAAACAAAACCAAAAGTAAATCCTTATAAATCTAAAAAGTACCCTATCCCTCAACAAAAAACAAGTACAGAAATAGACCCAGAGATGATAGAGGTTGATTTTTGATACGAAGGAACTATGGTGCATAAAGAAGATCAACACATTGATCCACTACTTAGTTGTCTTGTTACTTTAACAAAGATAAACAATCGTCCTTTTACTGCTGAAGCTCTAACAGCAGGTCTTCCTTTAAAAAAAGATAAACCGTGGCCAGAAATGTTCTCTGTTAAAGAAGGAAGATCAAATTTTACAAGAGCGGCCTATCGTGCTGGATATAAAGCAAAACTTTTTCAAAAAAAATTAACTGAAATCTCTCCTTTAGTTCTTCCTGCTATTTTAATTTTAAAAAATAAAAATGCTTGTATTTTGGAAAAGATAGAAGATGATAGAGCAAAAATCATCACCTCAGAACTTGGAGAGAGTGAACATTGGGTTACTTTAAAAACATTAGAAGAAGAATACCTTGGTTTTGTCTACTATTTAAAACCAATTTATAATTATCAAACTATAAGACCACTATGAATGATTTTTCAGCACACGAAATAAAAATTGTTAAAACAGAATTTGAAAAACATCTATCAGGGAATTCTGATAGTGAGATGTTGAAGAAGACGGAAAAATTTTTCGATCGAATTCTAAAAAACAATAATGCAATCAAATTGTTAGTTGATATTAAAACCAATAAAATTGTAAACAGCAACGAATATGCACAATCATTTTATGGATATTCCGAAAAAGAATTGCTTGAAAAAGAGATTTATGATTTAAATGTTTTA
>FPHP01000037.1_pt1 | contig 3864 bp, 5 predicted proteins | sample 1057371 | NCBI WGS metagenome assembly FPHP01 (sample SAMEA4473311, study PRJEB15554) | hydrothermal vent metagenome | biome: marine basaltic hydrothermal vent biome; feature: marine hydrothermal vent; material: water | place: Pacific Ocean | collected 2011-06-14/2011-07-23 | depth 1155 m
TTTGTCATATAACTTTTTTATGGCTTCACAGTTGTTACTTAGTTTTATCTCGTTTGGGGTTTCTGTGTTTTTTATCTATTTGATGATAAAAAATATTTTATATGTAAAAAATTTAAAAAAGGAAGAAAATGATAATTGATACACATATTCATCTTGATAGTAAAGCATATGAAAAAGATTTAGATGAAGTTATCCAAAGAGCAAAAGAGGGTGGGGTACAAAAATTCATTATCCCAGGTGCTGATCCATCTACTCTAAAAAGAGCAGTTGAAATTGCTGAAAAGTATGATGATATTTATTTTGCAATAGGGGTTCATCCTTATGATATTGATGCATTTAGTATAGATATTTTTGAAAAATATATTTATCACAAAAAATGTGTAGCTATTGGAGAGTGTGGTTTAGATTATTATCGATTGGAAGGGACTCAAGAAGAGAAAGAAAAAATTAAAGCAAAGCAAAAAGAAGTATTTATTAGTCAAATAGAGATTGCTAAAAAATATAAAAAGCCATTGATTGTTCATATTAGGGATGCTTCAAGAGATGCAAAAGAGTTATTATTACAATATAATGCAAAAGAAGTTGGTGGTGTTTTACATTGTTTTAATGCAGATGAAGAGCTACTTAGTTTAGCAAATGAAGGATTTTCTTTTGGAATAGGTGGTGTTATTACATTTAAAAATGCAAAAAAATTAGTAAATGTTTTACCAAAAATTCCTTTATCAAATGTTGTTATAGAAACAGATGGTCCTTATCTTACTCCAGAACCTCATAGAGGTGAGAGAAATGAACCTTTATATACAAATTTTGTGGTTAAAAAAGTGGCAGAATTATTAAATACATCTGAGAATGAAATAAAAAATATAACAACACAAAACAGTAGTATATTATTTAATATTAATTAAAAATGAAATCAATAATATTTTTATTGCCAACTTTACTTTTTGCTAATTTTTCTTTGCATAATTATAATAAAGAGCTTCATATTTTAGAATCTTTTGATATTGAGCCATCTTTTTTATATGATGTATCGATGAAAAAAATTCGAGAAAAAAGAAGTTCAGTAGAGGAGAGAAAATATTTTTTTCAAACTTTAAAAAGTGCTTCTATTTTTATTCCAACAATGAAAAGAATATTAAGCATTAATCATATACCAGATGAATTTATTTATCTTCCTATGGTAGAATCTGATTTTGAGATGCAATCTTTATCAAATAAATCTGCTGTTGGATTATGGCAATTTATTCCTCAAACGGCAAAAGATTATCATTTAAAAATTGATAGATTTGTTGATGAGAGAAAAGATATTATTAAATCAACACAGGCTGCTTCACAATTTTTAAAACAATTACATAAAAAATTTGGAAAATGGTATTTAGCGGCTATTGCATATAATTGTGGTCCAACAAGGCTTACAAATGGAATAAAAAAGGCAGGAAGTGATAAATTGAGTGTTTTATTAGATGAAAGACATCATTATATACCAAAAGAGAGTAAAAGATATATTCGTAAAATTGTTGCATTTGCTCTTATAGGAAATGATGAAAAATTATTTATTCAAAATAATTCTATACATTTGTTAAATGTTGCTAATGCTTATTCTTTATCTACTGTATATCTTCCTGGTGGAGAATCTTTAAAAAGAGTTGCTCAAATTTTAGATATGCCATTAAAAAAATTACAAAAAATCAATAGACACCTTAAATGTAATTTTATACCACCATATGTAAAAAAATATAATATTTATATACCATATGAAAAATTAGCATTATTTAAACAAAAATATTTTAGAGTACATATTGTAAAAAATGGAGAAGATCTTAAAAGTATTAGTCAAAAATATAAAGTAAATTTTAAATATTTGATGAGTATTAATCATTTAAAAAATTTTAGGCTAAAATTACATCAAAGATTATTTATCCCACTTTATCAAGTAGTTAATGTATGAATAAAAATATAATTTTAATAAATATAGCAATTGTATCACTTATTGTTAGTGGATGTAGTACACGTGGAAAAGGTGTGTACTATAATAATGTTTCTCATCTTCATAGAGTAGAATATGTATCAAGTCCAGAAGGGGTGTATCGTTCTTCACTTGATCCTGCAATGTATAAAAGTCCAACAATGAAACCATATAGAGTACATGGGAAGATGTATTATCCACATTTAACACAAGTGGGTGCGAGATATAGTGGTATAGCAAGTTGGTATGGACCTGATTTTCATGGGAAGCTTACATCAAATGGTGAAATTTATAATATGAATAAAATGACAGCAGCCCATAAGACACTTCCAATAGGTACAATTGTAAGAGTAACAAATAAAAGAAATGGTTTGAGTACTGTTGTTCGTATTAATGATAGAGGTCCTTTTGTTGATGATAGAATTATAGACTTATCAAAAAAGGCTGCTTCAGAAATTGATATGATAAAAACTGGTACGGCACCTGTTGTATTGGAAGTAATTGGTTTTGCTTCACATGGAAAAAAAAGGAAAAAAAGATATAAAAAAAGAAAACAAATACACAAAAATATTATAGCTCCTTATGCTTTGCAAATTGCTTCTTTTAGTAATATAGAAGGTGCTGTGATGATGCAAGAAAAATATGATGGAAAAGATGGTTATAAGTCTATCATTGTAGATTCTATGAATAATCAAGGTATTTCTACCTATAAAGTTTTACTCAAAGGATTTAAGAGTAGAAATGAGGTCATAAGATATAAACAAAAAAGGCATTTTGATAATGCTTTTATAATACGTGAGAAAGGGTAAAGTTATGGTAAGTAAAACAAGAAAAACAAAAGAAACAGATATCACAATTCATTTAAATTTAGATGGAACTGGGAAAAGTAATATCAATACTGGTGTTGGTTTTTTAGACCATATGTTGGAGAGTTTTTCAAAACACTCTTTAATTGATTTAGATATCACATGTAAAGGTGATACACACATTGATGATCACCATAGTGTAGAAGATATTGGGATTGTTCTTGGGTCATTAATAGCTGAAGTTTTATATCCTGTTCAAAATAGAGAACGTTTTGGAAATGCAAATGTTGTGATGGATGAAGCATGTGTGAGTTGTGATCTTGATTTAAGTAATAGACCATTTTTGGTATATGAGACAAATCTTTTTGGGAAGGTTGGTACATTTGATACTGAACTTGTTGAAGAGTTTTTTCGAGCATTTGTTTTTAATGCTAAAATTAGTTGTCATATTATTCAATTACGTGGGAAAAATCAACATCATATTATTGAAGCTGCTTTTAAATCCGTTGCTGTTGCACTTCGTCGTGCATTAGCAATTAATGAAAAAGTTGGTATTCCAAGTACAAAAGATGTGTTATGATTAAATTAATTATTTTAGATATAGATGGATGTTTAAGTGATGGGAATTTAATCTATTCTCAAGAAGGGATAGAGAGTAAAGCATTTAATGTAAAAGATGGGTTGGGTATTGTAACTTGGATTAAACTTGGTCATCAGGTTGCTATTATTACAGGAAGAGAATCAAAAATTGTTCAAGCAAGAGCAAAAGAACTTGGTATTCAACATCTTTATCAAGGAATAAAAAATAAAAAAGAGATTTTAGAAAATCTTGTAAAATCTTTAAATTTACAATATGAAGAAGTAGCGGCTATTGGTGATGATTTAAATGATTATCATATGCTAAGTGTAGTTGGAGAGAGTTTTACACCAAATAATGGTGTATTAGAAATTAAAAAACTTGTAAATACTGTTTTATCTTGTAACGGCGGGCAGGGTGCTGTTAGGGAAATGATAGATATTTTAGTAGAAAAAAATAAACAAAAAGATGATTTTTTAGCTGTTTGGTTATGAATATAAATATCTTTTATTTTA
>FPHP01000005.1_pt2 | contig 3643 bp, 3 predicted proteins | sample 1057371 | NCBI WGS metagenome assembly FPHP01 (sample SAMEA4473311, study PRJEB15554) | hydrothermal vent metagenome | biome: marine basaltic hydrothermal vent biome; feature: marine hydrothermal vent; material: water | place: Pacific Ocean | collected 2011-06-14/2011-07-23 | depth 1155 m
TTGTAAAAACTATACTTTCCAAAGATTTGTAAATGTCCCTAAACCAAATAAATCTTTTCTAAGATGGATAGAAGTATTGCCATCCATTGAGAGGTTTTTACTATCAAGTGAAAACATTCCATGAAGTGTTTGTTCCAACAACTTATCTCCAAATGAAAATGCAACATTTTGCAATGCAATGTCGTTATTGTTCTGGTGTACCTTCCCATCAAATCCAAATGGAAAAATATAAGGAGCAAGTTGGAGCGGTTTGTTTTGTGTTATTTTTAATCCATCTCCATCCCCTTGTATCTTTGCCCATACTGTATGAGGGTGTAATCCATCATCTGCTTTGATATCCATATGAAGTTTTACTTTTTGTAGTGCAAGTTGTTTTTTGATTGCTAATGACGCAATATCATAATCACCTCTAAAAGCCATCCCTCCTTTATGCCATTGCACATTTTGAGAAAAAGCAAGTGGTTTTTGTAAAAAGAGTAAAGTTTCTTGTGTGGTGCCTTTTTGTTGCACAACTCCATCAAATTGAACTTTTGCACCTATGGTATTGATATCTTTTTTTGTTAATTTTTGCACTGTTTGCAAAGGATGTGTGAGATTGACATCTAATGTACTCTCAAGATTGATATCCCCTACTTTACTTAATGGTTGTAATTGCGATAAAAATGCTTGCCATTGTGTTTTTGTTTGAAGAGATGATTGAAGATACAATCTAAAATCATATGCTTTATCTAAAAAAGCCATATCATAAGCAAAAAACTTTTGATGATTGATACCAATGTTTCCTTTTGATTTGATATCACGCAAAGTAGTATCAAAACTATTTTGCACCCATATATCAAATGGTAAAGGTTTTTGAAGTGGTGGATAAAATACCCCATCAAAACTCTTTAGATAGAGTTGTGTCTGATATGCTTTATCACGTGATGCCACCACTCGCACAACCAATGGTCCTTGTATCTTTAACTCCCCTTTCTTTGGTTTACTTTGCTGATGTAAAGTCAATGTCATATCCATTTGTATTGGCATTGTGCTTTGATTAGACCAATTAACATCTAAAAGTTTGTTTTTGTTATGGTGTATTTGGATATCTCCTTGGATATCCATATCGATATCGCCAACTTGTTGCAATGCTTTGAACTCTTTTTTATATTGTTGTAATGATTGTGGTACAAAAAGTTTTATTTTTGGAAAGAGTAAAAGAGTTTTTGGTTGGTTTTTAACCACCAAAGCAAAATCAATAAGTGACAAACTATCAACATTAAGTGCCGTAGTAATATTTGCTTTTTTGAGTTTTGTATCTGTGGTGATAGCAAATTTATTGTGTATTGTGGTTTGTTTTTGTATCAAAGGGGTATTTAGATGATAAATAGAGAGTTTGCTTCTTACATTTATGTGATGATGGATAAATTCTCCAGTAAGCTTCCATTGCTCTTTTTTAAAAGAGAGATTTTGTTTGTTGTTTTTGATAGTAACATTTTGGGCATTAATGTCTTGTTGCATAGCAACTTGTAATGGTTGAAACTTAAAGTTTTTATCTTGTTTTTCTACCCCAATGGTTGTATTAAAATCCCCAAAATAGCTTGGTGTTGCTACAAAAGAGAGTGTATCTTTTCTCCCTTGTACCCTAAAAGGAAAAAGAGAGAGTTTGAGATTATTTTTAACTAAACTCTCCTTAAAACCCCCATCAAGATAAAGTTGTAAATGAAGAGGTGTAAGTTTGATGTTGGTTTGGTTTTGTTCTAAAGCCAAAGAGAGATTTTTCATATCTTGTTTGAAATTCCATTGTAAATGGCTTTTGAGTGGTTCAAAAAGATTGCTTTTTCCATAAACTTGAAAAAAGAGTGCCAAATCTCTCAAACTCAATGAAACATTTTGATCTTTTTGGTGTTGTATTACTGATAAAGAGGTGTTATTGATATCAAAAACTACTCTTTGACTTAATTTTGCATTTTCTAACAATACAGCACTCTTAAGATACATATCCCCTTTATAATGTGCTTGTTTTGTAGCATCACTAAAATCTACATCGATATGAACTGGTTCAATAGTAAAATGTTCAAGCTCAAATGCAAAAGGAAGTGGCAAAATTTGTTGGAGAGAAAAAGTTGTATTGTTTTCTTGTTTTGTCTGTGGTTGTGTTTGCCCTACAAGAGGATGCAAATGTGCAAAAAGAGAGATATCTTTCAATGCTATATCTCTTATGACTATATTTTTATCAAAAAGTTTCCATATATCATACACCATATCAAAAGAGTGCATATGTAGTGTTGTATCTGGATTTTTGACGGTGATATCTTGAAGATGCAAATGCCCAAGCAAATCAAAAGAAAAATGCCCAATATGCACATCATATCCACTTTTTTCTTTGATGATTGGCTCTATGTATGGGAGAACAAACTTCTCCACCAAAGAGGATTGTAAACTAAAATACAATCCCCCAACAACAATGACAAGCCCTAAAAAAAAATATTTTAAAAAAACAAATAGCTTAATTATCTTGTGCTCCTGCATCTATCCATGCTACTAAATCATTATATAATGCACTATTTTTATCAATAGTCGCATTCACAGTTGCATGATAATTATAACCACTCACACATCCATTATTTTGCTCCATCACATCACTATCTTCTTGGACAAGTGTAGCTAAAAGCATCGAATTTTTTGCATCGCCTGCTTTAATAAATTGTGCCGAACAATCCGCAGATACATCCCAATTTGGATAATTTTCTAAACTTTTTCCCACTAAATTTTTAACAAATAAAGAAGGTGTAGACATATCTGGCCCATCACTATTGTCACTTGTTGTAGAGTGACACGATGTACACCCTTTTGTATCTAACTCAGACCAAAACGAAGAGAGCTTTGGAGTTTGTGATGTTGTATCATCTCCTCCACCACATCCAATAATCATCAAAAGTGGCAATGCCACCGCTGTTACTTTTAAAAATTTTTTCACTAACATACAAAATACCTTTTTTTATCCGTATTATAGCAAATCATTGCACAAGATACATATAAGCTTGACAATTTTTTGCTTCTGAATTTATCACACAAAAATTTTTTTCTATACTATAAAGCCCAATTCCTTTTTTATAAATCTCTTTGACTTTGACTTTTGTTAGAGTATCATACCCATACACAATCAAAGCATCAAGAGTTTCATTAATATCAAGAGTATTATTTTGTAGTGTATAATTTGTATCTTTTTCATAAAGGGTATTTGTGTATGTTGGGGCATCTGTGTTTATGTATTGTAAAAGATTAGTGTAACTCATATCTGGCATTTTAGTTACAATAACATCATTGCTTATTTCATAATAATCATACCGTTTTGTAAGGTCTGGTGCAATGATATAATCTTGATAAGGATTAAGATTTTTTATATCTTCTTGCATCACTATCACGTGAGATTGTTTTTCCTCTTTACATCCCACAAAGAAAAAAAGAAAAAGAATAAAAAATATACTTTGTTTATATGTTTTCATAAAATGCCTTGTTAAAAAAAATAAATTGTAATTTAAGCTATAATGTATAAAAAAACGGTATAATTTTGCCATAAAAGTTATTTGAATTAGCACTGTTTTTTTATTAAAGTTTCGTTTAAGAAAACAAAGCCCCTAAAATAGGGCTTTAGATAGGT
>FPHP01000039.1_pt1 | contig 2898 bp, 1 predicted proteins | sample 1057371 | NCBI WGS metagenome assembly FPHP01 (sample SAMEA4473311, study PRJEB15554) | hydrothermal vent metagenome | biome: marine basaltic hydrothermal vent biome; feature: marine hydrothermal vent; material: water | place: Pacific Ocean | collected 2011-06-14/2011-07-23 | depth 1155 m
AAAGTATCTTTATTTATAAATAATTCAAAATATTGCATATTGATTAAATTTTCTCGCACTAAGATAGAATCTTGAAAATAATCATTAAATATTTTTTTATTTTCATTTATCCAAGTTTGTATTGGAGCTCCAAATCCCTCTTTTTTCCGATATAAAATATCTTTATCAACATATTTTTCCATTATTTTTTTCAAAATAAACTTATGCTCACCCTCTTTTATCTTCTCTTTTAACGGTATCTTTTTACTTATCTGGATAATTCTTTCATCTAAAAGTGGCACTCTTGCCTCAATGGATGTTGCCATTGTCATCTTATCTGTTAATAATAAAATATCATCTTGTAAATAATACTTTATATCAAAATCCATCAAAGATTGCACATAGTTTTTTTTTGAAACTTTTTGAAATGCTTCATCTATCTCTTTTCTAATGATATTATCTTTTTGATACCAATGAAATATTTTTTTCCACTCTTTTTCATTAAAATCTTTATACATATCATAATAAGAATCTGATAATTTATGCCCATAAAAAAGTTTTTTGATGATACTTTTTAAGAAGCTTTTCTCTTTATAACGATAATATCCACCAAACAATTCATCTCCACCAGCTCCACTTAAAATAACTTTGATATCTTTTGAAGCCATTTGAGATATTGCAAAAGTTGGCATAAAAGCAGCATCTGACATTGGTTCTTCTAAATGCCATATCAATTTTTTTAATTGTTGAAATATCTCTTTTGGCTCTATTTTTTCCTCTTTATAAATCATATTATATTGATGTGCAACTTTTTTTGCATAAACACTTTCATCTATTTTTTCTTTTGCACTATCCCAGTGCATATGAAATGCATAAAAATTTTTATCTTTTATCTCTTTTGATGCAAATACCGAAGTAGCAGTACTATCTACCCCACCACTTAAAAAAGTTCCAATATTTACATCTGCTTGGATTTGATATTTTGCACTCTTTTGTAAATAATCTTCTACACTTTGATACCAAGAAGATAATACTTCTTTTTGTTTATGCTGTTTTGTATAATCAAAAATAGATTGTATAGTTTTATCTTTTATCACAACACAATGCCCTGATTGTACTTTTTTAATATATAAAAAAGGGGTATAAGGAGATGGAGCAAACATCAAATCTATATAACTACTTAAACTATCAAAATCAAGTGTTTTATCAATGTGATGTACTAAAATTGATTTTAATTCTGATGAAAAGATAAATTGGTGTTGTTTTTCATAATAATACAGTGGTTTTATCCCTACTTTATCTCTGGCAAGATATAATTTTTTTGTATTTCTATCATACAAACTTAATCCAAACATTCCATTTATCATATCAAGAAATGCTATTCCATACTTTTTATAAAGATGAGGAAGGACTTCTATATCAGAATTTGTAAAAAAATCTATTCCATCATTCATTAATTCTTGTTTTAATTCTTTATAATTATAAATTTCACCATTGCAAAATACTACAACACTCTTATCTTGAGAAAAAAATGGTTGTTGTGCATGTTCTATATCGATAATACTCAATCGTCTCATCCCAAGAGCAAAAGTACCATCTACATACCTTCCAAAACCATCTGGCCCACGATGAAATTGTACATCTCCCATTTTCTCTAATAAGTCAATATCCTCTTCTTGTCCATTATATGTTGTAAATCCGTATATTCCACACATAAACTATCTATTTTCCTTTTACACCAATATAAGCAATAGAACCTCGTATATTTGATTTGATTTCTTTATATTGATATCCATAAGAAGCAAATGTAAATCGATAATCACATTTTGTATAATAGTGATCTCCTAAAGGATCATCATTGACATTATATTTATCACTACAAACATCTAATTTATATTGAAATTGAAAAAGATTTTTTATAAATCTCCCAATAACTCGCTTATAACTTATGATATTTTCTCCAACTATAATAATGGTACCATTTGGTTTTAAAACTCTATCACATTCATGAAATAATTTTAATGGAAACTCTGCGTGATGATATGATGAAGATAATACGATAGTATCATAATAGTTATCTTCCCTTTTAATATCATAAAAACTCCCAACGATCCGATTGATTTTTTCTTTTTTACCATTTAAAGACCCTATCACTCTTGGAGCTAAAGTATCAATCCTATGAAGAGAAAATTCTAAAGCATCTATTTCATCAACACTATCAAATAAAGACAATATAGCAGAAGTCCAGCATACCCCAGCTGCAACATCTAATACTTTCCCTTTTATATCAGCATGATGCAGTGCAATTTCAAACTCTTCATAAAGTCCACTCCTTTTTAAATAATCAAGAACTTTTGAATCGTTTTCATCTTCTATATACCACTCTTTTGTTTTTTCATTTTCTATATCATTCCAATATTTGGCAGTATATAGTTCATTTATTTCATCTTTTTCTATCCAATATTCTAATTCTTTCATAATTTATTTTACCCTTCCAAACCTAAACTTTTCACAATAGCTTCTTTTGTTGCTTTTTGAAAATAGAATCCAATATCTATTTTTTTACATTGATACTCTTTTTGTAACAAATGCTCTAATTGATTGTGTGTATAAAATATATCCCAAGAAGTTCCTTGTAAATCTTTAATAAGCATATTAGTTGTAGGACTCTCTTTGCCACCAAGTAATATTATAAAACTTCCAAGCATCATACACTCAAGTGCAGCACCTGTACCAGTTGAGATTATTTTTTTGCAATGATTTGAAAAATTAATTAATGAACCATCATCAATAATCCAATCATTTGGTATAAAAAATGGAGGATTTGTTTTATGATTTGGGTGTAATCTTACAATGATATTTTGAAATAAACTTGTATCACTATTTTGAATGAATTGAATAATTTCTTTATTATCATCA
>FPHP01000006.1_pt1 | contig 2600 bp, 1 predicted proteins | sample 1057371 | NCBI WGS metagenome assembly FPHP01 (sample SAMEA4473311, study PRJEB15554) | hydrothermal vent metagenome | biome: marine basaltic hydrothermal vent biome; feature: marine hydrothermal vent; material: water | place: Pacific Ocean | collected 2011-06-14/2011-07-23 | depth 1155 m
TTTTCTTAATGTAATTCTATTTATCTCTAAAACTTTTGCCATTTTTACTTGAGATTTATATATATCCTTTGCAGCTTTAATCAAAGGAAAATCAAAAATTTTTAATAAAGACTTATATGATATTTCACCTTCTTGTTGGTTTAATTTTTTTATAAAAAATTTATATAATACTGTTTCAACATCTTGTTCATCAATTGATCCTAATAATATGTTTTTAAAAATAGACTGTTTTAAACTAATACTATTATTTGAAATATCCAAATCTTCTTTTTGTACTTTATTTTGTGTTTGAAAAATTTGATTTGCCTCTTGTGTATATAAATCAATCAATTGTTCTAAATCCTCTTTTCTTTTTTCTAAAGGATCTAAATGTATTTTAACAGCAAAATTATTACGACTATCAGTATATTCTTGATGTGTTGTAGCAATAATTTTTACATTTTTTAATTTTTCAAAAAATTGTACTTTATTTTTTAAAAAAAAAAAAATTTTTTTTTTTATAAAAGTACTATACGCAATGCATTTTTTGAATTTTGAGATAAGGCTATAAACTCTTTCATTGTATATTTTCTCTCATTTTTTGTATATGTTCTCTTACTTATTTAATAATATCATAAAATATTTAATATATAATTATCCTTATGATTGAATTAGATAATGAAACATCACTACAAATTAATGAACAACTTTTAAATACAATTGCTCAAATGCTTACAGACAAGGATATCGAGTTACTTATTACGACTGAAGAAACTATACATTCTATAAATAAAGAACATAGAGGTATCGATAAATCAACAGATGTACTTAGTTTCCCATATGAAGATATGCCTTTAGCTCCACTTGGGAGTATTGTTATTTCTGCAAATCATATAATAAAGAAAGCTGATGAATTAGGACATTCATATGATGATGAGCTTGCTTTATTATTTATCCATGGACTTTTACATCTTCTTGGATATGACCATGAGATTGATAATGGTGAGATGAGGTTAAAAGAAGCAGAACTCATCCAAAAACTTCATCTCCCTCCAAGTCTTATTATACGAACTCAAGGATAGTTTTTTTATACTATCTTTTTTTTCTTTTAATATTATACTTTTGGTCAATATATCCAAGTTCTAAAAGTTTATTATATATTTTTGAAATTATTTTTCCAGCAGCATGCCCTCCATGTCCACCATGTTCTACCATTGCTAAAACAACATATTTTGGATTTTTGTATGGACCATATGTCGTAAACCATGCATGAGATCTATTATAATAATCTAATTCGTGTTCATGCTTTCGTTTTTTAATATTTTGCTTAATCCCAATAACCTGTGCTGTTCCTGTTTTCCCAGCAATAATAACATTAGAACTTAAAAAATGCTTTCCTGTACTTGGATATTTGTTACATGTTTCATACATTGCTTCTTGAATAATAGGCAATTTCTTTTTTTCAATATCATTTAAAACATCTTTATAATGTGGTTTATATGGTTTATCTCCTATAAGTTTTGCAAAATGCGGTGTTGGTAATTTACCTGTTGCTATAAGTGCTGTAAGTTGTGCAATTTGTAAAGGAGTTACAAGTAAATCTCCCTGCCCTATTGAAGTATTGAGTGTTTCACCAACATTCCACGGACGATTATATTTTCTTCTTTTCCATTCACGTGATGGAACAACACCAATAAACTCATTTGGTAAATCCACCCCTGTTTTTGCTCCAAGTCCATATCTCAAAAGTCCATCACTCATCTTTTTATTTCCAACTTTTAAACTTGCTTTATAAAAAAAATCATCACAACTTTCCCGAATTGCTTTTACAATATCTGTTTTTCCATGACCATATTTTTTCCAACATCTAAAAACACGCCCTCCTAATGGAAAATTTGATTTACAATAAACTGTCCATTTTTCATCAATTTCTGTTGAAATAAAAATAAGTCCCATCCCAATTTTAATAACAGAACCAGGAGGATAAAGCCCATGAATAAATTTATTTGTAAAAGGATGATCTGGATTTGATGCTAATTCATTATACATTTTATAAGACATACCATTAACAAATATATTTGGGTCATAATTTGGAAAACTACTTGCTGCTAAAATAGAACCATCAACATTCATCACAATAACAGTACCAACTTTTCCACGAAAAATTTTTGCAATGTATTGTTGAAGCTCCATATCTATTGTAAGAGTTAATTTTTTATTTTCAACAGAAGCTGTATAGGATAATTCTTCAATCTTTTCATTACTTGCATTGACCTTAATTTTTCGCTCCCCTACTTTTCCTTGTAAATAAGAGTTATAATATTTTTCAATCCCTGTTTTTCCCATTGAACCAATTAAACCTAAAATAGGTTCTTTTTGAATATCTTTTCTATTTGCACGTGAGACATACCCTATAAGATGAGAAGCAATTTTTCCATAAGGGTAAAACCTTTTTGGAGATGGTACAATTTTTAAATTTTCGTGTAAATTTATTTTTGAATACACTGGAATAATCTCTTTATAAGGGATAAAATGAACAATTTCTATATAATCATGATTATAAAATGAATCTTTCTTTTTATAATTTTGTACCATTTTTTCTCTATTAAGATGGGGAAAAA
>FPHP01000005.1_pt3 | contig 2526 bp, 2 predicted proteins | sample 1057371 | NCBI WGS metagenome assembly FPHP01 (sample SAMEA4473311, study PRJEB15554) | hydrothermal vent metagenome | biome: marine basaltic hydrothermal vent biome; feature: marine hydrothermal vent; material: water | place: Pacific Ocean | collected 2011-06-14/2011-07-23 | depth 1155 m
TCAAGGGGATTGAAACATAATATGCCTTTTAGTCAATATACTTTCGTAGATTATAGTATTGACCCGATTTTAAGGGGACTTTAGAGATAAACAAGATATTTTTTAGTAAAATCCTTTTTTTAAAGGATATTACTTATGCGATACACAAACATATCTATTCTCATCAAAACACCTACTCCCCCACCCTATTTTATAGGTTCACAGATACGTGGAGCTTTTGGCTATGCTTTAAAAAAAGTCTCTTGTATTAATCCTTCTTATAAATGTGAGGGATGTTTTGCAAAAGATAACTGTGTGTATTATGATTTTTATGAGAAAAAAAACACATTTCATCCATATAGATTTGACATCACCCTTGGTTTAAAGTACTATGACTTTTCACTTTTTTTATTTGAAAACACCACCACACAACTTCCTTATGTTGTGAGTGCATTGCATTTGATGCTTACAAAAAATGGACTTGGAAAAGAGAGAAAAACATATAACGATTTTTCCCTTTTTATCAATGATGAAGAGTGTTTTCAAAATGGCAAAATACACCTTCCAAACCAATATGTAAAAACATTTCAAATCAACTCCTTTGCAAAAGATATCACCCTTGTTTTTCAAACACCACTTCGTATCAAAAAAGCAAACCAATTTATACGTGATACAAATATAGAATTGGCACAAATCATTAACTCCATCCACCAAAGAAAAATGAAACTTTTACAAAAAGAGTATCAAAAGTTTCCCCACAAAATTCAAGGCAACATCACAGCAAAAGAACTCACATACAAAGAACTCACAAGGATGAGCAACAGACAAAAAACCACGATGAAATTAGGAGGACTTATGGGAAAAATAGAGATAAAAAACCTCAACAAAGAGTGCTATGAAACACTCAAACTCGGAGAACTAATAGGTGTAGGCAAACAAACCGTCTTTGGACTTGGAAAAATAGGAGTAATAGATGAGTAAGTATTTATATGGTGCAAGTGTACAAGGGATTCAAGATTTTATTTTTAAAACAAATAAACTCAAAGAGATTGTTGGTGCGAGTGAGATTGTCAAAGATGTAGCTAATGAGTTTTTAGAAATCTCTGGATATAACGAAAAAGATGAACACATTTTACTAAATGCTGCTGGAAATATCAAGGCTGTATTTGATAGTTATGAAGAGTGTCAAAAGGTTGTATTAGAATTTAGTAAAAAAATCCAACAAAAAGCTTATGGTATTACCATTTCACAAGCTGTTGTAGAGTTTAATGGTGAGCCAAAAGAGTTTATTGGAGTATTAGAAACAAAACTCAAAATTCAAAGAAATAAACCATCAATCCCACTTGATTTAAGTCTCAATATCACAAAACTAAGTCCAAAAACTGCTAAACCAATGGTAGCAAAAGAAGAAGATAGAGCTACACAACAAAAACTTCAAGCATATCAAGAATTTCTTGAGAAAAATCCTCACAATAAAGAGTTTAAAGAGCTCCAAAATTTTTCCAATACAAAAAATAAAATAGCAGTTATCCACATAGATGGAAATGGACTTGGAGAACTCATTCCAAAACTAAAAATACCACTTAATGAATTTTCACAAAAATTAGATTATGCCACAAAAGAAGCTTTTAAAGATGCCAAAACTGATACAATGGATATTAGAGATGTTATCCTTGGTGGTGATGATGTGACAGTCATTTGTAATGCTGATGATGCTTTAGAATTTTCCAAAAGATTCCTTCAAAATTTTGAAAAAAACACAAAAGAGTTGGGTTCAAACGGTCTTACTGCTTGTGGAGGGATTGCATATTGTAATGAAAAATATCCTTTGCATTATGCTTTAAGTCTTGCAGAAGAGTTATGTAGCCAAGCAAAAAAACATGCAAAAAATATAAATAAAAATTTTGCACCATCTTGTATGATGTTTCATAATATCCAAAGCTCAAACTTTCAAAGCTGGGATAAATTTATAGAAGATGAACTCACTATATCTAACGACAAAGAAATAATTCGATGTGATTTTGGACCATATTATCTATCTCAAGAAAAACAACCCCTTCTTCAAAATTTTCAAAACTCTGTAAATGCTTATAGATGTGAAGGTAGCCCAATAAGTAGGCTTAGAAATTGGATGAGTGAACTTAACAAAAGCGATGAATATGCTTCAAATTTACTTCAAAGAATAAATACCATAACTTCTCAAAGTAACAAATACAATTGTGAAATTATGGATAGAAATTTAGAAAAATTATATAGTGGTCTAAGTGATGATACTCTTATTATCCAAAAAGATGGACATTTAAAAACACCTATATATAATATATTACAAATAATATCCACTACAGATTATAAGGATTTTGTATGATTGATTTAGAATATGAACTTAAATTTTATGATTATTGGCACTTAAGTAGTGGACTTAGTGCTGGAACAAAAGCAGATAGCACTGTTGTAAAAGATAAACATAATATCCCTTATGCTCCTGCTAAAACCATCAAAGGATTAGTGCGAGAGATGGCAGAACTTAGTGGTGATTGTGATTTTATC
>FPHP01000013.1_pt1 | contig 1088 bp, 1 predicted proteins | sample 1057371 | NCBI WGS metagenome assembly FPHP01 (sample SAMEA4473311, study PRJEB15554) | hydrothermal vent metagenome | biome: marine basaltic hydrothermal vent biome; feature: marine hydrothermal vent; material: water | place: Pacific Ocean | collected 2011-06-14/2011-07-23 | depth 1155 m
AAGCTTTGCATCAATATTGACTTTCTCTGGATTGAGTTTGTATTTGATATTACACTTATCATCTATATCAAGATACTTGGCATAATAGGAAAGTTTTAAATCAGATTTAGTAATGTTTTTCTTATCAAGTACAGCATTAATTTTTTCAAGTGCTTTTTCTCTTGTTCTTTTATCTTTTTTGAAATTTCTTTAGTACATCTGTAAGTGTATGCCCTTCAAATTTATTTCCCTCATATACTTCAAATGAAAGTGGGTATCCTTGTAGTGTTGTAAAAAGTCCTAGTTGTATTTGAGGACGGTTGAGTTTTCCCTCTTTGGAAAAACCAATACGACGAAGATCATCTTCACTTTCACTCTCAAAGTGTAAAGTCGTTACATCATAAAATGTTACTGTGATGCTATCGTTCATTATCTTTTTGGTGTGGGTAAAGATGCATTTTTCTATTTCATCTTTTATCTCTTTGGTGTAGAGAGTATCTAAAAAGCGATATATTTTATCTTTTGTAATCTCTTCTTGTTTAAAATATTCAAGATAATGTAATAATTCAAGCTTACTCCCAGGATAGATAATTCTTGAGAGAACTAATGCACGAAAAAGGGTATTTTTTTCATCTTTATTACGAATTTTTTTTGAACTATTTTTTTTAAAAATCTCATAACATCCCATCTCATCAAATAATCTTCCAAATATAAGTTCATCACCTTGTGAAGTAATATCTTGTGTGGTTATTTGAGAAAATAATTGCTCAAGCTTTATTTGCTCATTATCTATCTTTACATTATGAAAAAGATTATTTTCTAACTCATCGATTCTTTGAAGTGCTTTATTGTAAAGACTCTCTATTTCATTCTTATTTTTACTACTTCCAAGGCTTTCTACAACTTTATATCCTCGATTAGTTCGATCAATTATGTGGATACTAATACTTCCACTTGCATTCTTCTTTTTTCTAACACGTAATCCCATTGAAAAATTATATCAATTTTTGATTGAGGCACACATTTTATACTTTTTTAACCCTTCTAATGCCCTATTTTACGGTGTTTGAGTTTTTTGATTTTCTTATCGCGAAAGTCAGGAGCAAGTT